>ERZ1026870.831-NODE-831-length-16157-cov-143.730530_pt1 | contig 16157 bp, 15 predicted proteins | sample MGYA00380165_ERZ1026870 | MGnify/ENA primary metagenome ERZ1026870 (study PRJEB33269, sample SAMEA4719801) | human gut metagenome | biome: human-associated habitat; feature: organic feature; material: feces | place: Cameroon | collected 2013-10 ...
ATGATGTGGTAGATACATCACCAACCTACAAGGCCCTGGAGGAGGGAAGCGAGGCGCAGAGCAAGGAGGAGATTATCCAGATGGCACAGCGCCAGCAGAAGTTTATCAAGGGATTGGAGGCTGCGTTGGTTCGCATCCAGAACAAAACCTATGGCATCGACCGCGAGACTGGCGAGCTGATTCCAAAGGAGCGCTTGCGTGCTGTACCTCATGCCACATTGAGTGTAGCTTCCAAGGAGGCTAGAAAGAAATAATAAATGGAGAAAAAAAGGAATTTACATATCGGCTGGCTCGTCACGGCAATGGTGGTTGTGCTGCTTATCATCGACCAATGGATTAAGCTGTACATCAAGACCCACTTTTGCCTTGGCGAGTCTGTTCGTGTTACAGACTGGTTCTTTATCGATTTCGTAGAGAACAATGGTATGGCGTGGGGCATGTCGTTCATCGGCAAGTTCTGGCTGAGCCTCGTGCGCTCGGTTGCCATTGTCGCCCTGATATGGTATCTTCACCGCATCATCAAGCAGGGCAAGCATCGCCTCATCTACATCATCCTGGTGGCACTGGTGCTCGCCGGCGCCATCGGCAACATGATAGATTCCATGTTCTATGGGTTGATGTTCACGGCTTCTTCGCCTTATTATGTGGCTTACCAGGTGCCGTTTGGCGAGGGCTATGCGCCTTTCTTCATGGGCAAGGTGGTGGATATGTTCCGCTTCCCGTTCTTCACCTATACGTGGCCGGAGTGGTTCCCATTCTGGGGCGGACAGCAGGGCACGTTCTTCGACCCTGTGTTCAATTTCGCAGATTCATGCGTCAGCGTGGGCATCATCGCCATGCTGATTTTCTGCCGAAAGGAATTGGAACAGCTGGGAGAAGGAAAGAAGAAATCTTCTGAAGAATCTGCTCAGAAATCATAAGATAGGAGGAATATGGGATGAAGAAGATTAGTGCGTTATTTTCGATATTGATATGCCTGCTTCTGGGCGTGGCTTCCTGCAAACCATCCCTGCCTGGAGATGTGTTGTCGAAGGGCAAGATGGCGGATATCCTCTACGATTATCACGTGGCGCTCTCGATGGCGCATACCGCTGATGGAGGGGATGCCGGACAGAGCATCACGTATCGCGAGGCAGTACTCAGAAAGCACGATGTAACCTCGGCTGAATTCGACAGTTCGATGGTGTATTACATGCGCCACACCGAACTGCTGGAAGATGTATATAAGGAATTGGGCGACCGCCTGAACAACGAGATTGTTGCCCTGGGTGGTAATGGCGAGAGCGGCCAGTTTAGCAATCTTTCTGCCACGGGCGATACTGCCAATGTCTGGAACCAGGCACCAGCCATGGTGCTTTCTGCGACCAAGCCGTTTAATGCGGTAAGTTTCGATATTCCGGTGGATACCGCCTTCCATAAGGGCGACCGCCTGATGCTCGATTTCGATACTCAGTTCATCTTCCAGGATGGTATGCGTGGTGGTGTGGCTTTGCTCGCCGTGCAGTTTAAGAATGATAGCATAGCCCAGCAGGTTACCCAGATTTCCAATTCTCAGCATTGCTCTATCCAGGTGGCTGATAATGATAATCTCGGCATCAAGAGTGTGAAGGGATACTTTATGCTGTCTGATGGTTCTTTTGCCTCGGATATGCCATCTTCTTCCACGCTCAAGCTGATGTTCGTAGAGCATATCAAGCTGGTTCGCATGCATCAGCCAAAGCCTGTTCAGAGTCCGGCTTCTGCTGGCACATCTGCAGCCGACAGCCTGAAGAAGGATAGTGCCCAGCGCATGGGAGCAGCATCCTCTGCTCCTTCATCATCTTCTGCCACTCCTTCATCATCCTCTCAGACTCAGATGATGCATCCAGAACCGCTTCCGGGCAAACCGGGAACGCTCCCTCCAGGAAGACCTACAAGGATGCTTCCTCCTAAGCAGCTGAAGGGTGAACCGCTGAAGGCAACCAATCTGCGATAGAAAAAGTGATGGAAGATTTTAGAAGATGCGGAGCACATCTGGTGATATTGCCGGATGGTTCGATACTGCAGCAGGCTGTGGTAGAAATACAGGAGGGCAGGGTGGTGAACTACTTTGAGTTTTGCGAGGAGTTGCCGATGACCGAATGGTTAGGCGGCGAAATCCGGGTGGAACGGGATGAAGAAGGCATCCTTAGAGCCCTGTGGAACGGGAAGAAGATTGATAGTTAATAGTTTACAGTTAATAGTTGATAGTTCTTCCCATCAGAAGTAATCAATAAACATTAAACAATAAAACATTAATAATATGTTAAGCGTAGATCAATTAGAAGACAAGTTGATAGACTTGGCATTTGCTGAGGATATCGGTGATGGCGACCACACAACCTTGTGTTGCATTCCAGAGGACGCCATGGGTAAGAGCCATTTGCTCATCAAGGAAGATGGCGTTTTGGCAGGTGTAGAAATGGCTAAGAAGGTATTCGCACGCTTCGATCCTACCATGAAGGTAGAGGTTCTGTTGCAGGATGGTACCCACGTGAAGAAGGGCGACATCGCCATGATCGTAGAGGGTAAGACCCGTTCTCTGCTTCAGACAGAGCGCCTCATGCTCAACATTATGCAGCGCATGAGCGGTATCGCTACCATGACCGCCAAGTATGTGAAGCGCCTCGAAGGTACCAAGACCCACATCCTCGATACCCGCAAGACCACTCCAGGTCTCCGCATGTTGGAGAAGCAGGCTGTGAAGATTGGTGGCGGTATGAACCATCGCATCGGTCTCTTCGATATGATTCTCCTCAAGGACAACCACATCGATTTCGCTGGCGGCATCGATAATGCTATCGACCGTTGCCATGCTTATCTCAAGGAGAAGGGCTTAGACCTGAAGATTGAAATCGAGGTTCGCAGCTTCGACGAGCTCGACCAGGTGTTGAAGCACGGTGGTGTAAACCGCATCATGTTCGACAACTTCTCTGTGCCTGATACCAAGAAGGCTGTGGATATCATCGCCGGCAAGTATGAGACTGAGTCATCTGGCGGTATCACCTACGATACCATCCGCGACTATGCAGAGCAGGGTGTTGACTTCATCTCTGTTGGTGCCTTGACACACAGTGTGAAGGGCTTGGATATGAGCTTCAAGGCGTGTGATTAAGTGAAGAATGAAGAGGGAAGAGTGAAGAATTCAATTGCTCTTCTCTTTTTGTATATATAAATTTTGTATATATAAATAAGGTATATTTTATGAATAAGATTTTTGCTTCAGCCTTGATGGCTGTGGCTATGATGGGCTGCGTCTCTGAGGCTGAGGCTTGCAGCAACTTCATCGTGGGCAAGAAGGCATCTGTGGATGGTTCTGTGATGTGTTCCTATAGCGCCGACGACTACGGTATGTTCCAGAACCTCTGCCATTATCCTGCGGCTAAGCATGCCAAGGGTGAAATGCGCAAGATTTATGACTGGGACACCAACAAGTATCATGGTGAGATTCCTGAGGCTGCCGAGACTTATAGCGTTATCGGAAATATCAACGAGTGGCAGGTAACCATCGGCGAGACTACCTATGGCGGTCGTGAGGAGATGGCGGATTCCACTGGTATCATGGACTACGGTTCGCTTATCTACGTGGCTTTGCAGCGCAGTAAGACGGCACGTGAGGCTATCAAGGTGATGACTACTCTCGCCAATACCTATGGCTATAATTCAGAAGGTGAGACCTTCACCATCTGCGATCCAAACGAGGCTTGGATCATGGAGATGATGGGTAAGGGTGCCGGTTCCAAGGGCGCAGTCTGGGTAGCTCTCCGTATTCCGGATGATGCCATCTGTGCGCATGCCAACCAGAGCCGCATCGGCAAGTTCAACATGAAGGACAAGAAGAATGTGATGTATGCCAAGGATGTGGTATCTTTTGCCCGCAGCAAGGGCTGGTTCAAGGGCAAGGATGCTGATTTCTCCTGGAAGATGGCGTATGCGAAGCCTGATTTCTCGGGTCGTCGTTTCTGCGATGCACGTGCCTGGTCGATGTTGAACCACTTCTATGATATGAGTCCTTACCTGGATTGGGCACTCGGCAAGAATCCTGATGCGCAGGATATGCCTCTCTGGGTGGTTCCTAACAAGAAGGTGAGTGTGAAGGATGTTGAGAATGTGATGCGCGACCATTACGAGGGTACTCCGCTTTCTGTGGCAGATGGTTCTGATATCGGCGGCGGTATCTGGGAGATGCCATATCGTCCTACACCATTGATGTACAAGGTGGATGGCAAGCAGTATTTCAACGAGCGTCCTGTAAGCACCCAGCAGAGTGGTTTCGTATTCGTGAGTCAGATGCGTTCATGGTTGCCAAGAGAAATTGGCGGTGTGTTCTGGTTTGCCAACGATGATGCCAACATGGCTGCGTTCACTCCAGTATATTGCTCTATGACCGAGCGTCCTGAGTGCTATAACACTCCTGGTGTTGATGCGGTGCATTTCAGCAAGAAGAATGCTTATTGGGTTTGCAACATGACCAGCAACATGGTTTATCCTCGTTACAGCCTGATGTTCCCAACCTTGAAGGAGGTTCGTGATAGCTTGGACAACAGCTATTTCGCTGCTCAGGCAGGTGTTGAGAAGAAGGCTCAGGAGCTTTATGCCCAGAACCCACAGGCAGCCGTGAAGTATCTCAACGACTACAGTGTTGAGAAGGCTCAGCAGATGTTGGCTCGCTGGAACCAGCTTTTCGAGTTCATGGTGGTGAAGTATAATGATATGATTATCAAGCCAACCGATAAGAATGGTAATTTCGAGAAGACCCCTTATGGTTTGGGTGCTCGTCCAGCCCGTCCTGGTTATCCGGAGAAGTATGCCAAGCAGCTTGTCAAGCAGAGTGGCGACAAGTTCCTGGTACCTGAGGAGAAGAAGTAATAAATAATAAATAAAAAAGGTCGTTTCCCAATCATTAAAGAAGGGAAACGACCTTTTCTTTTATTCCGTCAGGCGCTCGGCGGATTTGCAATCTGCCGTTAAAAATGTCCTAACCTATTCTTTTTTATAAGCTTTTTAGATGAGCTCTAAAATTGTATTTATGATTTTTTCAATCTTTGATGAGTCAGTGGCTTGATCCAGTTTCTGGTTGATTTTCTCTTCCAGCTTTTTCTGAACCTTATCGGCAGCCTTATCCATGGCTTCATTAGCCTTGTCTTCCAGCTTCTTCTGAACTCTCGAACTGATGCTTCCATCGCCAGATTCATCAACAGGATTTCCGTTTTCATCAAGATTTGCATTGCTATCAGATGAAGATGAGGCTGAATTATCTCCGACGGTATTATCGTCTGATGTTGAGGAAGATTCCTCAATCTGCAGATTATCCGTATTTTCCAGTGCCTTCACCATATCATCTGCATTCATGGTATAAACCTTGCCCAGAATACCGAAACTGATGGTATGCTGCTTGCCATTAAACTCAACTGAGCCCTTGGAACACACGATGTAGTTGTGATATTCAAAGAGCTGGTTCATGGCTTCGCCCATCATATTGTCTGCCATCATCTTAGCTGCTGAACGGAGGGCTTGGGTAAAGAAGTTGTTATCCGTAGTGCTTACAGCTTTCTCTATCGCCTTGCTTACTTCCGTGCGAACCTTCTCCTTGTGCTTTTCTTCGCTTGGATTTGTAACGGCGAAGATGGCGAAGATGAAGATGATGAGACCGATAATCATCTTCATAACGAAGTGATTCGACTTCTTTTTCGGCTGCTTCGAATCAGGATTCGGGTTCTGATTGAATCCCTGATTAGAATTTGGATTGAACCCTTGATTTGTGTTCTGAGTCGTGTTAAAGCCCTGATTCATGCTTGCGCCTTGCTGGAAACCTTGCTGGAACCCCTGCTGAAAGCCTTGATTCTGGTTGAAATTCTGATTTGAATTCTGATTGAACCCTTGGCTCTGATTTGAATTCTGATTGAATCCTTGGTTCTGATTAACCTTATCAGCTTCTACAGCTTCCAATACGGCTCTTAAATCCTCTACTTTCCAGGCTGGAGTCCAATCAGCCATGCCTTGTTTCCAAACTAGAGTTTCGGGGCTGATACCTTTTTGAACAAGCTGATCCATACTGAATGGTCCTGCCTGTTGTCCATTATTATCAATTATAAAAAATTCCATAACCTATTTATATTTTAAATCAATTAGTGCGTAGCCTTCCACCAGCCTGTCTTTTCTCTACCCTTGATGGCCACGCTGTGCTGGCTTGGGTCGGAGATGGTGATTCCGCAATAGTTCTTAATCTTGAAGCTGTCAGAACTGTAGATGCAGGTATATGCCTCGTCCGTATGATCTGATGCCTTGATGGTGAGCTTCAACTGACTCTTGAACTGGTCGAGCAGATATCCGCTCGGGCGGAGGCTATCCACATAGGTCTCCAGGTCGTAGAAGAGGTGGGGACGGAAGCCGTCCAGATGCTGGATGGAATCCAGACTTACGCTGGCTGATAGCTGATACTGGGCGTTGATCTCCTTCATAACACGCGCTAATTTCTCCACCTGTCGGCAGTCGATGGCTGCCAGGTTACAGAATGGGGCAGAGGAGTTCTTGTAGAAGTTTACGCTGGTTGAAACAATGCTCGAATAATTAGGCGTAGCTGAGTTCAGATAGCTCCACATCGAGCGATATGGCAGTCCGGCTGCCATGATTTCGCTTCCGCTGGCTATCATGTAGTTGGTAACATCTTTCAACTCGTAGGCGGTTTCTATATTGCTCATGTAGCAGGCGTCGAAGAGGATGTATTGCATCTTCAATCCGCTCTCTCTGATGCCTTCGGCGAGGGTGCTGATATCCATGGCGTTTTCTGCCAGGCTCACACTGCCGAAGAAACGGGTGAGGGGGGCGTTGGGATCAGGACCAAACTGAATGCCGCTGAAGTTATTATCCCTTGGTCGTGTTACGCTTGGACGTGCGTAGTAAGGGTATCTGCTCCAGTCGCTGGCATAAGTCCAGCCGCAACCATGTACTCCCACGATGAGGGCATAGTTCAGTGCACTGGCTTGCGTTTTCACCTCGTTCATAATATCTGCGATGCCCTCGGCTGAGGCATACGAAGCACCCTCGTATTCCTTCAGGGGAACACGGTCTACGCTTTTGGTAGTAGCATTATATTGCAAGTCATAGAGCGTGCTGTGGTTATATTTATCGCTCAGGAACACCAGAACGCGGGAGTTGTTGAGTCCCTTTCTGTCGATGATGCCATCGCAGATGCTGTCGATGTTGTTCTGCAAATAGCCCAATAATCCCGTGCTGCTTTGGCTTCCCGTCCATGGATAGAACACCAGGATGGTCTGCTTGTTGACACTATCCGTATCAAAAGCCTCTTCGCTGCAACTCGTGAATGTCATTGCCAGCGAAATCGAGCATATAAATAAGGTGAAAAGCTTCTTGATCATGTTTATATCTAAAAAGGTTAAATGTTTAGTGCTTAGTGCATGACACACTAAACACTAAACATTATTTATAATTATTTTCCGTAATTATATCTATAATTATTTCTAACTATGTCTATAATTACTTCTAATTATGTTTCTAATTACTTCTTCTTGAGCTCCTCGATGGTTGCCTTGAGGGCAGCAATCTTCTCTACAGAGTCGCTCTCCTTCTTACGCTCCAGGGCTACCACCTTCTCAGGGGCGTGAGCTACGAAGTTCTCATTGCTGAGCTTCTTGCGAACGCCCATCAGGAAGCCCTCCAGGTGCTTGAGCTGAGCCTCTGCCTTCTCAATCTCGGCAGCTACGTCGATGAGGTCGCCCAATGGTACGGCAAACTCGTCGGTACCTACCATGAAGCTTGATGCATCGGCACTCTTCTCGGCGATGACCTCAATCTTGTCGAGGTTGGCCATCTTCAGCGTTACGTCGTTGTAAGCCTCGAAATCGTTCTTGCCTACTACCTGCAGAGACAACTGCTCCTTCTGGGCAATGTTCTTCTGGTTGCGAACGGTACGAACACCGGCGATAATCTGCTTCACTGCCTCGATGTCGGCTGCCAACTTCTGCTCCTCGGCTGTAGGTGCAGGAATCTCCAGCTTCTCGCGCATGATGCTCTCGCCATCCTTGCGGTCGTAGATGTGCTGCCACAACTCCTCGGTGATGAATGGCATGAATGGATGCAACATCTTCAGGAGGGCATCAAAGAAGCGGAGGGTAGCGTCGTAGCTCTTCTGGTCGATAGGCTGACCGTAAGCTGGCTTCACCATCTCCAGGTACCAAGATGAGAACTCATCCCAGAACAGCTTATATACAGTCATCAATGCCTCAGAGATACGGTAGTCCTTAAACTGCTTCTGCATCTCCTCGTTCACCTCCTTGAGCTTGGCATCAAACCACTTCACGGCGATTTCAGCACTCTTAGGCTGCTCGATATCCGCAGTCTCCCAACCCTTCACGAGGCGGAAGGCATTCCAGATCTTATTGTTGAAGTTACGTCCCTGCTCGCAAAGGCTCTCGTCGAAGAGGATGTCGTTGCCCGCTGGAGCACTGAGCATCATACCCATACGAACACCATCGGCACCAAACTTGTCAATCAGATCCAATGGGTCTGGTGAGTTACCGAGACTCTTGCTCATCTTGCGGCCCAGCTTGTCGCGGACGATACCTGTGAAATATACGTGCTTGAATGGCATCTTGCCACGATATTCGTAGCCAGCCATGATCATACGTGCTACCCAGAAGAAGATGATATCCGGACCAGTTACGAGGTCGGAAGTAGGGTAGTAGTAGTTGATCTCCTCGTTGTCAGGATGCTCGATGCCGTCAAACAGAGAGATAGGCCACAGCCATGAAGAGAACCAGGTGTCGAGGCAGTCGCTCTCCTGCTCAAGATCCTCAGCCTTGATGCTGGCATTCTTCTCCTGAGCGAGCTTCAGAGCCTCCTCTGCAGTCTCAGCTACCACGAAATCCTTCTTGCCGGCATTGTCGAAGTAGTAAGCTGGGATGCGGTGACCCCACCAGAGCTGACGGCTGATACACCAGTCCTTGATGTTCTCCAACCAGTGGCGATAGGTGTTCTTATACTTCTTAGGGTAGAACTCGATGTCATCGTCCATTACTGGAGGGAGGGCGATGTCGGCAAAGTGCTGCATCTTGAGGAACCACTGTGTAGAGAGCTTTGGCTCGATAGGCACATTGGTACGCTCAGAGAAGCCCACCTTATTATTATAGTCCTCAATCTTCTCCATCAGACCGGCGTTCTGAAGGTCGATGGAAATCTGCTTGCGCACGTCCATGCGGTCCATACCTACATAGAGACCTGCTGCCTCGCTGATGGTACCGTTGTCGTTGAAGATATCGATGGTCTCCAAACCGTGCTTCAAACCGAGGGCGTGGTCGTTGATATCGTGAGCTGGAGTTACCTTCAAGCAACCGGTACCGAACTCGATATCTACGTATGTATCCTCGATGACAGGAATCTCGCGGTTTACGAGAGGCACGATCACGTGCTTGCCCTTCAGCCAGGTATTCTTCTTATCCTCAGGGTTGATACACATGGCAGAGTCGCCCATGATGGTCTCAGGACGGGTAGTTGCTACCACTGCATAGTAACCCTTCTCATCCTTGTGCATCACGTTCTCCTCATCCACCTGCTGGCAGTCCTGCTCTACTACATAATACTTCAAGTGGTAGAGCTTAGAGTGCTCGTCCTTGTAGATAACCTCCTCGTCAGAGAGCGCAGTCTGAGCCTTAGGGTCCCAGTTAACCATGCGCACGCCACGATAGATGAGACCCTTCTGGTAGAGGTCGCAGAATACGTGGATGACGGCACGAGAGCGGGTCTCGTCCATGGTGAATGCTGTGCGGTCCCAGTCGCAGCTGGCACCGAGCTTGCGGAGCTGCTTGAGGATGATGCCACCATGCTCGTGAGTCCAGTCCCAAGCATGCTTGAGGAACTCCTCGCGGGTGAGGTCGGTCTTCTTGATACCCTGCTGGGCGAGGCGGTTAACCACCTTAGCCTCGGTAGCGATACTGGCGTGGTCGGTACCTGGTACCCAGCAAGCGTTCTTGCCCTCCATGCGTGCACGGCGAACGAGAATATCCTGGATAGTATTGTTGAGCATGTGTCCCATGTGGAGCACACCCGTTACGTTTGGTGGAGGGATTACCACTGTATAAGGTTCACGACCATCTGGCTTAGAGCTGAAAAGCTTGTTGTCGAGCCAGTACTGATACCATTTACTTTCCACTGCTTGTGGATCGTATTTACTTGCTAATTCCATTGTTTCTATCTAATTTTTATTCTTTTTCTTTCTTTTTCCTTAAAAAACGGTGCAAAGATACGAATTTTTGGGCGAAAAATACTATCTTTGCATCAAAATTATTAATTTTTGCACAAAACGATGGTTAGTAATGCAGTAAAAGAAGTATCAGAGCAAGATAGAAGAAAACTGCTAGCCGGTTTTCTCTATGATATGGCGAAGCTGATGTTTGGCAGCGTTGCCGTGGGAGGATTGTCGCCTCTGATAATTGGAGGTGATTTCGGTTGGCTTAATATAGTGTGTTTTTTTGTTGGTTCAATATGTGGTTTTTTACTTGCATATGGTGCCAATGATTTGTTGAAGTATAAAAAGTAACGGTTATGGAAGCATATTTGTTTTTTAATGTAATGATGTTTGTGTTTGCATTGTCTTTTGTCATTTTCCTCAACACGAAGGCAGGCAAGAAATGGAAAGATAATCTTTAAAGTGAAGTTAGAATTATGCATACGAAAGAAGAAAAGTTAGCGGCATTCAGCCGCTTGCTGGATGTGCAGGACCGTTTGCGCCTGCAGTGTCCATGGGATAAAAAGCAGACATTCGAGAGTCTTCGTCCGAATACGATCGAGGAGACTTTCGAGCTTTGTGACGCCTTGATGAAGCGCGATTACAAGGATATCAAGAAGGAGCTGGGCGATGTGCTGGAGCACGTGATGTTCTATAGCATCATCGGCAGAGAAGACGGCGAGTTCGATATCTGCGATGTCTGCAATCAGGAAGCTGACAAACTGATGTTCCGACATCCTTTCATCAATTGGAAGGAAGAGGGCGAATGGACTGTGGCAAATCCTGATATGTATATCAATGATGCGGGACAGGTGGTATATAAGGAGTCTGAAAAAGCAGAAACCGGGAGGGCAGAATCTGCAACCGGGAAGGCTAAGGCGGGGAGCTCGGAAGAAACCCTGGCTCTTGGTGCCAGCAAACCCAAGAATGCTGCCTCTGTAGAGAAAACCTGGGAGCAGATTAAGCAGCAGGAGAAAGATGGCAACGAGCGCGTGCTGAGCGGTGTGCCTAATTCCCTGCCATCCCTTATCAAGGCCTATCGCATTCAGGACAAGGCACGAAACGTGGGCTTCGACTGGAAGGAGAAGGAGGATGTATGGGATAAGGTACACGAAGAACTGGAGGAGCTCAAGGCAGAACTTGCCAAGGGCGACAAGGAAAACTCTACCCAGGAACTCGGCGATTTCCTCTTCTCCGTCATCAATGCAGCCCGTCTCTATAAGCTCAATCCGGATAATGCGCTGGAGAAGACAAACCAGAAGTTTATCCGCCGCTTCAACTATGTGGAAGATCACTCGCTCAAGCAGGGCAAGAATCTGAAAGACATGAGCCTGGAAGAGATGGATCAGCTTTGGAATGAAGCCAAGAAGCAGGAAAGACTTCAAGATGAGAAGTAAAGCTTCAAGAAGTAATGCTTCAAGATGAGAAGTAATCATATTTTAAATATATTTTAAATATAAGAGATTATGAAAAGATTAATTTATGTAATGATGGCTTTGGTAGTACTTTTCGCTGCCAATAGCTGTAAGGATAAGAAAACCGTGCCGGTGATCAGCACCAACGATTCCGTGGCGCTGGAGGATGCGGAGAACGACTCAACCATCTATGGCGTGTGTGGTGAGGGAACCTCCATGCACAGCCTGGAATTGATATCAGATGCAGGTGATACCCTCACCGTCTTCATCGACGATGAGCAGCCTGACATCGTGCAGGGCGGACTCCTGGCTGGCGACCGCATCGCCCTCATCGGCTACAAGGCGCAGGATGGCGAGATGCTTGCACAGAAAGTTATCAATCTTACTTCGCTCCTCGGCAAGTGGACTTCGATAGACAAGAACTTCGATATCCTGGAAGGTGGCGAGGTGAAGAACAATGTGAAGGCGGAAACCAACCCTTGGACTTCATGGAAGATTCTGAATGGTAAGCTCCTGCTAAACAAGGATACTTTTGCCATCGACAATCTGGGTCCGGATAGTCTGACGCTGGAGAATACGCAGGGCATCTACGTCTTCAAACGCCAGGAGTAAAAATGTAATTTTCAAGCGGTAGTACGTCATCTCTAAGAATGATTATACGTCATCTCTATGAATAAAATGTACACCGTTTCTAACCTATAAGATTGCAATAAAAATTTTGGAACCATTTAAGATACATATTCTGGGGTGTGGCAGTGCGCTGCCCACCCTTAAGCATAATGCCTCCTCGCAGCTCATAGAGATGCGGGGCAAGTGCTTTATGGTGGATTGTGGAGAAGGAGCACAGATGCAGTTCCGTCGCTCCCATATTCATTTCTCCAAGCTCAATGCCATCTTCATCACCCACATGCATGGCGACCATTGCTTCGGCTTGATGGGCTTGCTCTCTACGCTGGGGATGCTCGGCAGAACATCTAAGTTAAGAATCTATGCGCCAAAGGATTATGAACCTCTGTTCAAGCAGCAGGTGGAGTATTTCATGCAGACCATGGAGTATGAGATGGAGATGATTCCGGTGGATACCGAGAAGCAGCAGATTATCTACGAAGACCATTCGCTCACGGTGGAGACGGTGCCCCTGAAGCATCGCGTGCCCTGCTGCGGCTACATCTTCCGCGAGAAACCTACGCTGCCTCATATCCGCCGCGATATGATAGATTACTATGGCATTCCCATCAGTCAGATCAACAATATCAAGAATGGGGCTGACTGGACCAATGAGGAGGGCGAGGTGATTCCGAATGAAAAATTAGTGACACCTGCCGACCCGCCTCGCAGCTATGCCTACATGAGTGATACCCGCTATATCCCGAATCTCTGGGAGAAGGTGAAGGGCGTTTCCCTGCTTTATCACGAGAGCACCTACACCTCTGATCAGGAAGACCGTGCCAAAATCTACAACCACAGCACAGCCCGTCAGGCGGCGATGGTGGCGAGGGATGCTGGGGTAGGAAAGCTGCTCCTGGGGCATTACAGTGCCAGGTATAACGACGAGAAAGTGTTGCTCAAGGAGGCGAAAGAGGTGTTCGGGGAAAGCTATCTGAGCAATGAGGGAATGGTGATTTCGGTATAGAAAATCTGTATAGAAAATAAGATGAAAAAGCCTTGCATCAAAAAAAGTTTGATTTTTGGTGCAAGGTTTTGCTATGATATTCGTTTAATCAGTAAAAAAGAGAAAAATTGGAAACTGAAAAGCAACTTCTGGATGACGTAAAAGGCGGCAGTCAGGCAGCAATGCACCGGCTGTATGAGCGCTACGTAGGATATGCCATGGCGGTAGCGCTGAGGTATGTCCCTTTGCGTGATGATGCCGAGGATGTGGTGCAGGAGAGTTTCGTGAAGTTTTTCTCCAACATCGCCAGTTTCGATTTCCGGGGCGAAGGTTCGCTGAAGGCCTGGCTCCTCCGCATCGTGGTGAACGAGGCCATCAGCATGACGAGGAAGCAATCCCGACTCACCTTTGTGGATGAGGTTCCTGAAGATGTGGAGGACGAGGACCCTGAGGTAGAACGGGTGCCGCCTGCCGAATTAACGAGGATGATAGGCGAATTGCCCGAGGGCTATCGCCTGGTGCTCAATATGTTTGTGTTTGAGCAGCGCAGTCACAAGGAAATCGCCGAGCAGCTAGGCATCAAGGAAAGCTCCTCAGCTTCGCAATATCTGAGGGCGAAAAAGCTCCTGGCAAAGAAAATTAACGATTATTTGAATACATTAAACGAGAAAGAATATGAGTAACAAGGATTGGACAAGCAAACTTCGAGATCAGATGACAGACTATCAGGAGCCTGTCAAGCAAGACTTGTGGGCTGGCATTGCACAATCGCTTGCTCAGAATCAGCCTGCAGAGGGCGTGAAAGGGATTGCTGTGGGTAATCTTATTAAAGAGATAGGGAAGGATTCTAAAAGGATAGAGAAGGATTCTAAAGCCCATGTTATAACTTTGAAACGATGGTCGGCAGCCGCAGCCGCCGTTGCCTTGCTTGGAATAGGCGGAAGCTATGTTTATCTGCATCAGGACGATGTGGAGCAGGGCAATGCGCAGCTGGCATCCCTGGCGTCATCTTCCTCATCTTCGCATGCTTCAGCATCTGCTCAATCAAATATTCCAGCAAAAACGGGTGGTGTCTTGAAGAATGCCCCGCTGCTTGCTGCGGATTTCAAATCCGCAGATCCTGAAAAGACGGGCGGCTTGCACGCCTCAGTGTCAGCCCAGTCAGCTGCACTCATGAATGATGAGGGCGAAACGATGAAGGCTGTTGCTTCGGAAGAGGCACCGCTGCTTGCTGCGGAATACAAATCAGCAGAATCAGCGAAAAGTCAGACAGAATCAGCGCAGAATCAGGCAGAGCCAAGAAAAGGCTATGTCGAGCCAAGAAAGGGCTATGTCGAGCCAGAAAAAAGCTATGCCGAGCAAAACTCCTCCTCTTATCGCTTCTCTAAGAATAGCGATGTGGCGGGGGTATCGATGAAGCTCTATGCCGAAAACTTCGGAGCAGGAATGGGGAATGTCAATTCCGGCAGTAACATCGCCAATCGTTATTCAGATTCGGGAGTGATGGCAGATCCGATGCCAGGCGTATATCCCGACCCTTCGGTGGGTGGAAGCAACGACGTGGATTATCTGATGGCGGCAGCCTATAAGGCACTCCAGAAATCTCCGCAGGGAAAGGCGAAGCATCATGCTCCGGTATCCGTGGGTATGCAGCTTGCCTTTGGCATAGCGCCTCGCTTGTCGATGAGTACGGGTGTGGTTTATACCCGCACCTCTTCCGATTTCTATCCGTATGCTCCAAACAACGACTACAATGTTCATCAGGTGCTTCATTATATAGGTATTCCTGTAGGCTTGAATTATGAATTGTGGAGGAGTGGCGGCTTCCATGCCTACGTGATGGCTGGTGCTGAGGCGGCTTACAACGTGAAGAATGATACCGACGAAGATGGAACCAGGAAGCAGGATGCCAAGCGAGACAGAGTGCAATTCTCCGGGAAGGCTTCGCTCGGTGCCCAATATGACATCTCGCCAAGTGTGGGCTTATACATCGAGCCGGGCGCCAAGTATTACTTCGACAACGGAAGCGATATAGAGAATACCTTCAAGGATAAGAAGCTGAATTTCAATCTTCAATTTGGCTTGAGGTTCAATCTGTAAGATGGCTTTTATATATAAGCGGGTTTGTTATAAGTCAGGATAATGACTATGGCACACCCGCTTTTCTGTTATTGGTGTTCATGTTCTCGTTGTCATCAGGCGCCTTTCTTCTGAATGCCGGTGCAAAGGTACAATGAAATTCTGATACCACCAAATTTCGGGTGGCGATAAGGGCCGATTTTCAGCAGCCTCTGATTCCGAATTTCGTTAACAAATCTAACTCGCTCTAAATTGGGCTTTGATTGAAAATCAAGAAGTTGGACGTTTGCCTATATTATATAGGTAACAATATGGAAACGAGCGGACTTCTGCTCGTTTCTGTATTTTGCAATATGCAAAGAACGCCTCAATTCGGGGACAAAGATACGATAAATTTCTAAATATCCCATAACTAGCAAGGAGAAATTTACGGAATTTAGAACTTTTTGAGTTAAATCTGATGCTTACCAACAATATGTATCCAAAAACAAACAGCAGTATTCGGATATAGCTTATCCGAATACCTGCTGCCATAACGTTTTGTTGCTGACGATGATTCTGACATCAGCTTTCATGTACTTTTGCAACACAGGGGACTTTTGTCTCTGTGTGTTCACTGTGGCTATTGCCATAAAATAGTTGCCATCTTTCCTATGTATGAGTTTGGCATTATGGCTTATGATGTCACAGTGATAAGATGCATTGTCGTTGCCCTCAAAAGAAACGTGAGCAGTTCTTGGCTCATCGAAAAGATACAAATACTTGTATGGCACAAACACTTGCACTGTTC
>ERZ1026870.834-NODE-834-length-16130-cov-15.081306_pt1 | contig 16130 bp, 8 predicted proteins | sample MGYA00380165_ERZ1026870 | MGnify/ENA primary metagenome ERZ1026870 (study PRJEB33269, sample SAMEA4719801) | human gut metagenome | biome: human-associated habitat; feature: organic feature; material: feces | place: Cameroon | collected 2013-10 ...
GATCATTAGACTTTTTATTTTTAATATACTATATAGAATCGCGGAGACGCTTACGGAGATGGCAGGGGGGGGGCATTGTCTCCCTGTTTAAATTCTCATTGAAAATCATAGTTTTTTGTTGTTTTGAATGAAGGGAATTGTATGAATGAAAATTTAAACAGGGATTTTTATGGAAACTTTTTAGTTTTCTTTGCCTTTTTGATCGGGATATAGTGACTGGTAATAATTGATTCGTTCTGTCCATGGACGGTATTCAAAAGGATAAACGTGTTGTTGCTCTGCCCATCGTGTCCATTTGTTTTCTAATTCTTTTGCTTTTAAAGGAAATTGTTCGGAAAGATCTTGTGTCTCAAAAGGATCGGTGGTGAGGTGAATCAATTCCCAAGGCTGTCTGCCGTTGGCACGTACTAGTTTCCAACCGTCAGACAGGATGGCGCATGAGGTCTGATGTTCAAAGAAAAGATCGCGCGGCTGTATTTTTTGTTTTCGTATAGCCGGCAGGAGACTGGTTCCGGCCAATTTCACTTTTTGATTGTGAAACGTGTCGGGGTAATGTGCGGAAGCAATATCCAGGCAGGTGGGAAAAATATCAATGATATGACTGGGTTCCCGACAGATACTGCCTTTTTCTGTCTGGCTTTTGCTTCTTCCGTCTGTAAGGATGAGAGGGGAACTGGTTCCTCCTTGGAATACCCATTGTTTGTAACTGCGATAGGGGGTATTGCTTAAATCAGCCATCAGCTGTTTGATGAATCCCCCTTCACTGGTAGAGCCGTTGTCGCTCATAAACAGAAACAGGGTATGTTCATACATTCCTTTGTCTTTTAAGGTCTGTATTACCTTTCCTATGCCGCTGTCCATGATTTCGATCATGGCGGCATAGGTAGCCATATCGGTTATCCATTTTTCTTGCTGCTGTGGAGTAAGTTCGGTCCAGGCGGGTCGTTTACCGTCCGGAAATTCTTTTTGGAAGACTGGAAGAACCATTTCCGGCGTTATCAGTCCTAAGGCTTTTTGACGTTCGAAACGTTGTTGGCGTAGAACATCGTAGCCGGCTTTATAGCGCTCACGGCAAGCATCTATCTTGTCTTGAGGGGCTTGTAGGGGCAAGTGAGGTGCGTAATGTGCTATGTACATGAACATGGGAGTCTGCGTGGGATGTTGTTTGATAAAACTAACGGCAGAGTCTGTGATAGCAGTGGTATAGTAATAATCATCCGGAAACTCGGTAATCCGTTGCAGGTTATGATAAACGGGATCTGGTTTGTAATAGCTTCCCCCTCCATGCAGGCAGCCGTAGTATTTGTCGAATCCCCGTTGAACTGGATAACTTCCATTGGGGGTTTCAAAGGCCGCATCTAAGGTAACATGCCATTTGCCACTCATGTAAGTGGCATAGCCTTGATCGCGCAGTACTTCGGCAAGGGTGGGCAGGTGATCCGAAAGCTGTCCCCGATACCCCGGACGATGTTCGTCTACCGCGGTCATCCATCCCATTCCCGCTTCGTGCTGATAATGTCCGGTGAGTAAGGCGGCACGACTGGGGCAGCTTCGTCCTGTGTTTTTAAATTGGCTGAAACGTATGCCTTGTTCGGCCAGATAATCTATATTAGGGGTATGTATTTCTCCTCCGTAGCAGGATAAATCAGAGAATCCCATATCATCGCATAAAATCAATACGATATGGGGATGTTCCGTGTCTGGTTTGGTGTGAGTAGCTGCTACAGTGGAGGTTATGGCAGTTAGTGCCAAGGTTGTAACGGTTAACTTATATGTCATGGGTGATTTGTATTTTAGTTTTTTCATTTTGTTCCATCCCTTGTGGGGATGGAGTAGAAGAGGCTTTGAATTGCTTTTCTCTTTCTGCCTCTTCCCCACACCGGATGGAAAGGTTTACTTCTTTTCACCGAAATCAGCTTGCTGTTTTTCCACTTCTTTCAGCTTTTGTGCATTCCGTTCTTTCAGCAAACGTTCCTGTTCCAGTTCGGAAGCCGATTTGGCGGCTGATTGCCCGAAAGGTGAGTCGCTGTTCATGGAAATCAGCGCAGCTTCACTTTCGGTGTAGATGAGAGGATGAGCCGCCGGCTTGCTTTCTAATTCCAACACTGCGCTGGCAGGCATTTGCGAGCCTTCGAACAATACGCTGGCAGTGATTTTGATTTTACCCGGCTTCAAGGTGGATTGTATCAGCACGGGGGCTGTTCCCCATTTTACCGGAGCCGGATTGGCCAGTATATTCGCTCCGCCCAAAATACGTCCTTCGCCTTCTACATGGAATTTCACATAATAGTTGTTCAGACGTTTGATGTTCCCGTTTTTATCGGCTATGGCGGCTACTACGGTTACAAAGTCGGAGCCATCAGCTTTTAAGTCGGTGTTTTCATTGTCAACCCAAAGTAGCACTTTCTCGGGACGCCGGGCCGGTCGTACTTCGTGCGTGGCAACTACTTTTCCATCTATGATGCCTTCGGCCAGTAGGAACACCTCGTCCTGTTTCTTCTTTCTCATAGACATGTTTTTGTCTATCATGAAGTCGTATATATCTTTGAATGTAATAACGGGTGAGGGCATTCCTTCTTTTGTTGCCGGCTTGGTGTAAGTCCATGTCTTGCCACCTTTATTATAAGTAAGCCGCACCTCGTCACAATTGGAGTACACAGTAACGTCTTTGGGTGAGAAGGGAGTCATTTCATGGGCGATGTACACCATCGGTCCTGTTTCGAAAAGACGGTCTTGCTTTTCGGGCGAGCGCTGGGCTTTGAACATATAATAAGCATATTTGGGTTGACGGAATACGTCCATCACACCACCATAGAAGGGATCGGGATGATAGCCGCGCTGGTGGTCGAACGAGTGCCACAAACAGCCGCCGACGTGTTGGCGCGGAGTACGGCAGAGTACATCGTAACAGGTGAAAGGATAACGGGGGGCGGCATAATGCTGTGCCTGGATGAGCATAGCCTGTTCCCCCCAGTTGCGTGCCACACGGCTGGGGGAGTTGTGCGAGTTCCAGTCGTCTACATTATCTCCCCACTCGCGGGTGAAATAGGTTATTTTAGGGTCGAGGCTTTTGATGGCCCAGTCCTTGTCTGCATTGGCCGGATGAGTGAAGAGTACCGGATATACCTCATGTCCCCGTGCTTCGCTGTCGCAACCGGAATAGCAATACGGATAAGGGTATTCTTGATTGACAATATCGAGGGTATTTTTGGCGAAGTCTGCCGGATACCAGGTTTCATTCAGGATAGGTTCCCATAACCATACACAAGGGTGATTGCGGTCACGCCGTACCAGGTTGCGGATATCGCTATAAACCCGTTGTGCAAATTCAGGAGCGTCATTCCAGAATTGCCATCCCGGTGTGTTTACAATGACGAACAGCCCCAGTTCGTCACATGCATCCATAAAGGCGGGGTCTTGAGGGCAGTGAGCATTCCGGATAACTTTCATACCTGTGTCGCGTAGCTTTTTAGCGTCGCGCCAATGAATGCTGTTGGCAACGGCATTGCCTACTACGGCAAAATCCTGATGGCGGTTGGCGCCAATCAGCGGGCTTGGATAAGGTTTGCCGTTCAGCCAGAATCCGTCCTTGCCTTTGAATTCTACGCTGCGGATACCGATACGGCGGCGGTAGCCGTCCACTACATTTCCTTCATTGTCGCGGATACGGACAATCAGGTTATATAACGTAGGCGTTTCAGGGCTCCAAAGCAGAGGAGACTTCAACGTTATTTTATCTTTTGAAGTGACTGCCTTGCCCGGACGTACTTGAATGACATCGTTCAGAAATGCGGCTTGTGTGCCGTCGGGTTGCTGAAGTTCATATTCTACTACTCCTTTGAAGTTCTTTTTACTGTCATTACGTATATGGGCTTTCAGGATTATTTCTGCGGAAGTGTCGGAAACTTTGTCGTATGCCACGAAAAGCCCGCCGCCTGCCATTTCGTTTTCGAAATTGGGATCGGTGATGAAAACCGGACGATGGGCTATGAGCCAGCAGTCACGATAGATGCCGCCAAAATAAGTATAATCCAGTACATCCTGTGCTTTGCCGGGAGGATAACTGGGGTCATTGCTGTTGTCTGCCCATACAGCTATCACATTGTCTGTCCCCCAATTCAGTGCATCGGTGACATCAATGACTACAGGCAGGTATCCGCCAAAGTGTTCGGTCAATAAATTGCCGTTTACAAAAACTTTGCTTTTTCCCATGATAGCTTCGAAATGCAGGAAAAGTTTTTTGCCTTTCAATTCATTTGCCGGAGTGAAATGTTTGCGGTACCATACCTCACCTTGATAGTTGATACATCCACTGGCCTCAGTCGGTACATATTCAATTCCGTCGGGCAGGGAAACCACTTTCCAGTCCTGGTCATTAAAGTCGGTGGTTTCCGCACCTGTAGCGGTTCCTTTGTGGAATCGCCATGCCGGATTCATGGAATATACTTCACGTCCGGAGTTTGCCAGTTCATAGAAACCGGCAGTAGAAAACTCAGGCTGGTAGGCTGCTTGCATCTCATAGAGAGGAAATAGCAGCAGGGCGATGAGATAAGATAAAAAATGTTGTTTCATAAAGTAGTGTTGTATTATAAGGTTCATATTATTTTTTATATTAAAGTTTCATTCGTTGTTTCTTATGGAATGTTTTTCTGTCGGGCGGTCTGAGAGTTCATCCATGTTCTTGTCTTCCTTATCATTGGAATTTCATAATAATACCACCAGTCGCTGTTGTTGGTTTTGGCGGCAAGATGGTTGTGGTGGTTTTGGTCAGCAATGTAACCGTCAGGTTGTTCCATAAAACGGGTCTGTGAATAGGTCTCTTCCAATTGTTTTCTCATGGTCTGAAAGTCATTGCACACTTCATTTATTTGTTGCAATGCTGTCTGTTTGTCTTGTTCATGTATAGTGATATCATAGTTGTGCAAGGCTAGAATCAGACGGACAGGGAAGTTGAACAAGTGATTTGTCTGTTCGTATACCTCTAATGTATAGCGGTTGCGTAAAGCATGTTGTTTAGCCTCTTTTATGCCTTGGCATATTTTTTCATATCGTTTTTGTTCCACCTTTGCTTGGGCTATTTTTTGTTGGTAGGTACGGCTCCATGCTCCCGGTGCGTCTGGATCCGGTAGGCTGATTAAAGTAAAATCAGTAGTTCCCCATGCCGGATTGCGCCTTCCCGAATTGACCAGGGCATCATCAAAGAAAAATGCTTCTTGTTCCAGTTCATCCAGAAAAGCCATATGGTTGTCATTTGGATGAAAGCCAAATTCTCGTTGGGCATGTGCGGCTTTGAAGGCTTCGACTGTCCGTGCTGTTGGGTTCCAGCCATATTCTCCCTGTGCGATGTATCCACGCCACACCGTTTCAGAGTGTGGGGAACCATCATCCCATGCTGTGGCCAAAATTCCTTCCAGTTGATTTTGAGCAACTAATTTGCTGAATCCTTTGATATAGCCGGCCAGTGAATTTTCACGCGGTATAAATGGAGAACTGCCACACGAAGCAGCGGTAGCTCCCATTACTTTCAGTCCTTTGTCATGATACCATTGTAAAATGCGTTGATGCCCCGGTTGGGTGGCATCTTTGTAGTTCCATCGCATATACACACATTCTTTGGGGAATAATTTGATGCTTTCATTCAATTTTTTATCGTTCCATTTTGCTGCTATTTCATCCTGGGTTTCATTACTGTTGACCAAATCCCATACACCGCCGTATTTTAATGGCATATCATCCCAGAAAATAGGAATGCGGTTGTGAGCTGTTGCGAAATCGCATACTTTTTTCAACCAGATCATTTGTAGTTCAAATGGAGTTTTTCCGGTGGCTTTACAGCGTTGGTCTATGCCTATGGCGGTAATTTCATCTCCTCCTATATGTAAGTATTTGCTGTAAGGCATGGCTTCGATAGCATCCCGGTAAAGGTCGAATTGCAAATCATAGGTACGAGGGTCAGATGGGCAAAACTCCCAGTCGCTGTCGGGGTTTTCACGTAGTTCCCAATGATGTTTTAAAATAAAACCGGCATGTCCCAAACCTTGGACCAAGGGGGTTATTTCAATATTCCGTTCTTTGGCATAGCGGCATAAGGCTTGCATTTCCTGCTTGCTGATGGCATTGGGGGCACCTATTTCGGGGCGTCGGGTATAACGCAGTTTATCTTCCAGCTCCCAAATAACTGCGTTTATTTTGTATCGGGCCAGTTTGTCTATTTCCTGATAATAATACTCCATGCGGTCTAAATGATGTTTTACATCAAAGTGCACGGCCCGATAGGAAATGGCCGGATAATCGATGATTAGCATGGCTGGAATAAGTATGTTGAAATCCCGGCTGTCTTCCATTAATTGTTCTAAAGTTTGGCAACCGTAGAAGATACCTGTCATGGTTCTGGCTGATATACAGACTCCTTTTTCATTAATTTCCATCATGTATCCTTCCGGAGAAGCAGGAACATGCTGGCTGGTGAGTTGGAGCCGGATGGGTTTCCCTTTTCGTGGGCAACGGGGAAGTTTGTTGAGCATATCTCCCAATATGGGGATGGAAGTTGTGTCTGATGACAGAATATAGGATAACTCCCAATAATTGATTCCTTTTCCAGAAGTCAGTTCTATGGATTGTGGTTGTGGAAGCAACTGGAATGTCTTGTCTAATTCTCGAGAAGCAACCTCTTCTATGAATAAGCATAAACAGAGTAATAAAAGAATTTTTTTCATATCACTTCGATGATTAATTTTTTTTCTACTAATTTTGTTCCTTGTACAGTCAGGGTTCCTTTTCCTTTTTCTTCGTCAGATTGTAATAATACTACACATTTTCCCCGAAAGCAACGGCAGTGGGGCTGTTGGTATGGAAACATATCTGTAGGGTTTCCGTTGTCTACCCCTAATAGCCGGAGTGGTCCACTTACGTGGAAACTGAATTCATTGGAGGCATAAGGACAAGGAATTCCGTTTTTATCTGTTATGTCGATCTCTATGCGTATGACTTCATCCGAACCGGCTTTTACAGAATACTTGTTACTGGCAAGGGCGACAGAATGAGGTGCTTCTGCACTTTGATAACAGTCTGTTGCCACGATTTTTCCTTTTTTTATGCCTCGGGCTTCTATTTTTCCGGGCGAATAAGGAACTAACCATATCAGTTGCTCCCCTGTATAAGGTTTACTGCCCAAAGATACATTATTTATAAATAACTCTACTGCATCACAGTTGGTATAAATGACTACGGGAATTGTTTTTCCTTCTTTTCCCGGATGCGTCCAATGCGGAAGAAGGTGTACCATTGGTTTGTCGGTCCATAAACTTTGGTAGAGGAAATAGGCGTCTTTCGGAATGGCAGCTATGTCGATAATACCGAAATTGCCACATCGTTGAGGCCATTCGGCTTCACCTAAATAGTCAAAACTGCCCCATCGGAATTCTCCCATTAACCAAGGGAAAGAACAGGTGCGTTGCCATGATTTACGGGCGCTGATACGTACAGAAGCATTGTCGTAGGACGATTGATAATAGGGATAATCGGATTCTTCGGGGAAGCATTCTTTTTCCGTCAGGTCAGGTATAGGAAAGACCCGATGTTTAAATTGTTCCCAGTTTATGTTTCCTTTTTCCCAAGGAGCGGGGAAATCCCGTCTTCTCCATTGTGTCTGGCTTCGGTATACGCCACGGGTTTGATAAGTGTGCGGTACCTCTGTAGCAATGGCACAAAGTGTTGGGTAGTTTTTGTGGAAGTGTTCTAGTTCTCCTATTTCTTCTCCATTTCCATTGAAGCCGATAATGTCTAGATAGTTGAATTTTTTTTGATAATCGGTCTTCATACCTCTAGTAGGATCAGTTCCTCCTTGAGTGACAGGGCGGTCAGGGTCCAGTTGGTGAAATAGGCTGACCAGGTTGTGTTGGATTTCGGGGGTAGCTCCCGTTACTTCGTTGCCGATACTCCACATAATGATAGAGGGATGGTTACGGTCTCGTTTTATGAAATCAGTCATATCTTTTTGCCACCATTCATCAAAGTAATTTCCATAGTCATCGGCGGCTTTAGGTTGATTCCATCCGTCCAATCCTTCGTTTAGTACCATGATTCCCATCGTATCGCATAAATTATAGAAAGCAGGAGAGAAGGGATTATGACTGGTGCGTATCGCATTACATCCCATATCTTTCAATAATTTGAGACGATAATGAAGTAGGTCGTCGGGTACGGCGGCTCCTACAGCACCGGCTGTATGATGATCGCATACTCCTTTTATCTTTAGTGATTTGCCATTGAGCAGGAATCCGCTGACCGGGTTGAATTCTAATTGACGGAAGCCTACAGGTAATCTACATTCATCTAGTATCTTGTTATCTCTTGTCAGTTGGCATATAAGTGTATAGACGTTAGGAGAATCAGGCGACCATAATAATGGTTTCCTGATGCTCCCTGACAGGAAGCAAAGAGAATCTGCAGATGAGACAAATATTTTTTCAGAAGTATCGGCTATGCTACCGTTGGGAGCTTGTAGATATGTTTTTACTTTGATTGGCTTTTTCTCCTGTGTTTCAATTTCTATAGATAGGGTGTAGGTGGCAGATTGCTTATTTTGTAGCTTGGATCTGAAATGGATTCCGGAATAAGGAATGTGGGTGGGGTTACTGACCAGCAGGTATACAGGACGATATATTCCTGATCCTGTATACCAACGTCCGGTTAATGCTTTGCTGTGATCTACTTTTACAGCGATTTGGTTCTTGCCTTCTTGCAAATATGGAGTTAAATCATATACAAAGCTGATATACCCATTAGGACGTTTGCCCAGCCAATGACCGTTTATCCATACTTCGCTGTTCAGATATACGCCCTCAAATAGGATTTGTACTTTTTTATTTTTCCATTTGGAAGGAATGGTAAAAGTTTTTCGATACCAGCTTATTCCGGCAGGCAGGAAGCCGCTTTGCCAGTCGGTTCCGTTTTCAAATTGTTTATAAGTGCCTTCTATGCTCCAGTCATGAGGAATATTCAATATGCGCCATTGAGAATCGTTATATGAGGAAGAAGAGGCTCCTTTGCCTGCATCTCCTAGATGGAATTTCCAGCCTTTACAGAAATTTATGGTTTCTCCGGCAAAAGATGCCAATAAGAAAAATTGTATGCAAACAAATAAAAGGATACGTTTCATGGTTAGTGTGAAGAGAAAGAGAGGCTGAATGTTGCTTGAAGAACAATCAGCCCCAGAACTAATTTACTGATGTTATATATAAGCTAATACCTGTTGATTTACCATCCTTCACTAGGCGTACAAAGTGGATTGGTGTCAAGTTCTTTGGCTGGTATCGGGAAGTAGTTGAACTTATTGATATTACCGGATTTGCCAGTCTGATAGTTTTTATAGCGGGTATCATCACAAGTTTTTAATGTCTGCTCTAACAATCCCCATCTGCGTAAATCGTAGAAACGTTCGCCTTCCACAAAGAATTCAATGGCGCGTTGGTGTACCAGATCTTCAAAAACCCCTTCTTTGGTTATTGGGCCGCTATAGTCATTCAGGTTGGCGCGTCGGCGGATTTGATTAATATATCCGATAGATGTGTCTAAAGCCCCTTTGTTCATATAGGCTTCTGCCAGCATCAATAATACATCGGCATAGCGGATGGCTCTTTCATTGATGAATGACTTGGGAGGTGCCGGTTCATCTTTTTGAGTCTTCCAGTTCTGATATTTCAAAATCCAGTATGTTTTCCACTTGTCTTGTGCAAAAACTTCCCGGAAAGGTCTTTGGTAGTAAGTGCATCCCTCATAGTCCCATGCCACAGAACAGCGGGCACGATAATCAAAATTGCCGTCTTTGTCTTTTTCCTTCCAGAAGATATCCATAATTTGCTGGGTAGGATTTGCTTCATACCATCCTCCGACTTCAGCAGCGGCATATTCTTTAGGGCGGGTATTGGATTGGGTGGAATTGATATTTTCTCCATCTCCCCAAAGATCTGTTCCACCCACATCTTCTATCAATAACTCGAAAATACTTTCGGCATTGTTTTCATGAGTGTCATCAAAATTCCAATTAAAGTCCTCTACTAGTTTGTAGGTGTAAGGATTCTGCGTCAGAGGCTCGAGGACGTTTATCGCTTCTTGCCAATTTTCTTCATAGACATATATTTTACCCAAAGCGGCATAAGCGGCTCCTTGTGTAGGCTTTCCTATTTTATTCGTTATGGGCAATAGGGAAGCAGCGGTTTTTAAATCTTCTTTGGCTTGTGCCCATATATCAGCTTGTGATGATTTTGCTAAAGGGAAAGTCGAGGGAGATTGGGAGGCTGTCAGGCGGAGAGGGGCGTCTTTAAACTCTTTGGCTAACTGGAATAAATAGAAGCCACGTATGAAAAGACATTCTCCTTTTACCGAATTTTGAAAATCGGTAGAAAATTGTTCTTTCTTTTCTTCCAGTTTTTGCATAATGGAGTTGGTACGGTACAAGGCATTGTAAAATTGATAGAACATGCCTTGTGTCAGTGAGTTTGTATTACTATTAGTAAAACGGTTTACTGTATATACATCCGAAATATCGTTGCGGAAGTCGACTTCATCGGCTCGGGCTATTCTCAGCATTACACCGCGAGTTCCATAATAACCGCCGTTTAAGGCATTCTTCAGTGGAGTATAGCAAGAGGTCAAGGCCAGATTGAAATCGGTTTCATCTTTCCAAAAAGTATCTTCTGTTGCTTGGTTGGGATTGGCCTGGTTTAATTGATCTTCGCAGGAACTGAATAGCATGCCTGAAATCAATATGGTCAATGTCGTTTTAATATATGTTTTCATAAGATGTTTATTTTTAGAATGTTACATTTAGTCCTAACATGAAAGTACGGTTAGTCGGGTAAATAAAATTATCAAATCCCCGATAATTGGCATTGTCTGCATTGACATCCGGTGAATATCCGCTGTAACTGGTGATAGTAAATAAGTTTTCAGCGTTAATATACACACGGGCATGCTGTATGGCACCTTTAAACCATGTCTGAGGAAATGTATAACCTAATTGAACACTGCGGAGACGCAAATAAGAACCATTTTCAAGATAACGGTCGGATTCTGCACGGGTATTACGGTTAGGATCATCCCATGTCAGACGTGGATGGGAGGCATTTTTGTTTTCAGGAGTCCAATAATCCAGGCAACTTGCCAGAAAATTGGAACCTTTGGTTACATCTTCTAATGTCTGACGGGTTGCATTATAAATTTTATTTCCTAACACTCCTTGCAGTCCGATTGATAAGTCGAAATTTTTGTATCTCATATTACCATTCAGCGCGAAAGTAAAATCGGGAAAAGGACTGCCTTGAAATACACGGTCGTCGTCATTGATAACGCCATCGTTGTTGGCATCTACAAATTTTATATCACCCGGTTCGGCGGCTGGTTGTATTTTTTTACCGTCTTTGGCATATGCGTCTACTTCTTCCTGACTATTGAAATATCCGGCTGTAGAGATAAGCCAATAACCTCCAATAGGATATCCGGCTTTGGTTTCACTGGTAGTGATGTTTTGGTTGGTAGAACCGCCTTTGATAGATCCGCTTTCACTTCCCATGGCTATTACTTTGTTTTTATTGAAAGACCCAATTAAGTTGATGCCATACGAAATATCCGGATTGGGTTGGTCCATCCATCCTAAATTGAATTCAAAGCCATTGTTACGTATCTTGCCCGCATTGCGTATAGGGTCATTGGCACCACCGGAAGAGATAGGAATAGGAACGGTCAGCAAGATATCTTTTGTATTTTTCACATAATAGTCTGCTGTTAAGCTTAGTCGGTTATTAAAAGCCATAAAATCAATGCCGACATTAGTCATAGCGGTTTCTTCCCATTTTATATCCGGATTGGCAAAATTTTTAGGAAATGCTCCTTGAAGCAGACCACCGTTGCCATCGGGATAATTGATGCCGGTAGTGATGGTGGAGGAATATTGATAGTTATCGATTTCTTGATTTCCTAAAACGCCATATCCGCCACGAAGCTTTAGCTGATCAAGCCAATGCACGTTTTCCATGAACTTTTCTTCGGCCACATTCCATCCTAATGAAAAAGAGGGGAAGTAACCATATCGATTGTTCTTACCGAATTTGGAGGAACCGTCCCGGCGGATAGTGGCGGTGAATAAGTATTTATTATGGTAGGAATAGAATACGCGTCCGAGAATAGAGGTAAGGACACTTCTCCATGAATTGCCTTCGTTGCTGCGATTGGTTGTGGCTGCATCTATTTCTTCTAATCCCTGGGGTAATCCTTCACCATAGGCTTGTATGTGGCGGAATCTGCTGTCTTGATAGGTATAACCTGCCAATGCTGAAATTTTATGCTCTCCGAACGTACGGTCGAAAGTTAATAAATTTTCAACAAGTATATTACGTCTCCTTCTTTGTCTTTCTGTTAATTGGGTGATGCTGTTGGTCGCTAATCCAAAATCATATTTATTGAGATAATTCTTATATCTTTCGAAAGAAAAGTCTGGAGTTAAATTCAGTTTGTATTTTAGTCCTTTAAAAAGTTCAATTTGTGCATACAAGTTAGCGAATATTTTTACATTTTCGTTATAACGGCCCATGATGTTGTCATCAATAATGGCCAATGGGTGAGGAATGTTTACCACATCACCATATGTGCCACCATATCCACCTTCACGAGTATCATCATATTTTTCCAAAGTAGGAACACTTTGCAGAATGGTGCCAATCATGCCGCCTCGAAGTTCCTGGTGAAGGGGCTTGTCATGACTGAATGAAATAATGAGATTTGTTCCAGCAGAGAATATCCCTCTTTTATAATCATTCTTGGATTGGATATTATACCGTTGGTAATTGGTACCTTTTACAATACCGTCTTGGTTGAAATAACCTAAGCCGGTGTAATAAGTGGAATATTTTCCACCACCTTTTACAGCCAAATTGTAGTTTTGCATCAGTGCGGGGCGAAACATGATGTCTTGCCAGTCATTGTCTGGTTTGTTAGCCAGATCGGTAGCCATGTCTAATGCCGGTTTGCCGATAGCTTGACGGGCTATAGTGGTAACTTCTGCCCATCCTTTGGCATCTAGCATATCAAGAAATTTGCTGGCAGTTGATATACCTAAGTTGACAGATAAATCAATGATAGGTTTTCCTTCTGTGTTACTTCCTTCTTTGGTAGTGACAATGATAACACCGTTGGCTGCACGGGAACCGTAGATAGCTGCGGATGAGGCATCTTTCAATACGTCAATGCTGGCAATATCATTGGGGTTGATATGATCAATACTGTTCATATACATGCCATCGACAATGTAAAGAGGGAAGGCGTTGTTTAGCGTACCAATACCGCGGACCATGATACGGGTTCCCGAACCTGGGGCACCACCTTGAGATACGATGTCTACCCCTGCAATTTTGCCTTGCAGCGCCTGGCCGATGTTGGCGTTACTTTGTGTATTTAGTTTTTCTGTGTTAATGTTTGCAACAGATCCTGTCAAGTCTGCTTTTTTCTGTACACCGTATCCAATGACTACCACTTCATCAAGAGTTTTTGTATCTTCTTTTAATAGAAAACGGATACTTTTTTGGTTGTTGATAACCGTTTCTTGTGTGAGGTAACCAATGTAGGAAACTTCGATAACAGATTGTGGTTCGGCTTCAATACTGAAGTTGCCATCTATATCTGTGATTGTACCTGTTGTGGTTCCCTTTATACGGATGTTGGCTCCGATAATGGGTTCTCCGCTGACATCTGTTACCGTTCCCGTTACTGTTTTAGCTTGTTGTTGAGCATGCAAGTCTTTAATAGCTTCTGTAGTTAAAATAATGTGTGTACCTTCCAGTTCATAGTTGATACCGGTCCCTGACAGAATTCTGTCCAGTACTTGTGCTACGGCTTCATTTTTGACCTTTACGGAAGTAATTTTGTTAATATCTACTTGGTTATTGTAGATAAAAAGATAATCAGTTTGGTTTTCAATTTCATTCAGGATCTTATCCAGTTTAACATTATTCATATGTATGCTGACTTTTGCATTTTGAGAATGGGCATTCCCAGCATACGAACAGAACACACAGACCATCAATAGGAAAGTGGAAATTCTCATAATTCTAAAGATTTGTTTAAATCGGGGATTTTTGAAGCAATATCTCCCCGACAAAGTGTTATTTTTCATACCTTTGCGTTGATTTAAATAGATTTTTTTACTTGAAAAATTGTTTTGAGTCTATGCCGGTAAGTGCGGCAACACTTATCGGCATTTTTCTTTTTAAGGTTAACTTGAGCTTTTCTTCATAGGCTTGTTGTTTTTAGGTTAGTATTGTCTGGTCAATTGATGTAAATAATTTCTTCATCGTTGGCTTTTTCATATTTAAAATGGATATCCCTTTGCAGCACTCTTAGTGCATAATCAATACCGTCTGCTTGACGGAACTTGCCATTATAGGAATATTTCAATACCTTTTTGTTATTGATGATGATCCGGATGCCATAATATTTTTCAAAATCTTCCATGATGGTCTGGAAAGGTTCATCTTTAAAACAGATCAAACCTTCTTTCCAGCGGTAAGGAGTGAAATCGTTTACTTTGGTAACTGCCAACTGCCCGTCTTTTACATATGCTTTATGATGAGGCTTCAAGGTTATTGTCTGTTCAGGAAAGTGCTGTGAGGTAACTTTTACACTACCTTTCATTAAAGTTGTTTCAAACGCCGTTTGGTCAGGATAAGCATCTACATCAAACTGTGTACCCAAAACTTCAATGTCATATTTGTCTGTCCGTACAATAAAAGGAGTTTTTTTCTTCTTGGTTACATCAAAATAAGCTTCTCCTTTTAAAAAAACTGTTCGTTGCTTTTGGCTGAAAGTGACCGGATATTGTAAAGTGGTACGGGCATTCAGCCATACATTAGTTCCATCTGGTAAAGTAATATTGGTACGTTGTCCTGCCGGAACAGATACTGTATTCATGGCAATGACTTCATTTTCCGATTTATATTTCTGATATAAATAGTTAATGGTAAGCGTCAGTATGATGACGGAAGCTATTTTCAGCCATTGACGAATAATTTTGGGAATTCGTTTGGTGGAAATGCAGTTATTTGTAGTTTGGTCATCATGCACCATGAGGGCATCGAACAATTTACGCTCTTTGTAAAAAATGCGCTTGTTCTCTTCGGATGCTTCCATCCATGCTCTTATGTCCATGCCTTCTTGTATAGAAGTAGTTCCGGCAAAAAAACGATGTAGTTTCTCTTTTTCCATTTTATTGCATTCTTTTATGCTTCTATATAAACAGCACTTCAGAATGGAAAATTCCTAGTGGCATTTCATAAAAAAATAGAGAAAGAGTGGAAAATAATCTTTTAAGTTAGTCTGAAGCATCTTTAATGCCTTGTTTATATGGAAATCTACTCCTTTGGGGGTGATATTCATGAGAACTGCAATTTCCTTATAGGATTTGTTTTCGTATCGGCTCAACATGAAGATAGTACGGGTTTTTTCGGGCATGTCGGTGAGGGTTTGTTGGACGAGTTCTTGAATTTCGGAAATAAAAAGCTCATAAGGTTCGCATGCTTGTAAAGTGGCGATCCGGGTATTCAGTTCCCATTCATAGTAATCTTTTATTTTATCCGAGTATTCTTCATGAATTTGCTGATGACGCAGATAATTCAGGCATTTGTTTTTTATAATTGTTAAGATATAGGCTGGAATATTGGAATCTTCGCTTAAGGATTGCCTGTTTTCCCAATAATACATCATCGCCTCAATAGTAATATCTTCTGCTGTGGTTAAATCTCTGACATAAGTATTGGCGAAGCGTACAAAACGTCTTTGAAACTCCTTGTAGAGTTGGTTAAAAGAGGTAATGTCTTCTTTATAGTGCTTTATCTGGATGGGGTCGGTCATCTTATGCGTTGTTTGATTCATGATTAGTACAAAAATATATTTTTTTTATTAGTACTACAATTTTTCGAATGTGAAACGTATGAATCACCTGTAAAAATATGGAGAGTGTAGGGGGATATGCTTATTTTGTATCAGAAGGTACGCTTTCCGCTGACCTGAAGTTCCTTTTCTTTTTCGGGTCAGCGGATTTTCCGGGTTGGTAAGCTTTCTTTTAAGCGTATAGCCTAGCC
>ERZ1026870.835-NODE-835-length-16124-cov-6.364926_pt1 | contig 16124 bp, 11 predicted proteins | sample MGYA00380165_ERZ1026870 | MGnify/ENA primary metagenome ERZ1026870 (study PRJEB33269, sample SAMEA4719801) | human gut metagenome | biome: human-associated habitat; feature: organic feature; material: feces | place: Cameroon | collected 2013-10 ...
GCCAGCGGTTTTGGAATACGACTCGTTTTTCCACGTTGTTGACTCTGAGGATATTGAAAACCTAACCGCAAGCATCCCGCAAGGCGGCCGAACGCAGTGTCCGGTCGTCTTCGGGATGCACGGGCGAAGCCGGGCGGATACGCGTTTCTCAGGGGTGGGAGGAACGCACCGACCGGCTTTCGTCGGGAAAGGACCTTGGCTTACTTCGTCACGCGTTCAAAGCGAACGAGCTGCTCGTTGCCGCGGCGCACGACGGCGTCAAGGGCATCCTTGGCGTTCGACTTGCCGGACCAGATCTTTTCGAATTCCTCGTCAACGATCGTGCGGATGTTGGGCAGGTAGCCGAGACGAATGCCGCGGCTCTTGTCGGTCGTCTTGAGCATCTGCTTGACGGCGACGTCGGCGCCAGGATTCTTTTCGTAGTAGCCGCTCGCCTTCGCAATTTCAAAGGCCTTCTGCGTCACGGGGAGGTAGCCCGTGCGCATGTGGTTGTTGGCCTGAACCTGCGGATCGGAGAGATAGTGGAAGAACTCGGCCACGCAGCGGTTCTGCTCGTCGGACTTGCCCGCCATGGCCCAGAGCGAGGCGCCGCCGATGGCGGTGTTCTGCGGTGCGTCAGGCACGTCCTCGTAGTAGGGCATCGGCATCGTCATGTACTCGAACTTGGCGTTGCGGCGAATGTTGCTCAGAGAGCCCGAGGAGCCCATGTTGATCGCGCATTCGCCCGAGTAGAAGGTGGCGTCGGCCAGATTGCCGCGGCCCTTGTAGACGAAGGTGCCTTCCTTGGCCATGCGGGCCAAGTTTTCGATATGGCGCTGATGAAGCGGGGAGTTGACCATGAGGCGGGCATCGGTGCCGCCGAAGCCGTTGTTGAGCGTGGCGTATTCGACGTTGTGCCAAGTGGAGAAGCTTTCAAGCTGAGTCCAGCCCATCCAGGAGGTGGTCATCGGGCAGGCTTCGCCCGCGGCCTTGAGGGCCTTGGCGGCCTTTTCGATTTCAGGCCAGGTGCGCGGCAGCTTGTCCGGATCGGTCGGCAGGCCGGCGTTCTTGAATTTGGTGAGGTTGAGGTAGAGAACCGTGGTGGAGGAATTGAAGGGATAGCTGAGCATCCTGCCGTCGGCCGTGGAGTAGTAGCCGTAGACGGCGGGGATGTAGTCCTTGGGATTGAACTCGTAGCCGGCCTTGTCGAGCAGCTCGCCGACCGGAACAATGGCACCCTTGCTGAACATCATGGTTGCCGTACCGACTTCAAACACCTGCAGAATGTTGGGGGAGCGCCCCGCGCGGTGGGCGGCGATGCCCGACGTCATCGTCTGATCGTAGCTGCCCTTGTACGTGGACGTGAGATGACACTGCGGGGTCTTGGCGTTGAAGTCCTTGGTCACATCGGCAACCCAGTCGCCGAGCGTATTGGCCATCGCATGCCACATCGTGATTTCAGTGGGCGCAGAAGAAGCCGCACCCGCGGCCATCAGGGAAGCCGCCATCACGCCGGCAGCGACAAACTTTTTGCTCATCCTGTTCTCCTTTGAGCAGAGGGGGCCTTTGCCAGGCGCCGTCAGCAGCATCCGTCACCGGTCTCCGAGGGCACTTCCATGAAGGAGGAAAGGCAAACTCCTTGGACGAAAAGCCTTCATCCGACTTCGGATCATAGGGGATGCCCCCTCCTCTGTCCATACGCCGATAGGAGGATGCTACTACCCCCATACGCCGAAGACGGCGTCAAAACGCGCTCCCGCAGGCCTCTGAGAGTCCTGATGGTGTTTACCCTAAAGGGCGTTTCGAGCATCTTTTCGCGCTTACACGGCGCATTTGCCCGAATAGTCCCTCGGACCGAAGACGGCGCGCCCCACCCTGACCATCGTCGCCCCTTCGGCAACCGCCTCGTCCATGTCGGCGCTCATGCCCATGGAAAGCGTGTCCATGTCCGGATGCTGCGCGCGCAGCTGTTCGAAAAGCCTCCGCATGGCCGCAAGGGGACGGCGGCGCGACTCGCTGTCGCCTGCCGGCGCCGGAATCGCCATCACCCCCCTGAGCCTGAGACGGGGATAGGCGGCAACTTCTTGCGCGAAGGCCGCAACCTCTTCGGGCGCCACCCCCGACTTCGTGTCCTCGCCGTCAATGTTGACCTCAATGAGAATGTTGAGGGGCGGCATGCTCTCAGGCCTTTGTGCGGAGAGGCGAGACGCAATGCGAAGCCTGTCGACCGACTGTACCCAGTCGAAGTGCTCGGCAACGAGGCGCGTCTTGTTGGCCTGCAGCGGACCGATGAAGTGCCACTCGCCCGGATCTTCCGGATGAGCCGCGCGGAAATGCACGATCTTCTCCACGCCTTCCTGAACGTAGTTTTCGCCGAATGACCTCTGACCGCAGGCGTACGCCTCCTCGCAGGCCTCAATCGGGAAAGTCTTCCCTACGGCGATGAGCCTGACGGAGCCCGCCGGCCTGCCGGCCGCGCACTCTGCCGCCGCAAGTTCTCCGCGCACCCGTTCGAGGCGTTCGGGCAGTCCGGGCTTGAGTTCGCTCACAATGCATCTCCTGAAATCCATGGCCGAAGGAAGACGTCCTTCGCCCGCACCGAAAGTCTAACAAGGGCGGCACCCCATCGGCATTGCGCATAGTTTGACGATCCATTGACTTCGATCAAATAAACGGCGTGCATCATTTTTGAGATTTGATCCTCTCAAAACGCATGGAGATCAACAGGGCGCGTCTCCAAGCCGATCCCGGCCGGCGCGCCGTGGTTCCGCAAACTCCCGCCCCGCGCGGGTTTGCGAAGGCCAAGGGCGTGCCACAGCCGCATTCGGGCATGATCCTCCGAGCGTCTGCAAAACAACTCAATCACAATAAATCTCCTTATAAATCACCCAGATGATGAATTAAACAACCCAAAGGATCATGCAAGAGGATCACGATGTGATTCGCATAGGAGCGGACCGAAGTACACTGGCCTTACGACGACAGCATCGTTCGAATTGAAGATCAAGCACATTAAGGAGCCTCAGCATGTCGACCGCCGCAGTTCTATCAGACTTCTTCGCCACTGCCCTGAAGGAGGTTCGCTCCGAACGTCCCGCCTGCCTTGCAAGCCGAATTCCCGCGCTTGACGAGCTGACCGACGGCGGCTTTCCCGCGAACGCCTTGACCGAGCTCTTCATTCCTCACGCAGGCATCGGCGAAGTGCGCATGCTGCTTCCCGTACTGTCCGCCATGAAGCACGTCACCTGGGTGTTGCCGGCCGACTCTGCCTTCAAGCCCTATGGGCCCGCTCTGGCCGATGCCGGCCTGGATCTCAAGAACCAGCTCTTCGCGGCGCCTTCGACGCCTGAAGAAGCCTTCTGGTGCGCCGAACAGGCAGCCGCAAGCGGCGAAACCTCGGGCGTCGTCGTCTGGCTCAACCCGCTCGTTCACGGACGGGACGGCGCCGCGCTTTCGAGACTTGCCATGGCCGCTCGGGCCACCGGCACGACGATCTTCCTGATTCGCCCGTCGAGCATGGCCTGCATGCCGTCTCCGGCCGAACTCCGGCTGATGTTGAGACCGGGCCGCCGCGGCACCGTGCATGTGCGAGCCACCCGCCGCGGTGCATTCTTCGACCGGACGCGGGAGGCGGATGTCAGCCTTGAGAGCCGCCCCGCCGCTCCCGCACGCCGACCGAGCCGCACGATGCCTGAACGCCCGGCCTTCGTCCGCCTTTCGCCCGCCTATTGAAACAACCGCCCCCTAAAAGGAGTTCCGCAGCATGACCCACATCCGCAGCACCTCAACCGCCCTCACGGCCGGCGTCAGCGTCCCCATCGGCACCCGCCTGCAGGAACTTCCCGCGCTGCTCGACGACCTCTGCGCCCGACTCGCCGGGAAGGCGCATGCGTCAGGCCTCACGGGCGGCGTACTCACGCTCACTCTTGAAGGTCTTGATGAGACCCGTCGAATCACCGTCAGCGCAGACGAATGCGATGGCAAAACCTTCTCCGACGCAATAAGCCGCTCCCTCATCCGCACGCCCGTCCCAGGATGCCTGCGCCGCCTGACGCTCTCGCTCTCGCCCGAAGCCCAAAGCAATGCGCTTTCGCAAAGGCGCATGCCGACCGGGCTTGCCGCCCGTCTTCAGGCTCGCCTCGGTTCCGGCCGTGTCTTTCATCTCAACGTGCTCGATAGCGGCCTTCCTGCGCCGTCGCCCCGTCCGCCCGCTGTTGCCGACCGATTTGCGCAACGCCCGGCGACGGGCTCCGCTCCGTCCGACGTCAGACCCGCCATGATTCTCACCGAGCCCATCCCGCTTCACGACTCGGAAAACGGACCGCTCTGGCAGCAGGAAGTCCTGCATCTCGTCGACGGCCCAATGCGACAGGCTGATGACGGCGTTGTTCGCGACTACTTCGTCGCAGACAGTTCGGGCGGCCGCCGCGTCTGGCTCTACCGTTCGGCGGAGGCCGGCCGGCCTGAAGCGCGCTGGCATCTGCAGGGACTCTTTTCGTGAAATATCTTTGACATCCTCCCGGCGTATAAAACCACGGGTTTACTCGGCTCGACTTTATAATGGGCGCCTCTCATCCCGAGTCCGGAACCAAGCCCGTGAAAGAACCCATTTTGCTCCACAGCTGCTGCGCGCCTTGCTCCTCCGCCATTCTCGAATGGCTTCTGCAAAACGGGTACGCGCCTCACGTCTATTACTTCAACCCCAACATCTTTCCCGAGGAAGAGTACCTCGTTCGCAAGAACGAATGCATCCGCTACTGTGAAAAGCTCTCCGTGCCGTTCACCGACGGCGACTGGGATCATGAAGGGTGGCGGCTCGCCGTCAAGGGGCACGAATGCGACCCCGAACGCGGAGAACGCTGCAGGCTCTGCTTCGGCGTACGCATGAGGGCCACGGCCGCGATGGCCGCAAAGCTCGGCATTGAGCGCTTCACGACAACGCTCGCGGGCAGCCGCTGGAAGCGTCTGGATCAGATTCGAGAAGCAGCACTCGAGGCCGCAGCGCTTCATCCCGGCACGCTCTACTGGGATCAAAACTGGCGCAAGGGCGGCCTTCAGGAACGTCGCGGCGAAATCCTGCGGGAGGAAAAGTTCTACAACCAGCTCTGGTGCGGCTGTGAATTTTCCATGGGACATCTCCGCGACCGCGATCCGTCCGAGCTTCCCGCCCACGTCAAGCCGTATCTCGAAGCGCTCGGCCTCGCCGAAAAGGCCTGAGCCGCCTGCACAACGTGAAGAGCCCGCAGTCTCTCATCGACTGCGGGCTCTTCGTCATCTCAACCCGAGAATCATTTCTCGTTGAGAAGCCCCCTTCTCACCTTGTAGTCACCCAGCGCCCTCTGGGCCCTGGCCGCGTCGGCCATCTTCTTGGCCACGCCGGTACAGGCATCTTCTGGCACCATGCGGTCATTCTCCCAACGGTGGCAGATCACGCCGCCTCGCTCGTCAATAACGGCGGCGCCCCAGCTGCCAACCGCAAGCCCCGTATAGGAAAGCACGAGATCCATCTCTTCATTGGCAAAGAGATTGCGACCCTCATGGATTTCGGGCGTCTTGCCCAGCACGACGCCGGCAATCGTGGGGAAGATGTCGCGATGTCCGGCCCAGCGCGTCACGTCGACCTTCGCCGCCGCGGCCTCGAGACTCTCGGGAGCCCAGATCAGGATCGGCACGCCCACTTCATGATGACGATATCCGCCTGCATACGACAGGCGAAGGTTGTGGTCGCCCGTTGCCACGATCAGGAGCTCGCGCTTGAGCGCGCCGCGCCTCATGTCGTGCACGAATTCCCCCAATGCATTGGCCCCGTACTGATAGGTTTCGAGCGCGGCGTTTGCATTGTCATATTTGTCCGCCTTGATGAAAGACGGCAGGGACTTGTAGGACACCGGATTGACCTTGACGCCGTCGGGCACGCGGTGCGGCGGGTGATTGGCCGTGGAGAGCATCACGATGAAGAGCTTCTCGCCCTTTTCATCCGCCTCCTTCAGAATCTCCTCGGCACGCTTGAACATCCAGGCATCGCCGACGCCCCAAGTGCCGTTTTCAACGCCCGGATAGAGGTCCGAGAGCTTGCCCGCGCCGATGATCTCGTCAAAGCCCTGCTGCGGGAAATTGGTCTCAATCTGGCGCCAGGCTTCGGGGCCGGCCGTCAGGAAGACGGTTTTGTAGCCAGCCTTGCGGTATTCGAACATTCGGGAGAAGTCGAAGGGGTGCCGCCCATAGCGGCTCTGCGTGATCGGATTCAGAGGCGAATCAAAGATCAGGCCCTCAAGCGTCGGAAACGTCGCATTGCCCACGCACAGCGCCTGCTTGAAAAGAAGCGCAGAATCAAGCTCGCCGGCCAAAGCGCCCAGCGTGTCGTTGACGCCCGGCTTGTGCGCCTCAAACACGTCGCGCCCCATGGACTCCATGACGGCAAGCACGACATGGGGCTGAGACTTCAATGCCTCGCCCGTAGGCCGGGACGGACGGACTTCGGCAATCAGCGCCTCTGCGTCCGAGACCTTGGCAAAGCCCATCTGCTTCAGAGCGGCGACGGCGCCGCCCTTGAGTTCCAGCACGCGCATGCCCTTTCGCGCTTCGTGAAAGGCGGCCATGCCGTTGGGGACGGTCGCATTGATGAAAGCGTTTTTCGAAACGGAGTAGCTTTGGATGCGAAGCGGAAAGGTGCCCAAGCTGCCGCGAATGACAACGGCCATCACGACAATCGAAACAATCGAAAGGACGGCATGGGCGCCTCTGCCCATTCTGCGCTCGCGGCCGCCGGCAAGCTTTGCGCACGCAAACGGCAGACCCACAAGGCCGGCCAAGCAAAGCAGATACGTCAACACCGGCCAGTCTTCCATGATGGTGATGATGATCGCCTTGGTGTCGTCCTGAAGGAAGCCGAAGATGATCGGACTGATCGGAGTGCCGTAAAAGCCGTAGAAGCCGAAGTTGACGACCGTCAGCAGCGCCGCAACAAACAGCCCGATACCCGCCAGCACGCATGCCAGACGCCAGAAGAAGGCCTTCCAATAGGAGAGAATCACGCAGATCCAGGCAGGAAGAAGCATCAGTGCCAGCCACTTGGCGTCAACGCGCACCCCCATCACCATGGCAGGCGCAAAGTCGCTCCAAAACCCGAGATCGTCATTTCGATAATAGAAAAAGAAGACGATTCTCGCGAGCATGAGAAGAATGAGTGCGGCGATGCCGAAGGCCGCCGACCGGACGCATCGTCCGATCCAGTGAGAGGATTCCGTCATGATTCGAGAAAGCCGTTGAAAAAAAGGACCAACGGCGGCGCCGAGGTTCCAAAAGGCACTCATTCTACCGAGCCGCGTTCAACTTTTCAGTCCCAAACCCATGCCGATTTGCGTTTGATCGTCGTCGGACGAACCGCGCGCGTGCGCTCCCAATCCGGCCGCACGACGCGCCGTTGCTCGATTGCCCGAAGGGCAAGGTCCTTTTTTGCTAATTTCGGCAAATAGGCGGACAATTTCAGAAAGCACATTCACGCCGGCGCCATGCCTTGCAGGTCGCCATTTACCCAAGATACTCAAATCAAAAAATGAATGTATTTCTCCTCATTGCAGCGGCCATCATCCTCATCGTCGTCCTGCTGCGATTCAAGTGTCCGATCGGCCCCGCCATTCTGGCGGGCGGCGCCCTGCTCTGGCTTTTTGAAGACCCCACCCTGCGTGCGCTCAGCGAAGCCGGCCGCGACATGCTCACGATGCAGCGCACATACGACCTTCTCTTCGCACTCTACTTCGTGATGTGCCTTGAGATCCAGCTTCGAAAGTCCGGAACCCTCAAGGGCATGGTCGACGCGCTCAACCGCTTCTTTTCCTCCACGAAGGTCGTCATCGCCACGATGCCTGCCTTCCTGGGACTTCTCCCCTCGGTCGGCGGCGCACGCTTTTCCGCCCCGATCGTCGAGACGGCCTGCGAAGGCATGGACATCAGCCGCGAGAGCAAGGCGGCCGTCAACTTCTGGTTCCGCCACATCTGCGAGTTCGCGAGCCCCATCATTCCGGGCATGATCCTCGGCTGCGCCATCGCGCACGTGAGCGTCGCCGACCTGGTCATTCACCTCTTCTGGATGTCCGTCGTCGCGTTCGCCGCCGGCTGGTTCATCATGATCCGTCCCCTCAAATTCGAGGAAAAGCGCCGGAAGGCCGAGCAGTCTCCCGAGCAGCGCCGCGCCGACATCACCAACGTCGTCCTTGCCATCGCACCGGTGCTCCTGAGCGTCGTGCTCATGATGGCCTTCGATCTTTCCGCCGCGCTTGCCATGGGCGCCGTCGTCGTGCTGCTCATTCCGGTGCTTCTGATGATGAAGCGCGGCGTGAGCGTCAAGGACGTCTTCGCCGGCGCGGCCGACTGGCGCCTTCTTCTCAACGTCGGCTGCATTCTCTACTTCATTCAGCTTCTTGATGCGACCGGCATCCTGCACCAGATCATCACCAGCTTTGAGGGCTCGGCCCTCCCCGTGCCCGTCATCATTGCGCTCACGAGCTTCGTCATCGGCATTCTCACCGGCATGAGCCAGGGCCACGTCGCCATCGTGATGCCGATCGTGGCGGGTCTCATGCCCGGCTCGCTCGACCTGGCCGGCGTTGCCATGGTCTTCGGGGTTGCGGGTCAAATGATCACGCCCACACACGTCTGCCTCACGATCACGATCGACTACTTCAAGTCGGACTTTTTCAAGACGCTCGTGCCCGTCATCCTCGCCGAAGCCATCGTTCTCGTCGTCTTCTCGCTCTGGACCTGGCTCACCTGGACGGCCTGACGGCATCCGTCGCCATTGCCCGGGGCCTGGCGCTCGTCTTGAACGCCGGGCCCTCTTTGTTTCGTCCACTTCTTTCGTCCTCTGCGTCCGAATCGGCAAACGGGTAAAATATCGGCTTTATTCAGTTTTTCATCCGCACGCGGCCGGCCCAATCTCCGCACGCGTGCGCGTCTTCCGCGTCCGAAGCCGCAGCGCTCCGGCGGGACTTTTTCAAACAACGAGTTTCAGCGCTTCTTTAAGCGCACTACGAAAGGAGAAGGGCGCTTCCTTCCCTGTCCGAGGACAGAGGCTTCAGCGCCGAATTTCTATGAAGACGATTCGCACCCGCATTGCACCGAGCCCCACGGGCATGATGCATCTCGGCACCGCCCGCACGGCCATCTACTGTTGGGCCGTCGCCCGCCACTTCGGCGGCAAGTTCCTGCTCCGCATCGAGGACACCGACCAGGTCCGCTCCACGAAGGAAGCCGTTCAGGTCATTCTCGACGGCATGAAGTGGCTCAACCTCGACTACGACGAAGGTCCCATTTATCAGATGGACCGCCTTGAGCGCTATCGCGAAGTCGTCGACCAGATGCTCGCCGACGGGCGCGCCTACTACTGCTACGCCACGCCCGAAGAGCTCGACGCCATGCGCGAGGATCAGAAGGCCAAGGGCCTCAAGCCCCGCTATGACGGCCGCTGGCGTCCTGAAAACTGCCAGGGCAAGCCCATCCCCGAAGGCGTCAAGCCCGTCATCCGCTTCCGCAACCCGGACGAAGGCGCCGTCACCTGGAACGACGCCGTCTACGGCACGATCACGGTCTCCAACAGCGAGCTCGACGACCTGATCATCATGCGAAACGGCATTCCCACGTACAACTTCGCCGTCGTCGTCGACGACTGGGACATGGAAGTGAGCCACGTGATCCGCGGCGCGGACCACATCAACAACACCCCCCGTCAGATCAACATCTATCGTGCGCTCGGCGCTGAAGTGCCGGTCTTCGCGCATCTGCCGCTCATCAACGGCCAGGACGGCCAGAAGCTCTCGAAGCGCCACGGCACCGTCTCCGTGCTCGAATACGAACGCCTGGGCTACCTCCCAGAAGCCGTCTTCAACTACCTCGCCCGTCTCGGCTGGGGTCACGGCAACATGGAAAAGTTCACCCGCGACGAGCTCGCCGAAGTCTTTGAGCTTTCCGACTGCTCCCGCGCCGCTGCCCGCATCGACTGGAAGAAGTTCGATTGGCTCAATCAGCAGTACATGAAGGAAGCCGACGCCAATCGTCTGGCCGACCTCACGAAGGCTCGCATCGAAGCCCGCGGCGGCAAGGTCGAGGGCGGTCCCGACCTCGCGGCCGTCTGCGAACTTCTGAAGTCCCGCTCCGCGACGCTTGAAAAACTCGCCGACGCCGCCCTCTTCTTCTACGTCGAACCCAAGGTCAACGAGGAGGAAGCCGCCAAGGTGCTCGCCGAAGGCGGCCGTGAAGCCCTCAAGCTCTTCGGCGAAAAGCTCGAAGCCGTCGCCGACGTGACGCCCGAAGCCGTCTACGGCTGCATCCAGGCCGTGATGGAGGAACAGGGCATTGCGATGAAGGTTCTCGCCAATCCGCTTCGCGTCTGCGTCTGCGCGGCTGAACGCACCCCGCAGATCGACAAGACCCTCTGTCTCATCGGCAAGGAAGAAGTGCTCGCCCGCATCGCCCGCGCACTCTGATTTCCGCCGGCCTTGACAGGCTGATCCAGCAAGCTCCGCTCGACAAACCTCGGGCGGAGCTTTTTTTCGGCCTTATTGCGAAGAGTCTTGACTTAGCGCAAACTTCAATTCGCCGCGTCTCAAAAAACAGCGTATAGTTCAACTCCTACGCAACAGCGTCCCTATCGTCTAGTGGTCCAGGACCGCAGCCTCTCACGTTGCTAACGCGGGTTCGAACCCCGCTGGGGACGCCAACTCAGCCTCCGCAGTTTCATGAACTGTCGGGGGTTTTGTTTTTTCCGGGATTGTCGTTCGCGCATCTTGGAATTCAATCGCGCGAACGACGCAGCCAACAGGCTCAGAGCCCGCCCGCGAGCAGTGCAAGGACACCGCCGTGAGCGCGCGCACGTGAGGCGTGCACGGGCTGCCGCACGGCTTGAACGGACGAAGTGCGGGAGGAACGGGCGGAACGGGGCTTTTCGCCGGCCTTTCGCACGCGCACGGTGCCGTCAGCCTCCACAACGAAGTCCACGCAGGAACAACCTTCCTCGAGCCCGAGAAAGTCACGGATTTCCTTGGGGATCGTCACCTGTCCCTTGATTGTCAAACGATGCGACATATGCTTCTCCTTCATGCGGATAAAAGGTGGATGGGTGTGCATGCCGCAGAAGTTTTTCCGACCAGGAGACGCTCATCCTCGATGAGGTCGGTGAATCCGGATGCGAAAAAGCCTCCCGCAGCGTGCACGCATGTCGAGAGGCATTGCCATTCTCCGTATGTTTGTCGGTGCGCGATGAGCTACCGGCCACATGGCCTCCCGCGGAGGCCACCACCTTGCCCGGAGGCGGGCAGGTTGGCGTGAGGGCTTTTAGGAAAGCCCCCATCTCTTCATGCTGTCTAACAACTATACACGCCGAAGCACGCCGCCGCAAGGCGCCTACCATGGATAGGTGATGGGCAAAGTGCTTAGGAGAAAGACCCTAGGCGGGCGTTGGGTCAATGGCGCAGGCGGGGAAATCCGCAGAGAAGAACCGCCGTCTGGCGGGGCTTTCGCACCGTCTCGCGTTCAAAGACGCGAAGCTCCTCAGTCTTGCCCGAAGCGTTGCTGCGCTCGCGGTAGGGCGTATCAAAGATCGGATCACGGTTGCGCTGAGAGGGCGGCACGTAGGCGCGGGCGCGCTCTCGGGCCAAGCGTTCGTCCTCGGGCGTATCGATGCGCTCGGCCTCACGCTCTCCGCGCCGCTCCGGACGAGAGCCCGAAGCACGGCGCATTTCCGCACGGGCCTGGCGGGAAAGCGGATGCAGGGGCTTCTGATCGAAGGTCTGCTTCGTCAGCTTTTCGATGGCGTCAACAAGGCGGGCATCCTCGCGCGTCGCAAGCATCATGGCAAGACCGTGAGAACCCGCGCGGCCGGTTCGGCCGATGCGGTGGACATAGTCCTCGGCGCTGAACGGCACATCGTAGTTGATGACGCAGGGAAGCTCCTTGATGTCCAGACCGCGCGCCGCGACGTCGGTCGCCACGAGAACGTGGATGGCGCCGGACTTGAAGCCGTCGAGCGCGGCCTGACGCTCTTCCTGCGTCTTGTCGCCGTGAATGGCGTCGGCATTGATGCCGACGCGCTCTAGCGTTCTCGCAAGGCGCCTGCAGGTGATCTTCGCATTGACGAAGACGATGACCTGCTCGAGCGGCTTGTTTTCGGGGCCGCGCGTCTTGAGAATGTCGATGAGCACATCCGTCTTCTCGCGATCGGTGACCTGGAAGACCTCCTGCGTGACGGTGTCGGCCGTCTGATTCTGACGGGCGACCTCGATCATGAACGGATCGGGCTTGAGGAAGTTCTTCGCGAGCTTGGCGATGTCGGGCGAGAACGTGGCCGAGAACATCAAGCTCTGACGATTGGCGGGCAGGAGCTTGAGAATGCGGCTGATGTCCGGCAGGAACCCCATGTCGAGCATGCGGTCGGCCTCGTCGAGCACGACCACTTCAACCTGAGAGAGATGCGTCGCGCGCTGCTCGATGTGATCGAGCAGGCGGCCCGGCGTCGCCGTCAGAATCTCAACGCCGCGGCGAAGCATGTCGGACTGCGGACGAATGTCGACGCCGCCGTAGACGACGCCCACGCGAAGCGGCGTGTCGGCCGCATACTGCGTCATGTTGGCCGAGACCTGATCGGCAAGCTCGCGGGTCGGCGTCAGAATGAGCGCACGCACCGGATGGCGGGCGGGCGACATCGACGTGTTTGCATGCGGCAGAATGCGGGCGATGAGAGGAAGTCCGAAGCTCGCCGTCTTGCCGGTACCCGTCTGGGCAGCCCCCATCACGTCCCCGCCCTTCATCACCACGGGAATGGCCTGAAGCTGAATCGGCGTCGGCTCCTTGTAGCCAATGCGTTCGATGGCGGACATGATGCGGGAGTCGAGATTGAATTGTGCAAACGATGACATGCTGCTGGCGGTCTCTTGAATGGCTCTAGAGTGAGAACTGCAGGCCTCGAGGACATTCGTCACGCCTGCAGGCGGCGCAAAAGCACTTGCTGAACGCCTGAAAACCGTTATTTTAGCGGGATTCCGCACACGGCGCAGACGATGCGCTCGTTCGACGAACCGCGCCGGAGGCCCGAAAATGCGAAAAGGCTCCCGCAGGAGCCTTTCCGAAGAGCCTTTCCGAAGATGCCGTCGAGAACGGCCTCAAGGGGATCAGTTCTCGTTGAGGTAGTCGCGCAGGCGTTCCTGGAATTCAGGGCTGCGCAGCTTGCGGATGGCGGCGGACTCGATCTGTCGCACGCGTTCGCGGGTCAGACCGAGCGCGTGGCCCACTTCCTCGAGCGTATGATCCTTGTTCGTGCCGATGCCGTAGCGAAGACGAAGCACCTGAGCTTCGCGCGGCGCAAGCTCGTCGAGCGACTTCTTGATGCACTCGATCATCGAGCGGTCCTGGAAGGCGCGGCTCGGATCGTCATGCTCGTCGCCGCGGACGAAGTCGAGCTTCGTCGCATCCTCGTCGTCGCCGATCGGCGCGTCGATCGATTCCACGCCGCGCATGGCCTGCGTGAGAAGCTGCACCTTGGCGAGCGGCAGCTCGGCGAGGTCGGCGAGCTCCTGCTCGGTGGGCTGACGGCCATGCTCCTGCAGGAAGTGCTGCTTGTGGCGGCGGATCTTGTTGTAGGACTCCGTCATGTGGACCGGAATGCGGATGGTGTTGCCGAAATCGGCCACGGCGCGCGTGACGGACTGGCGAACCCACCAGGTCGCGTAGGTCGAGAACTTGTAGCCGCGGCGGTACTCGAACTTGTCCACGGCCTTCATCAGGCCGAGATTGCCTTCCTGAATCAGGTCGGTCATGGCAAGCCCGCGATTGACGTAGCCCTTGGCGATCGAGATCACCAGGCGCAGGTTCGCCTCAATCATGCGGGCCTTGGCCTGCATGAGATTCGTCTGCGCAAGCTTGAGCAGACGGGCGAGCTCGCGCTGGTTCGCAACCGTCATCATGGCGCGGGCTTCAAGCTCGCGCAGGTGGTTCTGTTCCTCGTGAAGCACGCCGAGATTGCGTGCAACGGCGGGCGCCCACGGCGTATCGCTCTCCGCAATGGCCTCGAAGAGCCCGGGCGCGGTCGGATTGCCGTTGATGACGTCAAGCGTGGCGCGCTGGGGCATGCGGCACTGATCGGCGAGCACGCGGCGAACGTTTTTGAGCGCCGTCGTCACCTCGTCCATGTGCTTGGTAATGTCCTCGGAGAGCTGCGTGACGACCTTGACGGAAAAGCGAACGGGCCCCAGGAGCTCGGCGATCGAGGCGCAGGCGGCCTTGTAGGCCTTGGCGTCGCCCGTCGGACCGAAGTTGTCGCGGGCAACCTCGATGTGCTTGGCGCAGTTTTCGAAGATGTCGAGCACGCGGGCGCGCATCTCTTCGAGCTGGTCGGCCGTCATGGCGGCGGCGCCGATGTCCGTAGCGATGTCGTCGCCTTCGCCGGCGTCGGCGTCCACTTCCTCGAGATTGTCCGTAAAGCCGTCGACGAGCGTGTCGACGGAGACCGACGTATCCTTCAGGGCTTCAGCCATCGTGCAGAGTTCGGCCACGGCCATCGGATACTGCACGAGAGTCGAAACCAGTCGGCCCGTGTACATTTCGATCGACTTGGCAACCTCGATTTCGCCCGCACGGGTGAGAAGCTTGTGCGAACCCACGCCCCTCAGATAGGCGCGAAGCGGATCCTTCGAGAGACCGGCGGACTCTTCAGGCGTGAGCATTGCGGCGGCATCATCCTCGTCGATGTCCTCCGCTTCGTCAACGCCGTTGCCGGCGATCAGAAGATCGTCCTCGTCAGGGCGCGTTTCAAACACCTTGATCGAGAGGCGGCCGAGCGCCTCCGTGATCTCCTGCACGTTTTCAGCCGTACGCACGGCGCTTTCAGGCAGGTGGTCGTTGATTTCCTCAACCGTCACCCAGCCGCGGGAGCGGCCGAGACGCACAAGCGCGCCGTAACCGTTGCCGGTCGTCACCGTGCGGCGGCTGCCAGAAGCCGAACCCTGTTCCTCGGAACCTTCGTCCTCCCACTTGTCGAGTTCTGCGGCTTCATCGTCGATGGAAGAATCCTCCTCCAAAGCGTCGATGTCGTCATCATTCTCAAAAGCGTCTTCGTTCGTCTTCATCTGTTCAAATCTCTTGTTGGCGGAGCTCTTACTGTTTCAGCCGCTCCGCTTCTTCCTAATTTCTCCGAGCCGCCATGGCGCCGTCCGCTTCCCGCATCTTCCTCTCGTCCGCCCGATTCTTCTCGTCTTCTCGGGGCCTGCCGACTATCGGCCTGGGAACTCTGCCTCTGGGGAACAGCAGCCGGTCATCCTGCGCAACCCGGCACTGCATCGATTCTTTTTCGCCCTTCGTCCGGCGTTTCGTGCCGTCGCCTGCCTGGTCTCCCGTTCTCTTCCGGAGCACCGCTCGTACGCGTCTCCGGCGGTTCAGGCCGCACGCCGCCTTCCTCGACGGTGTCGGCAGACACCGCCATGGACGAAAAAAGGCGATTAGCTTAACACTGCGCCTTACTCTTTTCAAGCCGAAAAAGCAAATGACAAAATGCAAATGCCGAAAAGAGGCGAAGACCTTCGATCCAGCCGCGTCAATCCGGTCTTCGTGCGAAGCAACACCCATCAAGCAGTCGGGGAGCGGTCTGCACCGCTCCCCGATTGCCGGATCCTTAAATCCTCTCCATCAATCCTTTCCGTCACCCTCGACGAAGCTTCTCAGCTTGTCGGCCCGTGACGGATGGCGGAGCTTTCTGAGCGCCTTGGTCTCAATCTGGCGGATGCGTTCGCGCGTAACGTCGAACTGCTTGCCCACCTCCTCAAGGGTATGGTCGGACTGCATCTCGATGCCGAAACGCATGCGAAGCACCTTGGCCTCGCGGGGCGAAAGGCTGTCGAGCACCTGCCGGACGGTTTCCGAGAGGCTCGTGTTCTGAATGGCCTCGGCGGGCGCAACCGTCTGCGTATCCTCGAGGAAGTCGCCAAGATGCGAATCGTCGTCGTCGCCGATCGGCGTCTCCATCGAGATGGGTTCCTTGGCGATCTTCATGATCTTGAGAATCTTGTCCTCCGGCATCTCCATCAGGCGGGCAAGCTCCCGAGAGTCCGGCTCGACGCCCGTTTCCTGCAGGATCTGGCGCGTGATGCGGTTCATGCGGTTGA
>ERZ1026870.837-NODE-837-length-16099-cov-4.916791_pt1 | contig 16099 bp, 14 predicted proteins | sample MGYA00380165_ERZ1026870 | MGnify/ENA primary metagenome ERZ1026870 (study PRJEB33269, sample SAMEA4719801) | human gut metagenome | biome: human-associated habitat; feature: organic feature; material: feces | place: Cameroon | collected 2013-10 ...
TCAACCCCGACACCGTCGTCGACACGTGGCGCCGCCTCGCCGTCAAGTAATTGACACGCTGAGACGATAGGTTCCCGAACCGGCCCCCGGCCTCGCAAGAAGCCGGGGGATTTTTATGCACGAAAGCCGCTTTGGCCGGCCCGCCGCACCGGTCCTGCCGACAAGCGTTCAAAATGGAACCGTGGTTGACGTTTGTCTTGACGCATAAAACGAGAATGGCTATCATTATCAATAAGTGAAGATTGTTCGCGAATGCGAACGGGCAGGACCAAACGAATCGCGAACGCTCGGTGAAGCGTCGAGGAGGACCATCATGACAAAGCATGCTGAAGCAAGGGCCCGCACGGTGCTCAAGGCCGCCTCGGGAGCAGGGCTCTCGGCGTGCGCCTTTTTTCTTGCGGCACCCGTTCTCGGGCTTCTTCCGCCGCAGGCGAGCTTTGCGGCTGCAATATCGGCCTTTGCGGCTTCTGCCGGGCTTGATGCGATTCGAGACCGTTCGCGCGGCCGATAGCCTTCACGTCAGCGTTTGAGCGAGGACGCCGCGCCCGCAAGCCTCCCCGGAGGACTGCGGGCGCGGCTTTTTGTTGCGGTGCTTTCGAATCGTAAGTGCGTGAAACCATGAACCTGAAGGCTTGCGCCGCTGTGCTAGAGTGTTTGAAGACAGCCCTTGAGGCTCGCCGGGCGGTTCCGGCGGTCGTCTCGGGGCGCTTGCGGAGGCAGGAAAGTTGTTCATTTCCGGTACGGTTCTCTGGTTCATTCTGGCGCTCATCGTCGCCGCCGTGGAGATGGTGACGGGTACGGCATATCTGCTCGCCGTCATGTTCGCGTGCGCAGCAGCGGGCGCGGCCGGCTGGCTCGGCTTCGACGCCTCATGGCAGTTCGCCGTCTGCGCGCTCGTGACGGTCGCGGGCTGCGCGCTGGCGCATCTTCTTCGCCGCCGCAGACACCCAGAGGCCGAGAAGCTCATGCATCTTGACGAAGGCGAACGCATCCGCGTCGAGGCCGTGGGCACGGGCGGCACCGCCGTCGTGCAGTATCGCGGCGCTCCCTGGATCGCCTGCGCCGAAGCGGGAGAGCTTGCGCCGGGCATCTGGATCATCGCCCGCGTCGACGGCACGCGTCTCATCCTTCGTCCCGCCGCTTCCAGGTAGAAGCGACGCCACCCTGCAATCCTACGGAGTCAAATAATAAAATGAACGTCAGCGGCTTTCTCATCTTCACGCTCGTGCTCGTCGTCGTGGCGGTGCTTTTTGCCTTCCAGTCCGTCAAGGTCGTGCCTCAGCAGACCGCGTGGGTGGTCGAACGTCTCGGCAAGTTCCACGCCGTGCTCAATCCCGGCCTCAACTTCATCATTCCCTTCATCGACCGGGTCGCCTACCGCCACTCCCTCAAGGAAATTCCGCTCGACACGCCGAGCCAGGTCTGCATCACGCGCGACAACACCCAGCTCACGGTCGACGGCGTGCTCTTTTTTCAGGTGACCGATCCGCAGCGCGCCTCCTACGGCACGTCCAACTACGTCGTCGCCATCACGCAGCTCGCCCAGACGACGCTTCGCTCCGTCGTGGGCAAGATGGAGCTCGACAAGACCTTCGAGGAACGCGATCTCATCAACAAGTCCGTCGTCTCCGCCATCGACGAGGCGGCCCTCAACTGGGGCGTCAAGGTGCTTCGCTATGAAATCAAGGACCTGACGCCGCCCGCCGTCATTCTGCAGGCCATGCAGCAGCAGATCACGGCCGAGCGTGAAAAGCGCGCCGTCGTTGCGGCGTCCGAAGGTCGCAAGCTCGAGCAGATCAACCTCGCCACCGGTGCCCGCGAAGCCGCCATTGCGCAGTCCGAAGGTGAAAAGCAGGCCGAAATCAACAAGGCCGAAGGTCAGGCGGCCGCCACGCTCGCCCTCGCCACGGCCACGGCCGAGGCCCTTCGCCGCGTCGCCGCGGCCACTCAGGCCGAAGGCGGCATGAACGCCGTCAATCTGCAGGTGGCCGAAAAGTATGTCGAGGCCTTCTCGCAGCTCGCCAAGACCAACAATACGCTCATCGTCCCGGGCAACCTCGGCGACATTTCGGGCATGATCGCCTCCGCGATGAAGATCGTCGACGGCGCCAAGGCCCAGCTCCCGCCCAAGGCCTGATCTTTGAGACGGCTCGGGCCCCCAAGGCCCAAGTCCTGAAAACGCCCGCCGGATGCGTCCTGCGGGCGTTTTTTCGGACTGGTCCCTCCATCGCCTTCCCTGGACGGGCGCCTCGTCCTCCCTCGGTATAATGTCGGCATGTTTTCACGAGGGCGGCGGCTTTCTTCGCGCGCCCCACGGATGGAATTTCCTATGACAGAACACAATACGGGCGGCGCCGTCGTGGCGCTGCCTTCGATCGGCGATCCCGCCGTTCTTGCCGACATCCTGATGTACAGCGCCCGCGATGCGCTCGGCGTCATGATGGATGAAGCGGGCGACCCCAACGACTACGCGAAGATCGTCTTCGGCGTTTCGTCGATCTTCATGGGCCATACCGACTCGCTTGAGCTCCCCGAAGGGTGGAATCCCGCCGCAGCGGGCGCGGCCCTTCGTCCGCTTCTTGCCGAAGTGCTCGACGAGATGCCCGAAGAGGACCGCAAGACCTTCAGCGACGACGAGAGCATTCTCGCGCTCGCCGTCATGACGTGCTTCCAGGAAGCCGCCTCCATCGCCGAGGCCTGGGCCGAAACGAACGAGGCTCAGGATCTTCAGGCCGTGCTCAACGGCGTTCTGCATGACGACCTCTTTGCCGCACACTTCCGCACCTGGGCCGAGATGATTCTCGGAATTGCGCCCGAAGAGGAGGAAGAGGAATTGAAGGACGAAACAAAGGACGAAGCTAAGGAGGAAGAGGGAGCATGACGCAGGAACAGAAGCCGGAAGCACAAGCCGCAGAAGAAGCCAAGACCGAGACGGTCGTTCTTGACGAAGCCGTTCTCGAGCAGCTTTTGGTGGGCTGCATCTGGGACGTGCTTCGCCGCATGCACCGGGTCTCGAACAAGGCCATCACGCCCGATCAGGCGACCGAGGAGGACGACGCCATTGCGCGCCATCTCGCCCGCACCCTCATGGGCGAGAATCCGGGCTTCACGAGTGCGCTCCCCCTGATCGGCCCCGCGCTGGTTGAAGACCTACGCAGGCTGCCCGACTACAGTGAGGAAAAGCTTCCCGAGGAGATCGATGCCGCCAATCCGCGCGCTGTCATGGTCTACGTCTGCCGCACCTTCCTGCACGGCATCTACGACATGGTCCGCACGCTCACGAAGGACGACGAGATGACGCCCGAGAAGCTTTCCGAGACCGTCAGTGCGACGGCGGCCTTCTGGACGCTGCGCTTGACCGGGCGCCGGGCTGAAAAACTCAACTGAATGACCCTGTAACGAATGGAGTAGGACACGATGGCCGGTTGCGGATCGAACTGCAGTGCAAACTGCTGCAAGGACTTCAGCTCCAAGGCGGAGCGTCTGCCGAACCTTCTGAGCGTCGAGGTGACGGGCGAAATCTTCGCGAAGGCCGTCCGAAACATGACGCTTCGCGCCGCCCAGCGTTCGGCGGGCATGATGAGCGACGACGAATACGAGGAAGCCAAGAGCAAGCTCGTGCGCTGGCTCGTCAATGCTTTTTCGGGTGAGAATCCCCACTACGAGGCCGACTCCGAGTGGCACGGCAACGGCGGTCTTGCCGACTATCTGGCCGAGACGCTCGACTATCACGGCCATTCGCCCCGTCAGGTGGTCACGCACGCGGCGGCGCTCTTTGCGGACGATGCCGACAACCTGGCGCGCGAGATCGTCGAACGCGGAGGGCTCGACACGCCCGCCGCACGTCAGGCGCTCTCTCAAGTTGCGGGCATGTGGGCGCAGGTCTTTACGGGCGTTCCGCCCGAATTCGCCTGAGGTGCGTCATGGCCCGAAGTCCGCTTGAGGAACACGCGCCCGACGTCACGCGCGAAATCATGGGGCGTCTTTCGCCCGAGGCGATGCGCACGCTGCGAGCCGTCTCCGAAATGCGCAACCGTCCCGCCGAGGACGTGCTTCGCGAGGAGCTCCGCGGCTACATTGCCGACAAGCTGCCGCTGCCCGACGTTGAAGCCATCATCCATGCCATGGGCGAGCGCTTCTATGCGCTCGGCTATGCGTGCGGCACCGCGAAGCGCTTCTTGAGAAAGCTTCGCGGCGAATGAGGCGCTAGAGCGCTTTTTCCTGCAAACGCAGACGGTTCCATGTCGTCTGCGTTTTTTTTAAAACGCCGTGATGATGTTGCGGGAATGCATCGCTGCGCCGTGTATTGATCATGCGGCAGAAAGCGGTGTGAGCTTGAGGGTTGGCTTGTTTTCGGAATAAGCCCTGTCCGGGGACTGATTCTTTTATTTTCAGGGAATCACCGTCATGGGCTGTTTCTGTTGCGGTCGGTGATAGGCTGAAGGGAACCGTGTGCTCAGAGTCTTTTGACTTCTGAATGAAGACCGGCTTTGCCGCGCGCACGAGATCATTCGGCCTTCGACGGGCTCAACGATAAACAGGAAAACCCATGAAAATTACCCTCAAGCGCACTCTTCTTGCCGCCGCAGTGGCGGCCGCGGTTCCCGTGACCTCAACGGCAGCCGACTATTACTACCACGTGCAGGGGCATCAGAATGCGGCGCAACTAACCGGCGTGAACATTTCGTACACCTCGATTTACTGGGGACCTGCGAATAATGAACATTCCGGCGCCGGCAATCACGTCTACCTCGGTGCTCATGAGTATCAGAGCGGAGGTGCGGCGGGCGGATATGCCTTGAGCGGTGCGACCGGTCCCGTTGCCGACAACAGCCTCACGATTTCCGGAGGCAACTTTGTTTCCAGCGTCAGCAATTATGGCGGCTACGGCGTGGGCGTCAATGTCGAGCGCAACAAGGTCAGGATTGAGGGCGGTGCGGGCACCAGCTTAAAGCACGCCATCGTCTACGCCGGCCATGCCGTCGGTGGAGACGTCGTGGCGAACACGGTCGAAATCGAAACGGATGGAGAGATTTCCATCACGTATGGCGGTGTTGTTGAGGGGCGGGAAGGAAGCACCAAGGCTCATGACGTCAAGGGCAACACCGTAAAGCTTGTCAATGGCGTGGTGGCTCGGGATGGGACCTCCACCAACAACGGAGCGAACGTATTGGTCGTCGGCGGTCAGAACAATGCCGGGGGCAACGCCATCGGCAATGCCGTGGAGATCTTCTCGGCCGATGCAGAGCTCGCCCGTGCCATCGGCGGCACCGGCGCCTCCTACAATCCGACGCTGAATGCGGCGCCCTCGTTTTCCGAAAACAAGGTCATCGTCCATGAAGGCGCGCAAGTCGGCATTGCCTATGGTGCCTCTGCATCCGGTTTGGCAAGCGTTCACGCGACGCTTTCCGACAATGTTGTCGAAATTGCCGGGAAGGTGCTCGAAACAGCGGCCGCTGCCAGGGTGGAAACCTATTCGGACGACATTTCGGCCGGAACCGTGACGATCAAGAACAACCGGTTGGTGCTCAAAAGCGGTTCGGCCGTGACCGCTGACGTTGCCGCCGTCAGCATCGAAATGCCCGTGTCGCTCGCAAACCGGCAGGAATTCGTCTCAGAAGGCAATGCGCTTGTGGTCGAAAAGGGAGCGGATGTTTCCAAGGCTTCGCTCTACGGCGTGCTTTTTTCACCCGTCGAACTTCATGTGCGTGCGGCTTCAGCTCGGAGCGACGTTTCGATCAAGGGCGCCACGCTCGTTCTCGACAAGTGGCAGGGCAGCGTCGAGAACGTCTCCGGCTTTGACGCCATGGATGTTCGCGTGGACGGAGACGTGGATGCTTCCAAGGCGATCATGACGGTTACCGGCGAGGCCGATCTGCCGGAAGAGGGTCTCAAGAACGTCACGCTCACAATGTCTGAGAGCGCCGTCGAGGCGTACAAGCAAGGCGGTCATTCTCTGAAGCTTCTGGACGTGGCGGAGGGCGGCACGCTCGAGGGCAAAGTGGTCGGAGAGGCTACGACTCAGAAGGTGCAGAACGAAAGCGGCCTGATCTATGCCGACGCCGTGCTCGGTGAGGACGGCAGCATGGAAGTGGGCGAATTCCGAACGAGCACGAAGGCCCACGGCTACTTCGAGGGTGTGAGTGCAATGCTGAGCATCTCGGCTCAATCGGCCGATCTGGCCGCCGGGTCGGGACTCAAGCAGACACTCGACGCCATGACCGACGGCGACGTACAGGCGATCGGCGTCATGGAAGGATCTTCCTACCGCTGGCAGACGGGATCGAGCATCAATGTGCGCGCCATGTCGGCCCTGGCGGGCGCTGCGGCGAAGTTCGGCGATGTCGATGCGGCCGCCTACCTGGAGTTTGGTCACGCCGATTTCGATACGGCAAGCGTCTTCAATTCCAAGGGTGACGGCGAGTATTACGGTGTCGGAGCGCTTGCCCGCTGGCATGTTGCCGACGGCTTCTATACGGAGGGCTCCGTTCGCATGGGTTGGCTTGATGCGGGTTTTGACGGAGACGCTGCGACGGGTGGCTTTGACCAAAGCGGTCTTTATGCGGGCTTCCATCTCGGAGGCGGCCGCGTCTTTGCCCTGACGGATGCTTCGAGTCTGGATGTTTTTGCCCAGTACTTCTATACGCATCAAAGCTTTGACGACGTCAAGGTGGCCGGTTCCGACATGACGGTCGACGATGCCGACTCGTCGCGCACGCGGCTCGGCGCCCGTTACACCTATGCCGGCTCCCAATGGCGGGGCTGGGCGGGGTTGGCCTGGGATCACGAATTTGACGGCGAGACGGGCGGGACCGCTTCAGGCGTCGCGTTGAACGATGCGCCGACGCTTGAGGGAAATGCCGCCGTTGCAGAGTGCGGCGTCAGCTGGCAGGATGCGGCAAGTCCTTGGGTTGTCAATGCCCGCATCGGCGGATACGCCGGCGATCGTGACGGTGTATTCGGGAGCTTGGGCGCTTCCTATCGGTTCTGAACCTGACGCGAAGGACGCGGGGATTGGCGTCCATTCGTTGACCACAAGCTTCGGCCCGGGGTCTTGCGACACCGGGCCGAAGCTTTGAGTCGAGCGCCTTTTTGAGAATGGTCGGGCCTCAGCGCCGCTGCGTCTGTGCCGCAGCCTTTCGCGCCTCCATGTGCTTCTCGCGCTTTCTGCCGCGCACGACGGAGCTCGTCTGGAGCGCAACGGAGAGCGCAATGAGCGCGATGCCGGCATAGAAGGAAGGACCGAGGTCGCGCGCTTCGCCGAAGATGATCATGGCGAGAATGATCGAGTAGATCGGCTCGAGGTTGTAGGAAAGGTTGACCGTGAAGGCCGAGATGTGCTCAAGCGACTGGATCTGCAGGATGTACATGAAGAGCGTGCAGAAGATCGCAAAGATCGGCAGATAGAGCGTGTCGGGCCAGGACGGCAGGAAGGGTTCGGGCGGCATCAGTGACATGTAGACGGGAAGTGCCGCGCATGAGAAGGCGAAGCCTCCGAGAAGCTGCCAGCTCATGACGGTGACGCTCGAATACCTCGCGCGATAGCGCTTGAAGTAGACGGCAAGAAGGGCGGCCGCCGCGGCGCTCGCCAGACCGAACGCAATGCCGAAGCGGTACTGTGCGTCGAAGTGGAAGATGAGCGAGATGCCGAAGATCGTCACAAGCGAAAAGAGCACTTCGCGAATGGAGATGCGGGACTTGTTCATCAACGGCTCGATGAGTGCCGTGAAAAAGCCGATCGACGAGAAGGCCACGACGCCGATGCTCACGTTGGAGGCCTTGATGGAGGCGTAAAAGAGCGTCCATTGGACGGCAAGCAGGGCGCCTACGCCCATGATCGCGATTCTGTCGCGAGGCTTTACCCATTCGAGACGCTTCGTGAGCCACGCCCAGAGCCAAAGGCAGCCGCCCGCAATCACGATGCGCCAGAAGACGATGAGCCCCGGGGAGAGCATCATGAGCTTGCCGAAGACGCCGGTCCAGCCGGCAAGAAGAATCGAAATGTGAAGCTGAAGAAAGGCCTTTTTCACGGCGCACCGCTAGGAGGGAGTCTGTTGACGGAAGGAAAGAAGCCGGCTTTCGACTTTCCTGAAGGAAAGGCGCGGCCGCGCCTATGCTACCTCAAGCACGAACAGGTTGCCATGATGATCACAAAGCGGAGTGCGACATGGACCGCGCCGTCGGCTTCTGCAGAAAGCCCGAGGCTCGGCATCGGAGCGCAGAGGACCGGAACACTGAACGTGTTTGATCTATTTGCTATTGCATAATGATAATAATTATCGGATTATCCTGCGGACGCCTGTGCCGCAATGGGTAGGAATCCCAATGTTCGGGCGCGTGCGGACGGGATAACATGAAGATGAACCCATGGACAAGACCTGAAAACGGAGGTTCAACATGCACGCGAACAACGACAAGAAGAAAAACGGCTTGGGCCAGATCATCCTCTTCATCGTCTTTCTCATTCTCTTGGCGCTCGTGCTCAACGGCATGGGCTGGTGCATCGGCGGCGTGTGCGACGTCGGTACGGAAATGCTTTTGAAGTAGTGGATGGTCGAAGCGGGAGCGCAGGCGGCATGCGCTCCGAAGCCCGCGAAAGGCATGCGGGCCAATTGTGAACGTGGATTGTGAATGTGGATTGTGAAAGGCGCTTGGCGGACGGGCGCCTTTTGTGTTTTTGGAACGCGTTGAGGTAGTAAGCGTGTGCGTCAGCAGTCGGACGCTTCGAGTCGGTAGCCGGCCTCAAGCACGAGGCGCCGTTCCGCTTCGACGGAGCTGCCCGGCGTCGTCAGAAGGTCGCCCGCAATGGCGCCGTTGATGCCGGCGAAGAGAGCGGCGCGGGCGGTTTCGGGCGCAAGATTTTGTCTGCCGCCTGCGAACCTGAGGCAGGCCGACGGATTGACAAGCCGGAAGACCGAGACGGTGCGCACGACCTCCTCGTGCGTCATGGGCGGCCGGTCCGCGAGCGGCGTGCCCGGAATCGGAATCAGGAAGTTGAGCGGAATCGAGGGAATCTCGAGGCGTCGAAGTTCGAGCGCGAGGTCAATGCGGTCGGCCATGGTCTCGCCCATGCCGAAGAGGCCGCCCGAACACAATTCGAGTCCGGCGCGGCGGGCGGCTTCGAGCGTGCGGATCTTGTCGGCCTGGGTGTGCGTGGTGCAGACCTTCGGAAAGAAGGCCGGGCCCGTTTCAAGGTTGCAGTGGTAGCGCACGAGACCGGCATCGCGAAGGTTCGAGAGTTCGGACTCGGTCAAAAGTCCCATCGAGGCGCAGACTTCAAGGCCTTCGGCGGCGGCGCCCGCCACGAGCGGGCGGACCTCGCGAAGCTCGCGGGCGGAGAGCTTGCGGCCCGCGGTCACGAAGGAGAGGCGGCGAATGTCGTGCGAAAGGGCGCGTCGGGCGGCGGAGGCGGCGCGATCAACGGGCACGATGGGAAAGACGGGCGAAGCCGTCGTCCATTTGGAGGACTGCGAACACCAGCGGCAGTCTTCGGCGCACTTGCCGGACTTGGCGTTCACGATGGTGCAGAAGTTGAAGACGGGCGAGGCGCAGCGGCGCGTGACGAGATGCGCGGCCTGGGCGAGCGCATCGAGGTCGGAAAAGGCTTCAAGAAAGGCGAGTTCGTCGCGCCGGGGCATTTCTCCGCTGAGGGCGCGCTCGACAAGGAGGCTGAGCATGACGGCTGATCGGTCTGTGGGTCGAACGAGCACTTTAGCGCACTCCGCTCGCGGACGGAGCGGCCTTTTGCAAGCGTTTGCAAGCTTTTGCCGACGAGAGGAAAAAAGCCGTCCACGAAAAAGGACGGCGCCCGAACCGGACGCCGTCCCCTGCATGGCGTTTCGCCAGTGCTTATCAGGCCTTGGCGGCAAGGCGTTCGGCGCCGAGGGCGTCGACCTTGCGGATGGCGGCGATGAACTGATCGCGAACGGCGGGCTCGGGTCCCGTGGACCATTCCTTGATGTGCTCGGCTGCGTCGACGAGCGTCATGAGCTCTTCGTCGGTGGTGATGCCGATCTGCTTGAGCGTGACCGGAAGGTTGATGCTCACGTTGAAGTCGAGGAATCGGTTGAGGAGTTCGTCCTGGCCGTCATAGGCGAGAAGCACCAGGTTGCCGAAGGAGACGACTTCGCCGTGCAGGTGGTCGTGCCCGGCGGGCAGCGACATCGAGGCGTTGTAGAAGCAGTGGGCGAGGCTCGAGTTGTAGTAGTACTCGGTGTGCGTCACGAGGTTGGAGACGACGCCCGTCGAGACGATGATGTCGAGGACGCATTCGGTGAAGGCGTCGGACATGGTCTTCGAGCGGAAGTCGTCGAGCGCCTGGCGGCCGAACTGCAGGAGCGGCTCCTGGCAGGCGCTCGCGAGCTGGGCGCCGAGGAGCGGCGTATGGAAGAGGTGCTTGCCGCGCACGCAGTAGAGCACTTCGATCTGCTTGGAGAGCGCGTCGCCGATGCCGGCCCAGAAGAGGGGCTCGGGGCTGTCCATGATGACGGACGTGTTGATGAAGCAGTGGGCCGGGCAGGCCTTGCCGAAGTGGTAGCCGTGAAGGGCGCCGTCCTCGCGGTAGAGCACGGCGATGGCGGAGACGGGGGCGCAGTTCGAGGCGACGGTGGGGCACGTCATGACGGTCTTGCCCATCATGTCGGCGGCGGTCTTGACGGTGTCGCAGCAGCGGCCGCCGCCCACGGCGAGGATGACGTCGGCGGACTGGACGCCCGGACGGGCCTTGATCGCCTCGACGTTGGCGACCGTGGAGTCATGGCCGTAGACGTGAACGTCCGTCACGGTGAGGCCGGCGGCCTCAAGCGCGGGCAACAGGGAGGGGTTGGCCTTCTTCATGGCCGTTTCGCCGCCGATGACCGCCACACGCGTGCCGTAGGGTCGAATGATGTCGCCCGCAAGGCTGTAGGCATCGGGACCGACGGAATAGTGCGGAAGGCTGACGGAGTAGTTCGGCTGCATGATGAAATCCTTTATCGTTTTTCTGCAGGGGTTGAGCGTTTTTATAAGGCGCCGTTTTTGAGCGGCGTAAAAGGCATTGTCCCGCGGAATCAGAGGATGCGGATCCGACAAACGCCTTAGTTGCCCTGAGAATGGTCAGGAATGGACGCAAAAAAAAGGGGAGAGCCGCTTTGCGGATCTCCCCTTTTCGGTCAAGGATGCGCCGAAGGCAGGCTGCCTTCGGGTCCCGGCCGCAGGCGAAGAAGATTACTTGGCCTTGGCGAGGGCGTCCTGAACGGCGGCCTTGATGCCGTCGGAGGACATCGTGGCGCCGCCGACGCTTTCAACGCCTTCAACACCGTTCTTGGCGACGATTTCCGGGATCATCGTTTCGATCGGAGCAGCGATGATCATGTCCGTTTCGCCGTGCTTGAGAACCTTGACGGCAGCGATCTTGCCGCCGGCGACGTCGACCTGAACCTGGATCTGGGATTCGCGGCCCTTGCCTTCGCCCGTGTAGGAGCCGTCCTTGTAGGTGGCGGCCTGAGCGCCGGCGGCGACGAGAGCGGCAGCGGCGACGACGATAAGCTTCTTCATCATGATGTGAAACCTCAGTTTGTGTTTTGAATTGCGGGTGTGCGTCTTCCCGATGCCGGCCGATCGGTTTGTGGAGCAGGCGTCAGGGAAGCAGGCGCGGCGATAATAGCACATCGAAGAAGCTCCAAAGCAGGCGTTTGGAGAAGAAAATTGCAAGCACTCCTTTCGGGCTAAGGCAAAAGTCGTAGAGGGCGAGTGCGTCTCGAAGCGGGTTTTCGGATGCATCGCCGAAGGTTGCGGCGCCGCGGCGAAAAAGGAGAACATGAAGGAGAACATGAAGGAGGAAAGGACGATGACGAGAGAGAAGACGGGAGCGTCGTCGGATGGCGCCCACGGCGTTCGGCTCACGGGGCTCGCGCCCGTGGCGCGCGGAGCGCCCCGCATCCTGATCCTCGGGAGCATGCCGGGCTCCGCCTCGCTTGCGGCCGCACGGTATTACGCGCATCCCGCCAACCGCTTCTGGCCGCTCATGGCGCGGCTCTTTCCGGCGGAGGCCGAAAAGCTTTCGTCGCCCGATTACGGGACGAGGCTCGAGGGCCTCAGGTCGGCGGGCGTCGCGCTTTGGGACACGATCGGCTCGTGCGAGCGTGCGGGAAGCCTCGACAGCAGCATCCGCAGCGTGACGCCCAACGACGTTGCGGGTCTGCTCGCGCGCTTTCCGACGATCGAGACCGTGATTCTCAACGGCGGCAAGAGCGCGGCGGTCTGGCGACGGCATGCCGAGCGGGCGGCGCTCGCCGTGCGGCCGGATCTGCGCGTGGCTGCGCTGCCGTCGACGAGCCCCGCCAACGCCCGCTTGAGTCTGGCGGACCTCGAAAAGGCTTGGCGCGGGTTCTTCCCGCTGCCGTGAAACCCGTGCCGATTTACGGAAACAGCGGGTAGGGGAAACGGCGGATGGCGAAAGCGTCGGGCGCATCGGTAAAATATCCTGATTGCGCGTCCGAAGGCGGCTCTCTGCAGTTCTCCCGCAGGGCGCGAAACGACTTCAAAACGAAAAGGAGACAGACATGAAACCGACGCTTTCCGAAGCAATGAAGGCCCGCCTTGCCGACCTGTGCGGCGACGAGCGCGTCAAGACCGCCCTGCAGGTCTGCGCCGATGAGGCGGGCCGCGCGATGGAGGAGCAGATTCACATTTCCGAAATCGAATCCCCCACGTTTGCTGAAGGCGTTCGCGCGGAGGAAATCGCCCGTCTTCTCAAGGAATACGGCTTGACGGACGTCGTCATCGATCCGAGCGGCAACGTCGTCGGCCGCCGTCCCGGCACGGGCGAAGGTCCCGTGCTCGCCATCGCGGCGCATCTCGACACGGTGTTCCCGGCCGGCACGGATCTCAAGGTCCGCAGGGAAGGCCATCTCTACTACGGCCCGGGCATCGGCGACAACGCCTCCGGCCTTCGCTCCATGCTTCAGGTTCTCCGCGCCCTTGAAAAGGCGGCCATCGAGACCGACGGCGACATTCTCTTCGTCGGCACGGTCGGCGAGGAAGGCAACGGCGACATCCGCGGCGCCAAGGCGCTCTTTGACGGCTCGCGCAGGATCGACGGCTTCATGGCGCTCGACATGGCCGACGTCTTCACTGTGCAAAACGGCGCGACGGGCGCCCATCGCTGGCGTCTCGCCATCGAGGGCGAAGGCGGGCACTCCTATCTCGACTACGGTCACGTGCCTTCCGCCATTCACGCCATGTGCCGCGCAGGCGCGATGATCGCTGACCTTGAATTGCCCGAGGATCCGAAGACCACCTACACGATCGGCACGATCAAGGGCGGCACGACCGTCAACACGATCGCCGCGCGCTGCGAAGTCGACGTCGACATGCGAAGCGTCGACCTGCCGACCCTTGAGGCGCTCGAAGCCAAGGTGCTTGCTGCCTTCGAGGAAGCCGTGCGCATTGAAAACGCCCATTGGCCCAAGGCCGACGAGGCCCATCAGCTCAAGCTCGTCAAGACCCAGATCGGCAACCGTCCCGCCGGCATGCGTCCGGCCGACTGTCCGGCCGTTCAGGCCGCGCTCGGCGCGCTCGACGCGCTCGGGATTGAGGCCCGCAACATCAAGTGCAGCTCCACCGACGCCAACCAGCCGATGTCCCTCAACATTCCGGCCATCTGCGTGGGCACGGGCGGCCAAACCTTCCTTGAACACAGCCTCAAGGAATACTTCGATTCGACCGACATGCATCTCGGTCCGCAGCTCGCGCTCCTCGCCGCGCTCGCCATGGTGGGCCGCAGGGGCGAAAAGGGTTCGCTCGCCGCGTAAGGCGCGCCCGGGGGCCTGAAGCTTCTTGGGCTCAAACGCTGTTTCGCAAGAGGACGGACATCCTTCGGGATCTCCGTCCTCTTTGTTTGAGGGAAGGTCCGGGCCCGCCGAGGCGGGTCGGCGCCGTGCGGGAGACGTTTGCCAGCGGGCTAGTTGCCGCGCCTCCCACGGTTTCGCAAAACTGAACGAAACCGGAAAGAGGAAGACTGCGAAACCGCGGCCGGCGCCGGCGAGTGCTGCGAACGGGAGGTCGGACCCAAAGCATCCGGCTCACGAGAAAGAGCGGTGAGGGCCCAAGCCGACTCTTAAGAATTCTGAAGCCTGAGAGCGGACGAGTTTGCAGAGGAGCGGTCCGGGCGTTCGGGCACGAATTAAAAAAACGACACTCCTTCAGGCGAAGCTGAGGTTGTCGCGATCTTTTCCGAAGCATATGCACGGCATGTTCGAACCTTAAGAATTCAAAAAACATACGATTGACGAAATGAATCGGAATGTCTGATCAATAGAAGAAAGCAATTGAAATAGCCTGGAAACGGGGTCGGGAAGAAGGAAATTTGAAGCGTTCGGCAAAATCGAACGACGTGTTAAAGCAAATGTTGACGACTTCAGAAAAACTAGGGGGTTCCAAGCGGTCGTCCTGTAAAACGGAATGGCATTTTCCGAAAAGCGGAATGGATGCGCGCCAAACCTTAGGGTTTTGGCGTTGAATACCTCAAAAGAGGTATCTCTTCAGAGGGGACAAAAACCTCCGTACTTCCTTCGGATGAATTGGTATACACTTTTGAAAACGCCTGTGCTACAGTCGTTGCTGTGTGAAGCACGGGTGTGGATCAGGGTTTGTTTGCCCCAGCTTGATCTAAGTCAACTGAGATGCGAAACAGGTCAATTTCAGAATTACCTAAGCAAATCGACTGATGCATCATACCGTTGCGGCTCTTCGGGGCCGCATTGACCCCATTGCCTCTCCTCGTTTCCCGGGGAAGGGATGAAAATCCCCGCCCGATTCTCAGATCGGAAAGGGAAGACAACCAAAAAATCGATGTTGCTCGTCGCGATGAAGACGACGGCCTCTTCTTCACGCGATGATGCCTTTTCCGATCTGGGGAACGGAGAAGACAGACATTAGGAGATAAAACTATGCAATCCACTACCAGAAAAGCAGCGGCTTCCGTCCTGTTTTGCTCGGTCGCCATGGCTCTGGCCGCTCAGGCTGTCGCCGCGGACGCCCCGGGCGTCGGTAACAAGAACGTGAACGCGCTCACGCAGCCGATTTACGCGAACCCCGACGGCGACGAAGCCACCAAGGGCGTCAAGACGCTGCAGGACTACATCGTTCAGGAAAAGGAACTCTTCGACTTCCTCTTCGAAAACCACCCCGTTTTCAAGTACGCAGCCGAAGGTCGCATCAAGGGCGTCTACAAGGTGTCCACGCGCGGTTCCGAATTCCTCGGTGAAGGCAACGCTCAGAAGTACACGAAGGCCGCCGGCGCCAAGCCGTCCGCCTCCCAGTACCGTCTCGCGGCCAAGTCCATTCTCGACTACCCGAACAAGTTCGTGGGTCCGGAACGCTGCGGCGAATGCCACGCGGTCCAGTACCAGAAGTGGAAGCGCTCCCGTCATGCTCAGACGATCCGCTTCCCGGGCGAACATCCGGAAGTCGACAACGACCTGAAGAAGAAGCTGTACGGCTCCGACGCTTCGGTCCTTCCCGACGGCATCACGCCGGACGTCATCTACGCCACGGTCGGCACGCCGCGCACGAAGTACGGCTACGTCGACGCCTGGCTCGTCCGCGGTTCCTACCACATCCGCGACGGTCTCCTTCGTGACGGCACCGGCACGCTCGTCGCCGGCGGCAACCAGTTCTCCCGCGGCTGGGCTTCCTGGCTCACCCCGGAACGCTGCGCTGAAATCGCCAAGGTGATCCCCGACTTCCCGACCAAGATGGAAGACTTCGGCGGCTCCGGTTCCCACCAGTGGGGCATGACGTCCTACGGTTCCAAGTTCGAACAGGAATTCCTCTTCCAGCCGGCTTCCTCCTACTGCGAAGTCTGCCACGCCTTCAAGTTCGACTTCAAGGACAAGAAGGAATTCTTTGCCGCGCTCGGCAATCCGAAGGAACTCCAGAAGCACACCATCTCCAAGGGTATCGCTTGTGAAGAATGCCACGGCGCCGGCGGCCACCTCGTGGGCGCCGAATCCAACGGCTTCCAGACGAACTGCGAACGCTGCCACCAGCGCTCCAACTTCATTCCTGAAGACGTCGACACCGAAGCCGGTCAGGGCAAGATCGAAAACGGCTTCAA
>ERZ1026870.841-NODE-841-length-16071-cov-5.977148_pt1 | contig 16071 bp, 13 predicted proteins | sample MGYA00380165_ERZ1026870 | MGnify/ENA primary metagenome ERZ1026870 (study PRJEB33269, sample SAMEA4719801) | human gut metagenome | biome: human-associated habitat; feature: organic feature; material: feces | place: Cameroon | collected 2013-10 ...
TAACCCCACCCATGTGTGCCACATGGATGGGGAATGCGCGGGGAATTCGTTCAAGGAATGCTGCAAGCGCACGAGCGCCGTCTTTGAAGGCATGGGCAAGGTCTTCACCTCGACCGTGGCCCTCATCTGCTGCGCCGAACTCTTTGCGCTCGGCATGAACAAGATGGGCGGCATCACCACGATGATTCAGGCCGCCGCCTCGATGGAAAGCGCCGGCGTCTGGGTGATGCTCTTCATCATGCTCGGCATCATGGTCGTCGCCACGATCGTGACGGGCTCGGGCAACGCCGCCTTCTTCGCCTTCTCGCCGCTTCTGCCCGAAGCCGCGGCGAGCGTGGGCATCAGCACCGCCGTGCTCGTCGTGCCGGTCCAGCTCTCGGCCGGCATCGCCCGCACGATGTGCCCGATCGCCGGCGTGATCATCGCCGTCGCCGGCATCGCGGGGCTCACGCCCTTTGAAATCATCCGGCGCACGATCCCGGTCATGCTGCTCGCGCTGATCGTCAACGTCGCCGCCTCCGCCGCCTTCCTCTAAACGGCATACGACTGTCACACAAGGAGAAACTGAAATGGCTATCCTCATCAAGAACGCACGCGTCTTCGCGCCCAAGGACCTCGGCGTCGCGGACGTGCTCATGGCCAACGAACGCATCCTCGCCGTCGGCCGGGACCTCGCGCCCAACCTCCCGGACCTGCAGACGATCGACGCTCAGGGCATGATCATGACGCCGGGCTTCTTCGACCAGCACATCCACGTCACGGGCGGCGGCGGTGAAGGCGGTCCTGCCACGCGCACGCCCGAGCTCGTGCTCTCCGAGCTCGTCGCCTGCGGCACGACGGACGTCGTCGGCGTCTCCGGCACCGACTACACGACGCGCTCCATCCCGAACCTTCTCGCCAAGGTGCGCGCCCTCAAGGCCGAAGGCGTCTCCGCCTGGATGTACACGTCCAACTACCGCTGCCCGCCGACGCTTCTCACCGACTCGATCGGCAACGACCTCTTCTTCGTGCCCGAAGTCCTCGGCGTGAAGATTGCGCTCGGCGACCACCGCTCGAGCTTCCCGGACGTCCAGACGGTGCTTTCCATGCTCGCCGACATCCGCGTGGGCGCCATGCTCGCGGGCAAGATCGGCTTCCTGCACATTCACACGGGCAACATCCCTGGCGCCTTCGCCATGTATGACGAAATCGTCTCCCGCGGCTTCCCCATCAAGCACATCCGCCCGACCCACTGCGGCCGCATCCGCCACGTCTTCGACGCCGCCGTCGATTTCGCGCTCAAGGGCGGCTGGATCGACATCACGACGGGCGCCTCCTGCTGCTTCGACCACCCGGCCCAGGCCGTCGTCGAGGCGATCGCCGCAGGCGTCGATCCGACCCGCATCACGCTCTCCACCGACGGCCACGGCTCCGTTCCGCGCTTCAACGACAAGGGCGAAATGGTGGGGCTCGGCGTGGGCGGCGTTGACGGCAACCTCAAGGAAACCGTCCGTCTCATCCGCGACTTCAACATGCCGATCGAGCAGGCCCTCACGTTCACGACCTCGAACGTCGCCGGCGCCCTCGGCATCACGGGGCACGGCGTCATCGAGACGGGCGCCTGCGCCAACGCCTGCCTCTTCACCGAGGACTTCGAACTCAAGGACGTCTTCGCCCGCGGCCGCGAAATGATGCGCGATGGCGAAATCCTCGTGAAGGGCACGTTCGAATATTGATCTCCTCACTTGATCAGGGAAGCGTTTGACGAACGCATCGGGAGCCGGCTCTCTCAGGGGGCCGGCTCTCTTCGTTGACGAAACCCCTGCGCATCAGAGGCCGATGATGAAAAGCCGCAGATGAGACGCCGCAGATGAGACCCTTTGCCCGTTCCCCGAAAGCGCTTTAGAATGACTACGAATTCACGAACAACGAACCACGAACTACGAAAGGAGTAAGCCGTGAAGCACCCGCCGGCCCAAGCCCCCGGAGACTTCTCGGCAATGCTATGGACATTGAACTCGAATGGCTGCAGGCCACCTTGAACGACGCCTCCGAGGCGCTTCAGAACGCGCTTGAGAAGGTTGAAAACGGCGACCAGGAAGATGCGCTCGAAGTGCTCAACCGCGACCTCGTCCACGTCTACGCCAAGCTCAACTACGCCGTCAACACGGCGCGGCTCGGCCCCGCCGCGCTCGACGCCATGAGCGAGGACGAGCTGATCGCCTGGCCCGCCGACATGCCGTTTGTCACCTCCGACGAAATCCAGGCGGCCGACGAAGAGGGGATCGACGAAGAGGAGTACGAAGAAGAGGAAGCCGAAGAAGCGGGCGACGCATCCGCCCGTTGAGACTTCGGCCTCCAAAGAGGGCTTCGCCGACAATCAAGGCGCGGGCGTGATCGTCCGCGCCTTTTTTTTCGGACTTCGGCCTGCGGCGTCAATTCTCCGCGCGGCCCGGACGCAGATCAGAGAGCCGCCAGCCGCATGCGAACATGACGGCGAAGTAGGCAACAGCCGCGGCGGCGACCATGGCCAGCACGCCGCCCGCGCGCATGAGCCACGGCATGGCGGTCCAGGACACGAAGGTCTGGCCGTACCACAGGCCCGCCCCCATGAGAATGGTGGCGAACGCGATGCGAAGCACGGCCTTCGGCCAGCCCGGGAGCGGCGTGTAGATCCCGCGGCGCCTCAAAATGACAAGCAGCGCCCCCGCATTGAAGACGCTCCCCACACCGACCGAGAGGGCAAGGCCCGCATGTGAAAAGAGCGGGACGGAGACGAGGTTGACGAGCTGCACGACCACGAGGCTCCAAAAGGCGGTCTTCACCGGCGTGCGGATGTCCTTTCGCGCATAAAAGGCGGGCGCGACGATCTTGAGCGCAATGAGGCCGATGAGGCCGACCGAATAGCCCACGACGGCGAGCGCCGTCTGGCTCACGTCGTCGGGCGTAAAGCTTCGCCCCTGAAAGAGAAAGGCGACGAGCGCCTCGCTCGTGAGCCAGAGCCCGACGGCTGCGGGCACGGCGACGAGCACGACAAGCCTCAGGCCTCTGTCGAGAAGCGAGTTGTAGCGCGCCGTGTCGCCCTTGGCATAGGCGCTCGAGAGCCCGGGAAGGAGCACGGTGCCGAGCGCAACGCCCAAGAGCGCCGTCGGAAATTCCATCAGGCGGTCGGCATAGTTGAGCCACGTCACGGCCCCCTTGCCCAGATGCGAGGCAATGTTCGTGTTGATGAGTATCGAGAGCTGCGCGACGCCCACGCCGAAGAGCGCGGGCACCATGAGCTTCAGCACGCGGCGCACGTCGCCGTCGGCCAGACTCGCCCTGAGGCCGCGCGGTCGCACGCGGATGCCGAGCCGGCGCAGCGCCAGATACTGGGTGCCGAGCTGCAGAATGCCGCCCAGAATCACTGCAACGGCGAGCGCCCAGATGGGTTCGGCCATGCGGGGCGCCAAGAACACCGTGGTGCCGATGAAGGAGAGGTTGAGCAAAACGGGCGTCACCGCCGGCACCGCGAAGCGCTTCCAGGTGTTGAGCACCGAGGCGGCAAGCGCCGTAAGGGCCATGAAGGCGATGTAGGGGAACATGAAGCGGGTGAGCGCGCTCGCGAGGTCAAAGGCCTCGGGATCGGACGCAAGGCCGCTCGCGATCGCCCACACGAGGAGCGGAGCCGCTGCGACGCCCAAGACGCTTGCCGCGAAGACCGAAAGCGCAAGCACCGTGAAGACGTGGTCGATGAAGCGGTGCGCTTCGTCCCCTCCGCGCTCCTTCACGTCGGCGAGCATCGGCACGAAGGCCTGCTGAAAGGCCCCCTCCGCAAAGAGGCGGCGCAGCATGTTCGGAAGCCTGAAGGCCACATAGAACGCGTCGGTCTCGGCCGATGCGCCGAAGAAGCGCGCGATGAGCATGTCGCGGATCACGCCCGTAACGCGGCTCACCAGAGTCAGGCCTGAAACAGTAAGAGCAGACTTCAAGAGCGACATGTGCCAACCCGTCGGAAATTGGAATAACGCAAAAAATTCTACTCGAAAACGCGCCCGCATCTTGGAAATTTGATATAGTTGAGGGCTTTTCGGAGTCATGCAATTTAAAAGCCTCCGTTCGCACAGGCCGGCTGATGCCCCAACCTCAGGCGGACAAGGGACGGAAGTGTTGCGGACGACCCCGGAAATTCACGAAATCTTTGGTGTCTCGCGCAACCGCGATGCACTTTCCCCGCCTCAAGCGGAGGTTATGCAGCGGCGTCCGGACAGCGCTTGACGCGCACCACGGGAACACCGGGATCAGGCATTCCACCGGAATGCTCTGGACGCCAACTGTTTAATTAATAGGCAAGGAATTTACAAAAATGGCCAATACCAAGCAAGCTCGCAAGCGCGCCCGCCAGATGGTTGTGCGCAACATGCACCTCTCGGCTCAGCGCAGCCAGTTCCGCACCGCCATCAAGGCCGTGCGCAAGCTCATCGTCGCCGGCGACAAGGCCGCCGCTCAGGAAGCCTTCAAGAAGGCCGAATCCGTGATCGACTCCATGGCTCGCAAGGGCGTTCTCCACACGAACGCCGCCGCTCGCCACAAGAGCCGTCTCTCCGCTTCCATCAAGGCCATGGCCTAATCGGAACGTCGGATCCTGACGAAAAAACGCACTCCGAAGCGGGGTGCGTTTTTTTTCGTCCATTGTTTCCACCCGGTGCATCAGTCCGCGGGCTCCGCCCTGCCGGCTCGTCCGAGGACGTCCGCCTCCGGTCCAGGCATGTACAGAACAATCCCGGCGTCGGCCGCCCTCAGGAGCCGCCCGCCGGAAGCACGTAAAAAAGCACGGAGAAGAACTGAAGCACGGTGCCGCCCAGCACGAAGAGGTGCCAGATGGCATGGTTGTACGGAATCCGCTCCCACAGATAGAAGATGACGCCGAGCGAGTAGACGATGCCGCCCGCCGCCAGAAGCCAGACGCCCGTCGTCGGGAGCGCCGCCATGAGCGGTTCGAAGACGAGCACGACGCACCAGCCCAGAAGCAGATAGAGCAGGCAGTTGAGCCATTCTGCGCGCTTCATGAGCACGGGCTGCAGAATGATCCCCGCGAGCGCGATCGTCCAGACTGCAACGCAGAGCATCGTCCCCGTCTCGCCCTTGAGCGTGACGAGGCAAAACGGCGTGTAGGAGCCCGCGATCATCACATAGATCGCGCAATGGTCGAGCACCTGCAGAATGCGCTTGACGCGAATGTTCGGAATGGCATGATAGAGCGTCGAAGCCGTATAGAGAAAGATCATCGAGCCGCCGAACACCGCCGCGGCCGTGATCGTGGGTGCGCCGGCCGAGACCGGCATCATGCTGAGCATCATGACGAGCCCCGCAATGCTCAAGAGCGCGGCAACGCCGTGCGTCACCGAATTGGCGATCTCCTCGCCGAGCGAATAGCAGCCGACGGCGGCTGCGGGCGTGTTGTTGGGCATTCGAAAAATCCTCCTTGGACTTGTACATTCTGTATTCGTCCGAAGGAGAAGACCGAAGCAGATAATAAGGGTTAACCCTAGTTATTGTATCGGCATGCAACGCCCGAGCGTCGCTCAGTCCATGCCGCCGTCGTTGCGGCAGACGAAGACGATGAAGGGCCGCAGGCGCTCATGCGCCGGCGGCCCTTCTTCAAGGTTATCTGGGTGTTCAGCCGAGACGCACGGGTTCCATCTCGAGCTGCACGCCGAAGAGATCCCAAACGCGCTTTTGAATTTTTCCGGCGAGCGCCATGACGTCTTCGCCCGTGGCGCCGCCGCGGTTGACGAGAATGAGCGCATGATGCTCATAGACGCCCACGGCGCCTTCGGACCATCCCTTGAAGCCCGCCGCCTCAATGAGCCATGCCGCGGCAAGCTTCATGCGGCCGCCGCCGAGCCGGTAGTAGACGAGGCGCGGATGCTTTGCAAGAAGCTCGTGCCAGTGCACCTTCGTGATGACGGGGTTCGTGAAGAAGGAGCCTGCATTGCCGATCACCTTGGGGTCGGGAAGCTTGCGGGCGCGCACCGCGCGCACGATTTCGCTCATGAGGGGCGCCGTCACGGTTTCGGGCGTAAGATTCCGGGCCTCGAGTTCGGCTTCGAGATCCTTGTAGCCCAGAACCGGCGTCCACACGGCGGGGAGCCTCAGCGTCGCGGAAAGCACCACGAAGTCGCGGCCGGCCTCGGTCTTCATGACGCTGCGGCGGTAGCTGAAGTCGCACTCCTCGACGGTAAGCACGCGCACCGCCTTTTCGGCGCGGTCGTAGACCGTGACGGAGGCGAGGCGTTCGGCGAGCTCGACGCCGTATGCGCCGATGTTCTGCACGACGGCGCCGCCCACCGTACCCGGAATGGCCGAGAGATTTTCCAAGCCGCCGATGCCCGCCTCAAGGGTGCGGGCCACGATGTCGTCGAAGATCTCGCCCGCACCGCACTTGACGAGCACGTCGCCGTTGGGGGCGGCGGACATCTCCACACCCTTGATCGTGATGCGGATGGTCATGCCGGGCACCCGGCTCATCGCGATCGTGTTGGCGCCCGCGCCGAGAAAATGCACGGGCCGGCCGTTGGCGTGGGCTTCAGCCAAAAGCGCTTCGAGCTCGTCGAGCGAACCCGCTTCGGCATAGTAGTCGGCTTCGGCATGCGTTCCGAAGGTGGTGAGGCCGTCGAGCGGACGGCGGGCTTCAATGCTTGACTTCATGGCGTTTCGACGGCTGTCGCGAGCCGTCCCTTATCAGTTGTTCTAAGGTCATTATAGGGACCGCTCCCTGCTTCACCCTCGCGCATCGTGTTTTGTCCCATGTCGTCTTGACAGGGCGGGGCCGATGCGGTAGAAACGTCGGATCCCGCAACGGCCGCATCGCGGCCCCAACACATGGAGACACATATGCCCTCTTTTGACGTTGAAGTCAAGGCCGACGCCGTCGAACTGCGCAATGCCGTCGATCAGGCTCAGAAGGAAATCGGCACCCGCTACGACTTCCGCGGCACCAAGGCTTCTGTCGAGCAGAAGGAACTCGAACTCTATCTTGTTGCCGAAAGCGACTTCCAGCTTCGTCAGGTGCGCGACGTGCTCATCGGCAAGCTCGCCAAGCGCGGCATCGACGTGCGCTTTCTCGACGAATCCAAGGCGCCTGAAAAGATCGGCGGCGACTGCCTCAAGCAGACCATCGTCGTGAAGGAAGGCGTCACGAAGGAACTCGGCAAGAGCATCCAGGGCATCATCAAGAATGCCAAGGCGCTCAAGCTCACGGCCGCCATTCAGGGCGACATCGTGCGCGTTTCGGGCGCCAAGCGCGACGCCCTGCAGGAAGCCATCGCGCTTCTCAAGACCGAGGTGAAGGAAGTGCCGCTCAACTTCACGAACTTCCGCGCGTAACGTTCATGCGTCCGCGCCCGGCCTCACCGGGCCCGGACGTCTCCCGCCTCCGGACGATCTGAGGCGAGACCGAAAATCGGGTTGAGCCAGATGCCCTTTTCCTCAAGCGCAACCGGCTGCAGATGATCGTCGTCGCGATACCATTCGTACAGGTCGCACATGCCGCCGCTGCAGACATGCGCCTCGGCGGAAATGATCTCGGCCACGTCTCCGAGCACCTTGACGACGGCCTCATTGCCTCTCTTCCAGACGTCGTCCTTCGGATACGGCACGACGAAGTCGCTTCGGGAAAACGCCCAGCGGTTGAAGTGACGCAGCGGATCGTAGTCGCCCTGCTGATTGCCGTGCGCGCCCGGCGTCCACGGCGGATCCAGGAGCACGAAGAGCTTCAGATCCCCGCGCTTCAGAACGGCCGTCTTCAGGTCTTCGAGTCCCTTGGCAAAGCCCGGATCCGAAGCGTATTGTCCCCATTTGCTCGCAACAACCACCGTTTTGACGCGCCGATCTTCCAGAAGCTTGTAGAACGCCTTGGTAAGCGCCGCATCGCCGAAACCCGGATTGTCGCAAAGGCCGTAGACAAACTTGCCGCCTTCGCCCATCACGCCTGCATTCTTGTCCGTCAGCACGCTCAGCGCCTCAATGCGCCTGCCGTACTGCACGGCATGAGAGTCGCCTGCAAAGAGTATTTCCGGCACCTCCTTTCTCAGCGTGACCGCAACATCCACGCCTTCAAACTTCAGCTTTTCGGCATCGCGGTATGCATCCCATTCGCCGACCGCCCGAATCCTGTCGATTTCCGGATAAACGCCGCGGAACGGCATGCCGTCCGTTTTTCGAATGGTCTGCCCGACCGCCACCGCAAGCAGGAGGCCGACCATGAGCACCTTGACGGTTGACATGCCCAAGAGCGTCCTGCTGCGCCTCACGGGATTCTCAACATATCGGTATACGGCCGACGAAAGCAGCAGGCTCAGGATCAAGGCGAGAACCGTGCACCATGCCGGCGCCGACGGATTGACGAGGAAAAGGAATGCCAGCAGCGGCCAGTGCCAAAGGTAGAGCGAATAGCTGATGAGCCCGACGTAGGTCATCGGCCGCCACGACAGAAGCGTTCGGTTGACGACGGCATCCGCATGGGCGGCAATCAAGAGCGCCGAGCCCAGTACCGGCAGCAGGGTGACGATGCCGGGATGGCGCCACGATGCCGAGTATGCCGCCATCGGCACGAGCACCAGAACGAGCCCGATGCAGGAGAGCGCATTGCGCAGGCCCTTAGCCATTTGCCCGGGCCGGAAAAGGCCGTAGCTTTCGACGTAGGCGAGCAGAATGCCGAAGCCCAGCTCCCAGAATCGCGTGAGCGGAAAGTAGAAATTGAAGCTCGGATCCTGTGTCAAAAGGCATGCCGCAAAGGAACCCGAAACAATGAGCGCCGCCGCGACCCCGAGAAGAAGAACCCGGGCCCTCTTCACGCGCCAGATCAGCGCGCAGAGGATCGGAAATACTATGTAGAACTGCTCCTCGATCGCCAGGCTCCAGAGGTGCAGGAGCGGCTTTCGCAGTGCGTCTTCCGTGAAGTAGCCCACCTCGCCCAGGAGGCGGAAATTCTGAAAGAAGGCCGCGCTCGAATAAATGTGCTTGCCCAGATTGGCATATTCGAAGGGAAGCAGAAACACATACCCGGCAATGCTCACGAAAGCAAAGAGCAGCAGGAGATTGGGCAGGATGCGCTTGATTCTTTTTGCGTAAAAGGTCTTGTAGCTGAACGTGCCTGCGATCAGCTCCCGGAATATGATTCCGGAAATCAGATATCCGGAAATGACGAAGAAGATGTCGACGCCGAAGAAGCCGCCCGGGAGCAGCTGCGGAAAGGCGTGAAAGAGCAGGACCGGCAGGACCGCTACGGCGCGAAGCCCGGTGATGTCGTTGCGCCAAACATGCGCCTTGTCGATGCGGCGTGCGGCCGGCTGGCTAGATGGATGGATGGATGGATGGATGGATGGTACCCGACACGATCTCTTCTCACACTCTCTCAATACGTATTTTTATCCGCCTCAGTCCGTCGGCGCCGTAATCTCGAAGGACGGCGCCGCGGACGTGCGCGGCTTCATTGCCGCACATTCAGGCCAAACATTCAGACCGAACAGTCAGACCGAACAGTCAGGCCGAACAGTCAGGCCGCGAGCTTTGCGAGCCGCTCGACGACCTTGGCCTCGATGGCCTCGGACGTGAGTCCGACGTCTTCCAGGAGTTCAGCCTGCGTGCCCTGCTCGACAAACGCGTCGGGAAGGCCGAAGCGCATGACCGGCTTGGCAACGCCGTGATCGGCGAGCGTTTCAAGAACGGCGCTGCAGGCGCCTCCCATGAGCATGCCTTCTTCGGCGCAGACGATCAGATCGTGCGTGCGCGCAGCTTCAAGCACGGCCTCCCCATCGATCGGCTTGACGAAGCGCATGTCGATCAGCGTGCCGTCAAGCTTCTCGGCGACGGGCGCGAGCACGTTCGTCATGCTGCCGAACCCGAGGAAGGCCACGCGGGCGCCCTTTCGCAGGGTGCGCGAACGGCCGACCGGAATCGTCTCGCCAGCGGCCGTCACCTCGACGCCCGGGCCGCGGCCGCGCGGGTAGCGCACCGAGGCGGGGCCGTCGAGCGCGTAGGCCGTGTTGAGCATGAGGCGGCACTCGTTTTCATCGGACGGCGTCATCACCGTCATGTTCGGAATCGTGCGCAAAAGCGCGATGTCGAAGAAGCCGTGATGCGTCGCGCCGTCCGCACCCACAAGGCCGCCTCGGTCAACGGCAAAGACGACGGGTAGGTTCTGCAGCGCCACGTCGTGAATGACCTGGTCGATCGCGCGCTGCAGGAATGTCGAGTAGATCGCGACGACGGGCTTGATGCCTTCGCAGGCAAGACCGGCCGCATAGGTGACCGCATGCTGTTCGGCGATGGCAACGTCGCGGTAGCGCTCCGGATAGCGGCGCGCAAACTCCACGAGGCCCGAACCCTCGCGCATCGCGGGCGTGATGCCGTAGAGACGCTTGTCGGCGGCGGCCGTGTCGCAAAGCCACCGGCCGAAGACGTCGGTGTAGGTGGGCTTGCCCGGCGACTTGACGGGAAGGCCGAGAAGCGGATCAAAGACGCCCACGCCGTGATAGGCCGTCGGATCCATTTCGGCGGGCTCGTAGCCCTTGCCCTTTTGCGTTGCGACATGCAGCACGCACGGCGAATTGAGGCGCTTGAGATTGTGGAGCACCTCGACGAGTCCCACGACGTCGTGTCCGTCGACGGGACCGTAGTAGTTGAGATCAAAGCTCGAGAAGATGCCCGAAGGCGGGCTCACGAAGTTGATCGCCTGCTTCTCCATGCGCTTGGCGATGTCCCAGAGTCCGGGCACCGGCTTGAGAACGCGCTTTGAGATTTCGCGCGCGCACGTGTAGGCTCGCGTCGAGACGATCTTCGCGAGATGGTTCGAGAGCGCCCCGGCAGGCGGCGAGATCGAGCAGTCGTTGTCGTTGAGAACGACCAGAAGCTTCACGCCTTCCTTCCAGACGCCCGCGTCGTTGAGCGCTTCGAGCGCCATGCCGCCCGTGAGCGCGCCGTCGCCGATCACGGCGATGTGCCAACGGTCGGTCTTGTCTTCCAGACGGGCCGCAATGGCCATGCCGAGCGCGGCCGAAATCGACGTGGAGGAATGCGCGGTGCCGAAGGCGTCATAGGGCGACTCCGAGCGCTTCGGAAAGCCCGAGAGGCCGTGGTGCTTTCTCAGGGTCGCCATGTCGTCCCGGCGGCCCGTCAGGATCTTGTGAGCGTAGGCCTGATGGCCGACGTCCCAGATGAGCCGGTCGTCGGGCGTATTGAAGACCGCATGAATCGCAACGGCGAGCTCCGTCGCCCCCAGCGAGCTCGAGAGATGACCGCCCGTCTTCGAGACGGACTCAACCATGAACGTGCGAAGCTCCTGAGCGAGCTGCGGAAGCTGATGCACGTCGAGCCTGCGCAGGTCCGCAGGTGAGCTGATGGATTCGAGAAGCGTTTGCTGAGTCACTTGGGGGCGGCCTATAGAGGGTGGGGTCATTTTAGTGAGAACGCGCGATCACGTAGTCGGCGATCTGGGAAAGGCGGTCGACTGCGCCGGCCGGAACGGCGGGATCGCTCGAGACGAGTTCGAGCGCGGCGCGGGCGCGGTCATGGAGTTCGCGGGCCCGCGTGCGGGCGCCCTCAAGCCCCAAGAGCGACACCCAGGTGGGCTTGTCGTCCTTTTCATCCTTTCCGGCGGTCTTGCCGAGCGTGGCCGTGTCCTGCGTGCAGTCGAGAATGTCGTCCACCACCTGGAAGGCGACGCCGAGCGCGTCGGCATAGGCCGCAAGGCCTCCCTTGGCGCCGTCGCCCAGCTTTTCCCAGGCGCCCGCCTGTGCGCCGCAGAGGACCGCGGCCTGAATGAGGGCGCCGGTCTTCATGGCCTGCATGCGCAGCAGCTCCGCTTCGCCCGGACGGCATCCCACCATGGCGAGGTCGAGCGCCTGGCCGCCGCACATCCCGCGCACGCCGGCCGCGCGGGCGAGCGTGCCGCAAAGGCGGGCGGCCGCGGCGGGCGGCTCGACGGCGGCGAGCACCGTGAAGGCTTCGGTCTGCAGCGCGTCGCCCGCGAGCATGGCCGTCGCCTCGCCGTACTGCACGTGCACCGTGGGCTTTCCGCGGCGAAGCGTATCGTTGTCCATCGAGGGCATGTCGTCGTGCACGAGCGAATAGGCATGCACGAGCTCAAGCGCGAGCGCGGCACGATCGAGCGCTTCGGGACGCGCCCCCGAAACGGCGCCTGCGGCGTAGGCGAGAAGCGCACGCACGCGCTTGCCGCCGCCCAAGACCGCATAGCGCATGGCGCCGATCAGACGCTTGGGCTCGCGCCCGGGCGCGGGCATGGCGCTCTGCGCATACCACTCGAAATGCCTGACCGTTTCGCTCATCCAAGTTTTGAAGCCGCTTTCGGAAGCTTCCGTCATAGCGATCACCTTTACGTTTTCCACACTAATATTAGTCCGGTCCGGACGCGGTCAGAACGGCACGACGTCCTCGTTGCCCGATTCCTCGCGCAGCGTCTCAATCGTCCTGCGGGCCTCCTCGAGCTCGCGGCGGCAGCGCTTGAGAAGCGCCGTTCCGCGCGCATAGCCCGCAACGCTTTCCTTGAGCGTCGCTTCGCCCGAAGCCATGCTGCTCGTGAGCTCCTCGAGCTCCTCGAGCGCCTCTTCAAAGGTGAGTTCCTCAACGGGTTTAAGATCTGTCATCGAAGTCATTCTTTCCAAAATGCCCTTCGGCCTCTTTCGGCCGGAAAAGCGCCGCCCGCCTCGTGCGGGCACATCCCTGCATTGTACCGAAAGCCCGGGCGTTTCTCTGAGAAACTCCTGAAGCACAAGCGGCGCCCGAACGCCTCAAAACGCCCTCAACCATACGCACAGCATGATCAAAAGCCTCTGGATGCTCGTCGCATCGCTCCTCTTTGCCCTGATGGCCGCCTTCGCCCGCATGGGCGCCTCGGACTTTTCCGCGCTCGAACTCGTCTTCTACCGCTCGGCCTTCGGGGCCGCCGTCATCGCCCTGTGGGTCTGGTCGAAGGGCTTCACGCTCAAGACGCCGCTCGCGCGGGCGCACCTCATGCGAAGCTTTCTCGGCACCTTTGCGCTCACGATCTGGTTCTACGCCATCTCAAAGCTGCCGCTCGGCACCGCGATGACGCTCAACTACACGAGTCCTCTCTACATGGCGCTCATCGTGATCTTTCTCGCCGTGAAAAACGGCGAACCCTTCAGCCGCGCGAGCGCCGCGGCCGTCGTTCTGGGCTTTCTGGGCGTCACGCTCGTGCTCAGGCCCGAGCTCTCGCCCGGCCAAACCGTCCCGGCGCTAGTCGGCCTCACGTCGGGCTTTTTCGCGGCGCTCGCCTACTTTCAAATCAGGCAGCTCACGCGCATGGCCGAGCCCGAATGGCGCATCGTCTTCTACTTCACGCTCTTCGGCACCGTCTGGGGGCTCGGCGGGCATCTCGCCCTCGCGGGCGCGATGACGCCCGTCACCTGGGACAACGCGCCCGCGCTTCTGGGCATGGCGCTCACCGCCACGGGCGCCCAGCTCGCCATGACGCGCTCCTGGGGAAGCGCGAACACGCTGCTCACGGCCGTTTTCCAATATTCGGCCATCGTCTTCGCGGCGGTCTTCGGCCTCGCCTTCTTCGACGAACCCGTCGGTCTCATGAGCGCGGCGGGCATTGCCGTCATTCTGGTCGCGGGCGTCTGGGCGGCCGTCATCGCGAAAAAGAAATAGGAATACTGGGCCTCCCGCGGCCCGTCAATGGGCGTGCGGCACCGCAGGCGCCTCGACGCGGTGCGCATTCGTTTCGTACTCGTGCGCCTCGGGACCGTGCCCTTCGTGATCATTATCGTGATCGTGCCCGTGCCCGATGCCGAGAATGACCGTGCTCAGCAGCACGCCCGCCGCAAAGAGGAGGAGCTGCCTGAAACCCTCCCGCTTCGAGCGGCAGTCCCTGAAGACCTCGGGGAGCAGCGCATGGAGCGTGATGAAGAGGAAGGAGGCGGCGGAAGCGGCGAGTGCAAAGGGCAGCGCCTCGCGGGAAAAGCTCACCGCGGCCCAGCCCGCCACGCCGCCCGCAAGCGTGGGCAGCGCCGCGGCGACGCACCACAGCACGGCGCGCCTTGCATCAAGTCCGCAGTTCTTCAAAATCACCATGTAGCCCGTCGCCTGCGGAATCTCATGACAGCAGACGGCGAGCGCCACAAGCCAGCCCGCGCGCTCGTCCATGAGAAAGGTGCTCGCAATGAGCACGCCGTCGACGAAATTGTGAAGCCCCGCCCCCGTCATCACGGCCGTCGCGGCCGCTCGTCCCGGATGGCCCTCTTCCCGCCCGTCATGCCCGTGATGCGTGAAGATGCGCTCGAGAATCAGAAAGAGCACGACCGTGCCCAGCATGACGAGGCCGAGATCGTGCGCCTCGACGCCGGGCATTTCAAAGGCCTCCGGCATGAGGTGCGTGAGCGCGACCGCGGCGAGCAGCCCGCAGGCAACCGCGAGCAGCTGCTCGGAGAGCCCCGCAAGCCAGCGGCAGGAAAGCAGGGCGGCGACGGAGATCGACAAGACCCTCGTTAAAACGCCTGCGGCAAGGATGTGTAGAAGAATGGCCATTTTCTATTCTGTAGTCTGTCGGAGAGGCGGAGGGCGGCCTCTGAATTCCACTTTCAAGCGAAGGCTATTGTACGACAGCGCATCCCCGTCCACCGTCATGCATCCGCCCTATAAAAACCTCCATGCCAATAGGCAAATAATCAATCGCCGCCTATTGATCCAAATCAACCACTTCGCACAATCCCTACGTTCGGAAGGGACGCCTTGGATCGTCCGGCAATCAAAGTTGAGTCGAGTTATATCAATTGCACGTTTACCCTAGGTCATGTATATGAGCGGGGTGAATAGAATCGAATCAAGGCGGGAGCGACAATCCCGTCCACGCCGCACCCGCCTTCCAACCGTGCTGCGGCTAGATAAGAGTAAACAACAGCTAGGGGTGGAGATTATGTCCTCCAAAATAAAAATCAGTCTGGCCTGGCAGATGATGATCGGTCTCGCGCTCGGTATCGTAGTCGGCGCGCTCGTTGATTCCTCCTTTGCCCAGACGTGGCTTCAGCCGCTCGGCGACCTCTTCATTCGTCTGATTCGAATGGTGGTCGTTCCGCTCGTTCTGGCAACGATCATTGCCGGCGCCGCCGGCATTTCCGACACGTCCAAGCTCGGCCGCGTCGCCGTCAAGGTGCTTCTCGTCTATGCCGTGACGACGGCCATCGCCGTTGCCTGCGGCCTGGTCTTTGCCGGCCTCATTCAGCCGGGCATGGGACTTGACCTCTCCACCGAAGGCCTCAAGGCCAAGGAAGTCGTGGCGCCGCCGCTCGTTCAGACGCTGCTCGCCATCGTCCCGATCAACCCGATGCAGGCCATGTCCGAAGGCTCCATGCTGCAGATCATCTTCTTTGCGGTGATCTTCGGCTTTGCGCTTTCCGGCCTCGGCGAACGCGGCAAGCCCGTGCTTCACTTCTTCGAAGTGGTCGGCGACGTGATGATCCGCGTCACCCACATGGTGATGCTCTACGCGCCCATCGGCGTGTTCGGCTTGATCTCCTTCACCGTCAGCCGCCACGGCCTTTCCGTCCTGCTTCCGCTCGGCGCCCTCATCCTCACGGCCTTCCTCGCAACGGTCGTCTTCGTCGGCGTGATCCTGCTGCCGCTCGTCCGCATCGTGACCGGCATGCCGGTCATGACCTTCCTCAAGGGCATCTTCGAACCGTGGCTCGTCGCCTTCACGACCTGCTCGTCCGCCGCCGCCCTGCCGGCCAACCTCAACGCCGCCCGCAAGCTCGGCTCCACGAAGGCGATCTCCTCCTTCTCGATTCCGCTCGGCAACACGATCAACATGAACGGCACGGCCATCTACATGGGCGTCTGCTCGATCTTCGCCGCTGAAGTCTACGGTCTGCCGCTCACGATGGCCGACCAGCTCACCATCGTTCTGATGGGCGTGCTCGCCGCCGTCGGCACCGCCGGCGTCCCGGGCGCGGGCCTCATCATGACGACGATCATCTTCACGCAGGTCGGCATTCCGCTCGAAGCCGTGGCGCTCATCGCCGGCGTCGACCGTATTCTCGACATGATCCGCACGTCCATCAACGTGGT
>ERZ1026870.843-NODE-843-length-16052-cov-13.155779_pt1 | contig 16052 bp, 8 predicted proteins | sample MGYA00380165_ERZ1026870 | MGnify/ENA primary metagenome ERZ1026870 (study PRJEB33269, sample SAMEA4719801) | human gut metagenome | biome: human-associated habitat; feature: organic feature; material: feces | place: Cameroon | collected 2013-10 ...
TATCCTTCCAGCACAATGATTCTTATAACGAGAGCGTATTCAGCTTTGTAAATAACATCAATACTCCCGAGGGAGGTACTCATTTACAGGGCTTCCGTAATGCTATTACGAAGACATTTAACGATTACGCAAGAAGCGCAAAGCTGTTAAAAGACAGTGAGCCGAATCTGTCCGGTGAAGATATCCGTGAGGGCCTGACTGCTATTGTCAGTGTCAAGATCGAGGATCCTCAGTTCGAAGGACAGACCAAGCAGAAATTGGGTAACAGTGAGGCAAGAGGCGCTGTTGACAATATTGTCAGTGAGCAGCTGACTTATTTCTTAGAGCAGAATCCGCAGATTGCAAAGTCCATCTGTGAGAAGTCGATTCTGGCACAGCGTGCCAGAGAGGCAGCCAGAAAGGCAAGAGACCTCACCAGGAGAAAGACCGCTCTGGATACCATGGCTCTGCCCGGTAAGCTGGCAGACTGTTCCGATAAGGATCCGAAGAACTGCGAGATTTACATCGTAGAGGGAGACTCCGCAGGAGGAAGTGCGAAGACAGCACGTTCCCGTGCAACACAGGCTATCCTGCCCCTGCGTGGTAAGATACTGAATGTAGAAAAGGCAAGACTGGATAAGATTTATGCCAATGCTGAGATCAAGGCAATGATCACTGCTTTTGGTACCGGAATCCATGAGGATTTTGATATTTCCAAGCTTCGTTACAACAAGATCATTCTGATGACCGATGCCGATGTAGACGGTGCGCATATCAGTACTCTTCTGCTGACTTTCATCTATCGGTTTATGCCGGAGCTGATCAAGCAGGGACATGTATTCCTGGCGAAGCCGCCTCTGTATAAGCTGGAGAAGAACAAGAAGGTATGGTATGCCTACAGTGATGAAGAACTGGACAGCATTCTCTCTGAAGTAGGTCGTGACCAGAACAACAAGATCCAGCGTTACAAAGGTCTGGGTGAGATGGATGCGGAACAGCTCTGGGAGACCACCATGGATCCGGAGAGACGTATTCTGCTCAGAGTCAACTACGATGAAGAGACTGAATCCGAACTGGATCTGACCTTTACCACACTGATGGGTGACAAGGTAGAACCCAGAAGAGAATTCATCGAAGAAAATGCTCAGTTTGTTAAGAATCTGGACATCTAATAACTATTCAGAGCCGTTATCAGGCTCTGAATAGTTACGGTATTTAATAATAGAGAGTCGTATTTTACGACAGATTGTGAGGAAACATGAACGACGATATTTTTGATAAGCCTTCGGAGGCTGAGATTGATAAAATCCATGAAGTCGATCTGAAAGAAAAAATGGAAACTTTCTATATCGACTATGCCATGAGTGTTATCGCATCCCGTGCGCTTCCGGATGTGAGGGATGGTCTGAAGCCGGTACAGAGACGTGTACTCTATTCCATGATCGAACTGAACAATGGTCCCGACAAGCCGCATCGTAAGAGTGCCCGCATTGTCGGTGATACCATGGGTAAATATCATCCTCATGGTGACAGCTCCATCTACGGCGCATTGGTTAATATGGCACAGGACTGGTCTACCCGTTATCCTCTGGTAGATGGCCACGGTAACTTCGGTTCCATGGATGGTGACGGTGCTGCAGCAATGCGTTATACCGAGGCAAGACTTTCCAAGATTTCCATGGAGCTTCTGGCAGATATCGGTAAGAATACCGTAGATTTTGTACCGAACTTTGATGATACTGAAAAAGAACCTGTCGTACTGCCCAGCCGTTATCCAAACCTGCTGGTCAACGGTACTACCGGTATTGCCGTAGGTATGGCTACCAATATTCCACCTCACAACCTTCGTGAAGTGGTACAGGCTGTTGTTAAAATTATTGATAATCGTGTAGAAGAAGACAGAGATACTACGATCGATGAGATTCTTCCCATTGTGAAAGCTCCCGATTTTCCTACCGGAGGACTGATTCTGGGTACCAGAGGCTGTGAGGAAGCTTACCGTACCGGCCGTGGTAAGATCAGAGTCCGTGCAGTGACCAATATTGAGACCCTGCCCAACGGCAAGAGTCAGATCATTGCTACTGAGCTGCCTTATATGGTCAACAAGGCCAATCTGATCATCAAGATTGCCGAGCTGGTAAAATTGAAAAAGATCGATGGTATCACGGATATCCGTGATGAATCCAACCGTGAAGGTGTCCGTGTGGTTATCGAGCTTCGTAAGGATGCCAATGCCAATGTTATTCTGAATCAGCTGTACAAGCATACACAGCTGCAGGATACTTTTGGTGTGATCATGCTGGCGCTGATCAACAATCAGCCTAAGGTCATGAATCTGCTGGATATGCTGACTTATTACCTGAAACATCAGGAGGATGTGGTTACCAGAAGAACCAAATATGATCTGAACAAGGCTGAGGAAAGAGATCATATTTTACAGGGATTGTTAAAGGCTCTGGACTTCATTGACGAAGTTATTACTATTATCCGTGGCAGTCAGAATGCCCAGATTGCAAAAGAACGTTTGATGGAGAGATTTGAACTTTCTGATGTACAGGCACAGGCTATTGTGGATATGCGTCTGCGTGCTCTGACAGGTCTGGAAAGAGAGAAGCTGGAAAACGAGCATCAGGATCTGGTAGCAAAAATTGCGGAGTTGAAGGCTATTTTGGCAGATGAAAAGCTGTTATTAGGTGTTATTAAGACAGAAATGAGTGCTATCGCTGAGAAATACGGCGATGAAAGACGCAGTAAGATCGGTTATGACGAACTGGATATCTCCATGGAGGATCTGATTCCGAGGGAAAATACTATTATTGCCATGACCAGTCTCGGTTATATCAAGCGTATGACCGTAGATAATTTCAAGGCACAGAACCGCGGTGGTCGTGGAATCAAGGGAATGCAGACCATCGATGAAGATTATATTGAAGATCTGCTGATGACGACGACTCATCATTATCTGAACTTCTTCACCAATATGGGAAGAGTATACAGATTAAAAGCATATGAGATCCCGGAGGCAGGCCGTACCGCAAGAGGTACTGCTATCGTGAACCTCTTGCAGCTGACACCTGGTGAGAAGATCACTGCTATGATTCCTATTCATGAATACAGTGATGATAAGAATCTGTTCATGGTAACTAAGACCGGTATTGTGAAGAAGACCCCTCTGATGGAGTTCTCCAATGTCAGAAAGAACGGACTGACAGCGATTAACTTACGAGAAGAGGATGAGCTGATCGAGGTGAAAATCACTGACTGCAGCAGTGAAATCTTCCTGGTAACCAAACAGGGTATGTGCATCCGCTTCCAGGAGACGGATGTCCGGGCTACGGGCAGAGCTTCCATGGGTGTCATCGGTATGAACTTATCTCCCGGGGATGAGATCATCGGTATGCAGTTACAGACCCAGGGCAGCGATCTGCTGATCGTATCCGAGAACGGTATGGGCAAACGTACCAATATGGATGAATTTACCGTACAGAAACGTGGCGGTAAGGGTGTAAAATGCTACAAGATCGTAGAAAAGACCGGTGATGTGGTAGGTGCCAAGGCTGTAAATGATGATAACGAGATCATGATGATCACTACCGAAGGAATTATTATTCAGCTGCGTGTGCAGGATATCTCCACTTTGAGCAGAATTACATCAGGTGTAAAGCTGATCAATCTGGATGAGGGTGTTAAGGTTGCACAGATTGCCAAGGTACGTGAGAAGCTTTCCAACGGAGACCATGAATTCGACAATCTTGAGGAAGCCATGGAAGAAGTAGCACAGGAAGCTGTTTCTGAGGATGAGGAAGAAGCAGAAGAAAATCTGATTTTCCCTACCGAGGATTCTGAAGATGATGAATAAATAAGAGTTAATGATTAAGTTGAGCACTTTTCATATTGCAGAAAAAGATATATATGTGATATAACAAAAGTGCTCAATTTAGTGAGACACAGATAAAAGCAAGCGGCTGCGAAGCAGATATTTGTTTTTATAGGCTCACAAGTGAACGAATATCCCGCAAAGCAGGATGTAAAATGCAATAGCACGAATTCGTGAAGTTATAATGTAATAACTTAAATGAAAAAGAGGGGTATGAAAAATGGAATCTTATAGTATTTTCAGAGATTTGGCAATTATTATTGTATTTGCCAAGGTGTTTGGTATCATTGCGAGAAAATGTAAGGCACCACAGGTGGTAGGTGAGATCATTGCCGGTCTGTTGATCGGACCCAGTGTACTGGGACTGGTACAACAATCGGATTTTCTGATCCAGATGGCAGAAATCGGTGTTATTCTTCTGATGTTCTCCGCCGGACTGGAGACGAATCTGAAGGATCTGATGAAGACGGGATTTGTGGCATTTCTGATCGCATGCATGGGTGTATTTGTTCCTTTGGTAGGAGGAACATTGTTGTACATGGGATTTTACGGAGTGGCACCCTGGGGCTCTGAGAAATTCTATGAAGCTGTATTTATCGGTGTCATTATGACGGCTACCAGTGTAAGTATTACTGTGCAGTCTCTGAAAGAACTGGGAAAACTGAAAGGTAAAGTCGGCACAACAATCATGAGTGCCGCTATTATCGATGATGTCATTGGTATTATTGTACTTACTTTTGTCATCGGATTTAAAAATCCGGATTCCAATCCAGGAAGTGTAGTAATTTCTACTCTTCTGTTCTTCCTTTTTGCAATTGGTGTGGGATTTGTATTGTTCAAGGTATTCCAGTATCTGGATAACAAATATCCGCATACAAGACGTATTCCTATTTTAGGTCTGGCGCTCTGTTTTATTTTTGCTTATGTAGCGGAAGTATTCTTCGGTATTGCGGATATTACAGGTGCTTACGTGGCAGGTATTATCCTGTGTTCTATTCAGGATTCGGAATACATAGCCGAGAAGATGGATATCAATTCTTATATGATCTTCGGACCGATTTTCTTCGCAAGTATCGGACTTAAGACTAGCTTTGACCATTTGAACGGAGAATTTGTACTGTTCTCTATCGGATTTGTTATTGTTGCTCTGCTGTGCAAGATCATCGGTTGCGGTCTAATGGCGAGAATCTGCAGATTCAAAGGACCGGATGCCTTGAAAATCGGTGTCGGTATGATGACCAGAGGCGAGGTTGCCCTGATCGTAGCACAGAAGGGATTGTCTGTGGGAATGATCGGTGCGGAATACTTTACAGCAGTCATTCTGCTGATCATTGTATCCAGTATCTCCACTCCTATCCTGCTTAAGATTCTGTATACGAAGCATGCCGAGATTGATTAAAAAATATGGATCATATGGATCAGAAGCGTTTTGAAGAAGCTAAGAGAAAAATAATAGGTGTGGACCGTCAGAGACTGGGAATCGGAACTCTCTCAGAGAAGACGGTTCATGCTATTTTTAAGGACTATTATGAGCCGGACGAGGATCATCAGGAGATTCCCATAGAGAATTATGTAGCGGATATTTATAGGGATAGAGAGATCATAGAGATTCAGACGAGACAGTTTAACCGGATGCGGGGAAAATTGCAGACCTTTCTTCCTTTATATCCTGTGACTATTGTCTATCCGATCCCTTATGAAAAATGGCTGATCTGGATCGATGAAGACAGCGGAGAACTGAGTAAAAAACGGAAATCACCGAAAAAAGGCTGCACCTATCAGGCTTTTAAGGAACTATATAAGATCAAAATGTTCCTGAAGGATCCGAATATCCGATTTAAGTTCGTATTGGTAAATATGGAGGAATACCGGCTGTTGAACGGCTGGAGCCATGATAAGAAAAAGGGCTCCACACGGTATGACAGGATTCCAACGGATCTGGTCGAAGAGGTGGAAATCAGACAACCGGAGGATTATCTGCAATTTGTGCCCTATGAGCTGGAAGAACCTTTTCACAGTAAAGATTTTGCAAAAGCCGCCCACATCCCTCTCTCACTGGCTCAGACCGTATTGAATATCCTGTTTGAAATGGGAACAGTGGAACGGGTAGGAAAACAGGGAAACAGTTATCTATATCGTGTCGTGGATGTATAAAAAGAGGAATAAGCTGTAAGCTTAGTCCTCCTCGTCTTCCTGATGGGATTTCGGCAGGGAGAAAATAAATTCACTTCCCACGCCGGGAGTACTGATCACATTGATATGCTCATCATGTGCATTGATGATCTCTTTTACAATGGAAAGTCCCAGGCCGGTTCCTTTTTTATCTTTGCCACGGGATAAGTCCGATTTGTAAAACCGATCCCAGATCAGCTTCAGATCTTCTTTCGGAATACCGATTCCTGTGTCTTTTACGGAGACAAACAATTTATTTTTCTTCTCCGAGGTCTCAATGTGGATCACAGAATCATGGTGGCTGAACTTAATGGCGTTGTCCATGAGATTATAGAGTACCTGCTGGATTTTGCCCATATCTGCATGGACATACATTTCATTGCCGGTCAGGATCATCTCAATAGCAATAGATTTGTTATGACAGGTGCCCTCAAAGGTACTTGCAGTATTACGGATCACTTGATTGATATCAAAATCTGTTTTATCTAAGAGCATTCCTTTGGTGTTAAGATTATTCAAGGTTAAAAGGCTGTTGGTCAGCTTCGTCAGTCGTTCTGTTTCATTTAGTACGATAGTAATGTATTTTTCGTGCATTTCCGGTGGAATCGTGCCATCCAGCATGGCTTCCAGATATCCTCTTATAGAGGTCAGAGGGGAACGGAAATCGTGGGATACATTGGCTACAAACTTTTTCTGATCATCCTCGGAACGGGCAATTTCGCTTGCCATATAATTCAGACAGGAAGCCAGATAACCGATCTCATCCTCACTATCCACCTGAAATTCATAATGCATATTACCGGCAGCATACTGCTCTGTGGCATGAGTGATCTTCCGCAGAGGAATATATACGATCTCAGTGAAAAAGATCAGAATGATCAGGGATAGCAGGAACAGGATTGCCAGGGTGATATAGGAAATATTCAGCAGGCTGTTACAGGATTTCTGAATATCATTCATATCGGTATGGATGACTACATAGCCTTTTACCTTGTAGTTGGAGGTAATGGGAGCAAATACAGTAAGTACATCCGAATCAAAATTACCGAAGAAATCACCAACAATGTAATAAGAGCCGCTGGTTACGGTCGAATCAAAATTCTCGATGACTACCACATTCTCCACATCTAAGGGACTATTGGTATCCAGTACCAGTCGTCCGGAGGGATTGATGATGCGAATCTCGGAATTCAGGTAGACCGCCAGGGAGTCCAGCTGCATTTTAACAGTCTCCAAAGTTGTTTCACTTGTGTACAATCCGCCGGCATAGGTTCCGGCGATCAGGGTTGCTTCGGAATAGAGACTTTCTGCCTTTTCCCGGATCAGGTGTTCTTTGGTCATATTGGGAACAAAAGTTGTAACAATGATGAAACCAAATACACCAAAAATAAAATATGCGAGTATAAATTTTAGATAAAGTGTTTTTTTCATAACAAATCCTGCTTTTGGTATGACTTAATTACGTACTTCGAATTTATAGCCGATGCCCCAGATGGTACTGATCTTCCAGTTGGCATGATCCTTGATCTTCTCACGGAGACGTTTGATGTGCACATCCACGGTACGGGTATCACCGATATATTCATAGCCCCAGATCTGATCCAGGAGCTGTTCTCTGGTGAATACATGGTTCGGTGAGGATGCTAAAAAGTAGAGAAGCTCCAGTTCCTTCGGCGGCATTTCCACAGTATGTCCCATATAAATGACGGAATAATTGGTCAGATTAATGGTCAGATCCGCATATTCCACACACTTGTCGTTTGGATTCTCTGTGGGGGCATTGGATGGCTTGTAGCGTCTGAGGACTGCTTTGGCACGGGCCACCAGTTCCTTGGAGTCAAAAGGTTTTTCCATATAATCATCCGCACCCAGCTCCAGTCCCAATACTTTGTCAAAGACTTCACCTTTTGCGGAGAGCATGATGATGGGAACGGAGTATTGTGCCCTGACCTCTCTGCACACCTGATAACCATCAATACCGGGAAGCATCAGATCCAACAGAATCAGATTCGGAGCAAAGGTCTCCATAGCCGGCATCACGGATTCTCCGTCATTGACGATCATGGTATCAAAACATTCCTTCGTCAGGTATAGGGAGATCAGTTCCGCAATATTATTATCATCATCTACAATGAGAATTTTCTGTTTACTTACCATGTAGTATAGGCCTCCTGTCAGTTATTATTTAAAAGTAACAATGGTTACACCGGCATCGCCTTCACCATATTCACCCAACCGGTATTCTTTGACGTATTTCAGACGTTTTAAGTGAGACTGTACGGCACTGCGCAGGGCACCGGTGCCTTTTCCGTGCACGACTCTCACACTGGGGAGATGAGCCAGATAAGCGTCATCCAGGTATTTATCCAGTTTTGCAATGGCTTCATCTACCGTACATCCCAGAAGGTTGATCTCGGAGGATACGGAGAAGGACTTGGACATTTTCAATTTGCCGGTGTTGGTACGCTGCAGGGCAGGTGCTGTAATGGTTTCTTCTTTTACCGGTACGAGATCGTTAATATTGGTCTGCATTCTCATAATTCCACACTGTACGAAGAGATTACCCTTGGCATCCGGCAGTGTATTCACAATTCCTTTCAGATTCATGGAAATGATCTTCACGGAATCTCCTTTTTTCAGTTTCTTGGGATCCACGGTCTTCTGGTTGGCCGGCTTCTTTTGGTTATTACCAAGAGCCAATTTTCCGTTCTTTTCGTTGATCTTGTCACGAACCTTCTGTCTCTTTTTCTCTAGTTCCTTGATGTCGGCGGAAGCGCCTGCTTTATTGAAATCACGGATGGTTTCGTCGGCTACATCCTTTGCTTCCTGAAGGATGGCTCTTGCTTTTTCATTGGCATCTCGCAGAATCTTATCCTTTGCCTGATCGATTTTCTCGTTTTTCTTCTGTAACTGTTCCTGTAACGTGCGGATCCGTTCCTTATATTCTGCAATCTCCTGCTGTTCTTTTTCAATGGTTACGCGGCTCTGTTCCAGATCTGCGATGACGTCTTCAAAGCTTTCATCGTCTTTGCTGATCTGTTCTTTCGCGGCATTGATGATCTCATCGGACAGTCCCAGCTTGGAAGAAATAGCGAAAGCATTACTTTTACCGGGAATACCGATGAGCAGACGGTAGGTGGGGCGAAGGGTCTCCACATCAAATTCACAGCAGGCATTTTCTACGAAATTAGTGGAAAGTGCATAGATCTTCAACTCACTGTAATGGGTGGTGGCCATGGTACGGATGCCGCGGTCATGCAGGTAATTCAGAATTGCAATGGCCAGTGCAGCACCTTCCGTAGGATCTGTTCCAGCACCGAGTTCATCAAATAAACACAGGGAATCCGCATCTGCGTGCTGCAAAATGTGGACAACTCTGGTCATATGAGAAGAAAATGTGGACAAACTCTGCTCAATACTCTGCTCATCTCCGATATCTGCATAAACTTCCGAGAAAATGGACAGTTCGGAACGATCTAGTGCCGGAATATGCAGTCCCGCCTGTCCCATCAGAGTAAAAAGTCCCACTGTCTTCAGAGACACGGTCTTACCACCGGTATTGGGACCTGTGATCACCAACAAGTCAAAATCTTTCCCCAGACGGACATCAATGGGAACCGCCTTTTTCTTATCCAACAGTGGATGACGGCCCTTACGGATCTGGATGTAATGCTCAGTGTTGAAAATAGGCTCTGTGGCATTCTGTTCCATGGCGAGTTTTGCCTTGGCAAAGATGAAGTCTAAAGTGGTCATGATCTTCTGATCTGCGGCAAGCTCTGCGGTATGAACAGCAGCCTGGCAGCTCAGATCACCCAGAATAACTTCAATCTCCTCCTGCTCCTGCAGATCCAGTTCTTTTAACTGGTTGTTCAGATTCACGACAGCAGCCGGTTCGATGAAAAAGGTGGAACCGGTGGAGGACTGGTCATGCACCATACCGCTCACCTGGCTCTTATATTCGGCTTTTACGGGGATACAGTAGCGGTTATCACGCATGGTAATGACTGCATCCTGTAAAAAGGTACGGTAAGCGCCGTTTACCATAGAGGTCAGCTGGCTGTGGATCTTTTCGTTGGTGGACAGCTTGGAGCGACGGATACTTTTTAATCGGGGGCTGGCATCGTCTGCCATCTCCTCTTCTGACAGAATGCAGCGGTTGATCTCATTGGCAAGCTGTGTCATAGGGGTGAGTCCCTCAAAGTAGGCATCCAGGCTGTCATTTGGGAAGTCTTCCCGTTCTTTTTTTCCATAGGTTTTGATCCGGCTGACATTATCCAAAAAGGATGCCAGCTTCAACAATTCGGACATAGACAGAGAACTGCCGATTTCCAGAGAACGGATCGAAAATCCTAGATCTCTGTTGCTGCCAAAAGAGGTGCTTCCAATACGGAAGAGACGGGCCAAGGCATCTTTGGTCTCCCGCTGAGCTGTTCTGATGGCAGATAGATCGGTGGAAGGTACCAGTTCTCGGCAGAGTTTTTTACCGGGCTCAGAGTCGGCCTTCTCTGTGAGAAGGTCGATGATCTTCGTATATTCTAAAGTAGTGAGTACTTTTGTGTTCATATGGGACTCCTTAATATTATTGAAAATACGCAGTACAAGCTCTAAAATGCTCCGCATTTCCTTGCTGTCGGGCTATCGCCCTATCAAAATCGGATCTGTCAATTTCGCCTGCAAGCAGTCGAATTGACATCTCTCGATTTTGGTACTGCTCAATGCTGGTTTACATAATAACACGATTTCTTCGTGCTTCGCACTCTCGAAATCGTTACATCCATTCGCAATCCGGGCTATCGCCCTTCTTGCTCATGTCTGTTTGCTCCTCTCATAGGGACCATGCCTTACCTGCAAGCAGTCATGCATGGTCCCTATGGATGAGCTTATTATATCTCATTATACCATTCAGTTGCGTTTTTGGGTACAGTTTTGTATAATTGAGATATTAGAGTCCTAAGGAAAAGCCGAGGTATCTGTAGGCAGCAGAGGAGGCATATTTATGGCGGATTCCCAAGAAAATAAGCAGAAGGAACAAAATGACGTTTCTGAGAAAAAATTTATGATAGAAAAAATCAAGGAACGTCCGGTAAATAAGAAAAAGCTGTTGCGCAGGACTTTGATCACGGCTTCCATGGCGGTGATCTTCGGTCTGGTGGCCTGTTTCACTTTTTTAGTTTTGGAACCGGTGATCAGTAACTGGTTGTATCCGGAGGAGGAACCACAGGTGGTGGTATTCCCCGAAGATCAGGATGAGATGTCTCCGGAGCAGATGCTGGCAGAGAATATGCAGCAGGAGAACCAGAGTAGCCAGTCCTCTTCTGCTCCCAGTGAAGTCATGGAACAGGAACAAATCCGGGAACTGTTATCCGGGATCATATTGAATCTGGACAATTACAAACAGATTTACAATGCTCTCTCCCAGTATGTAGCAGAGATGAATCGCTCCATGGTCACTGTGACAGGAGTGTCATCCGGTGTGGACTGGTTCAATAATGTAAATGAGAGCAAAAACCAGTCATCCGGTGTGATCATAGCGCAAAATGGCAAGCAATTACTGATTTTAACCGATTATTCTCCGGTAAAACAAGCAGATGACATTATTGTCACATTTAACGAGGGCACCCAGGCAGATGCATCTTTGAAGGAAAAAGATGAGACTACAGGTCTGGCGGTGATTGCCGTGGAGCTGGATGTTCTGAACGAAGACTTTTTGAAAAATGACATTACGATAGCCACTCTGGGATCTTCCAATATCAGAGATATTGCCGGACTTCCGGTGGTGGCTCTGGGGCGTCCAATGGGTATTAATGGCTCACTTGGATATGGCATCATTACTTCTTCCGCCAGTGAGTCGGCGGCATCGGATACCACTTATCGGATTCTGCAGACGAATATTGTAGGAAGTCAGAATGCAGGCGGCGTATTATTCAATCTTCAGGGACAGGTCATTGGTATCATTACCAATGGCAAATCTGCCACAGATATGAAAAATATGGTATGTGCTTACGGTATTACGGATTTGAAGCGTCATATCGAGAAAATGTCGAATGGAGAAAAATTTGCCTATCTGGGTCTTAAGGGTGTGAATGTCACGGAGGAAGCCAACAGCGAACTTGGGGTTCCTTACGGAGCTTATATTACAGAGGTAGAAATGGACTCTCCTGCAATGCTGGCGGGAATCCAGCAGGGAGATGTCATCACGGGATTTGGTGAGCGCGTGATCGTCAGCTTTGACGAGTATACGAACTCTCTGCTCAGCATGAAACCGGGAGACAATGTAGAACTGACGATTATGCGGCAGTCACAGCAGGAATATAAAGAGATGAAATTCGACATCACATTAACGGTGTTGAAATAGATTGACAGAAAGGTTTGGACAATAATATGAAATTCATTAAAGAGTTAAAAGAAGGCGACAGAGTATTTGATATTTATCTGTGCAAACATAAACAGGAGGCTGTTACCAAGAACGGTAAACCCTATGAAAGTGTGATTTTACAGGATAAGACCGGAACTATCGATGCAAAGGTATGGGAGCCGAATAATCCGGGCATCGGTGATTATGATGATCTGGATTACATAGAGGTATATGGTGATGTGACGAATTTCCAGGGGCAGCTACAGATCAGCGTGAAGCGTATCCGTGTCTGTCGTGAGGGAGAATACAATCCTTCCGATTATCTGCCGGTGAGCTCCAAAGGCATCGACACTATGTACAATGAATTAAAGACTCTGATCGGAAGTATTAAGAATACTTATCTACATCAGCTGTTGCAGGATCTGTTTATCGACGATGCTGATTTCGCGAAGAAATTCTGCAACTCTTCTGCAGCCAAGACTGTACATCACGGTTTCGTAGGCGGACTGCTGGAGCATACTTTAAGCGTTACCAAGCTGTGTGACTACTACTGCTCTGCTTATCCTATTTTACAGAGAGATCTGCTTCTGACGGCGGCTATGTGCCATGATATCGGAAAAGTAAAAGAGATTTCTGCATTTCCGGTAAACGATTATACCGATGATGGTCAGTTATTGGGACATATCGTGATGGGCACTCAGATGGTTGGGGAACGTGCCGCTAAGATCGACGGATTCCCGCACAATCTCCTGGCAGAATTACAGCATTGTATTTTGGCACATCACGGCAAGCTGGAATACGGCTCCCCCAAGGTGCCGGCGCTGATCGAGGCGGTGGCTCTGAATTATGCAGATGATACGGATGCCAAGATGGAGACCTTTAAGGAAATTCTGGAAAATAACAGTGAAAACAGTGGCTGGCTGGGTTACAACAGATTGTTTGAATCCAATCTGCGCGCTACCAAAATGGAATAAATAACAATTCTTCTATAAACAGAAAGGAAAGAGAGGAAACATATGGAAATCAGTGCATGTGTAAAATATGTGGGTGTAAACGATCATCAGGTAGATCTGTTTGAAGGGCAATATAAGGTTCCGAACGGAATGTCTTACAATTCCTATATGATCCTGGATGATAAAATCGCAGTTATGGATACGGTGGATGGATTTTTTACGGAAGAATGGCTGAACAATGTAGAACAGGTTCTTGACGGGAAAATGCCGGATTATCTCATTATACAGCATATGGAACCGGATCATTCCGCCAGTATTCCGGCTTTTCTGAAAAAATATCCCAAAGCCACAGTGATATCCACTGCCAAGGGATTCCAGTTCATGGAACAGTTTTTCCAGGAGTTTTTCGCCGGACAGGGATTACCTGCGGAACAACGCATCGTTGCGGCGAATGATGGTGTCCTGGAGCTTGGACAGCACAGCCTGCATTTTGTTTACGCTCCCATGGTGCATTGGCCGGAGGTCATGATGACTTATGAGGCAACCGAGAAAATACTGTTTGCAGCAGACGGCTTTGGCAAATTCGGTGCGCTGGATGTTGAGGAAGAATGGACGGACGAGGCTCGTCGTTATTATATCGGTATTGTCGGAAAATACGGTCCGCAGGTACAGGCGGTGCTGAAAAAGGCAGCAGGACTGGATATTCAGACCATCTGCTCTCTTCACGGTCCGGTACTTAAGGAGAATCTGGGATTCTATCTGGAAAAATATGATAAGTGGTCTTCCTATCAGCCGGAAGAATCCGGAGTGGTGATTGCCTATGCTTCTGTCTATGGCAATACCAGAAATGCTGCGGAGTATCTGGCGGATGTTTTACAGGAAAAAGGACAGAAAACAGTACTGTATGACCTGGCAAGATGCGATAAAGCAAAAGCTGTTGCCGATGCTTTCCGTTATGACAGACTGGTGCTGGCGGGTATTACTTATAATGGAGACCTCTTCCCCTGCATGCGCAGTTTTATCGAAGGTCTGACCGAGCGTAATTACCAGAATCGTAAGGTGGCAATCATTGAGAACGGCACCTGGGCACCCATGGCAGGCAAACTGATCCTTGGAATGTTTGAAAAAAGCAAGAATCTGACATTTACGGAGACTACGGTAAGCATCAAGTCTGCCATGAATGAGAAGAACAAAGAAGAAATCGGAAAACTGGCACAGGAGCTTTCCTGAGAAAGTTTTTCACACGTAATTTGTGCCTGCACAGTGTACCAAAGTACGAGGGACTGATGTAAGCGATACTGGAAGTACACGGTACTGAAGTACCGGAAAATTTGTAGGCTATAGAAAGGCATAAGGATATATATGGAATTTAAAAAGAACGATCGTGTAACGGTAACCATAGAGGATATGGGAAGTGACGGAGAAGGAATCGGTAAAGTAGACGGTTTTACCCTCTTTATCAAAGATGCCGTTATCGGCGATCAGGTGGAAGCCAAGATCATAAAAAGTAAAAAGCACTATGCTTATGCCAGATTAGAGAAGGTGTTACAGCCATCTCCTTTTCGTGTGGAACCGAAATGTGCATACCACAGACAGTGCGGCGGCTGCCAGCTGCAGGCACTCTCCTACTCCGAGCAGCTGCATTTCAAGGAACAGAAGATCCGCAATAATCTGATCCGGATCGGTGGGTTCGATACGAAATACATTGATGAACGTATGGAACCCATCATAGGCATGAAGGAACCCTTCCACTATCGCAATAAGGCACAGTATCCCATAGGAACCGACCGGGATGGCAATGTCATCACCGGTTTTTATGCCGGACACACTCATACCATCATCGCCAATACAGACTGTGCTCTTGGTGCCTCTGAGAATCAGCAGATCCTCGAAACCATACTCTCTTATATGCACAAAAATAAAGTAACTGCCTATGACGAAGGCACAGGAAAAGGCTTGGTACGTCATGTATTGATCCGGAAAGGCTTCACCAGTGGACAGTTAATGGTATGTCTGGTTATTAATAAAAAAATGACAAAAATGTCATACCCTACTGCCGGAGTACAGAAGAATACGAATGAGTTTTTACCCAGTCAGGGAGAATTACTGGCTGCACTGGCAGAAATTCAAGGTATGACAAGTGTGTCAGTCAGTATCAATACCGAGAAAACCAATGTGATCATGGGTACCGAGATCCATAACCTCTGGGGTGAGAGCACCATTCAGGATACGATCCACGTAAGAGACATGCAGAAAGAAAATTACCCCTATACAGGGGATGCATTAACCTTCAAGATTTCTCCTCTCTCCTTCTATCAGGTAAATCCCGTACAGACAGAGAAGCTTTACAGCCTGGCGCTGGAATATGCGGGACTGACCGGAAAAGAGACTGTTTGGGATCTCTACTGTGGTATAGGAACCATCTCTCTCTTCCTGGCGGGCAAAGCCAAAAGGGTGTGTGGCGTGGAGATCATCCCCCAGGCCATCGACGATGCCAGAGAGAATGCAAAGAGAAACCATATTGAAAATGCCGAGTTTTTCGTAGGCAAAGCAGAGGAAGTCCTGCCGGAGTTCTATGAAAATGCAACCACAGAGGCATCTTCCGATGAAATGCTCCATCCGGATGTCATCGTTGTCGATCCACCCCGAAAAGGCTGTGACGATGCCTGCTTAAACACCATGCTCCGCATGCAGCCCGAACGCATCGTATACGTCA
>ERZ1026870.845-NODE-845-length-16040-cov-8.165405_pt1 | contig 16040 bp, 10 predicted proteins | sample MGYA00380165_ERZ1026870 | MGnify/ENA primary metagenome ERZ1026870 (study PRJEB33269, sample SAMEA4719801) | human gut metagenome | biome: human-associated habitat; feature: organic feature; material: feces | place: Cameroon | collected 2013-10 ...
CTGTATAAGACCCGAAGACAGCCCGATATCATCCCGATGAAATTCCGAAGGAATTCCGATATCATACCGAAGGAAGAAAAAGGTTTTGGGGAATGAAAGTAGACGGGGATAAATTAACAAAAAATATGACGGATAATTTGAAAAAAAACGATGGAATCGTGTTTTTTGAGAATTCTGCAGATGGTGATTTTGACATACCGGTAGTATTGCCTACAATTTAAAAAGACGCTTAACGTGGAATTTGCGGACAAAATTTCTACTATAATCGATAAAAAATAACTATAATTGCATTTAAAATTGTGTGATTCAAACCTTTTTTGTAAGTTTGCATATTAGAAAACAGAAAAACTCAATCTTGCAATGGGGCTACTTGCCTTTATTGCCTCATTGAAAATTCTTATGAGAAAGAAATTTGTAAAAATACTTTGGGGGGCTTATGCCGCAATTATCCTGTTAGTGATTTTATCCGTGTCCTTTGTAGAACTCGGATGGATTGGCTATATGCCACCTATTGCTGAACTTCAAAGTCCTATCAGTAAATACGCTTCACAGGTTATTAGTGCAGATGGTAGATTGATGGGTACATGGTCAAGAAATGAAAATCGCGTATTCGTTGGTTATGATAGCATTTCACCGCATTTATTTGATGCTTTAGTTTCAACCGAGGATGAACGTTTCTACGATCACTCGGGCATCGATGTTCGTGCATTATCGCGTGCTGTGGTAAAGCGTGGTATTATGGGACACAAGGGTGCCGGTGGCGGTAGTACCATTACACAGCAGTTGGCAAAACAGTTATACTCTTCGTCGGCAGAATCTACTATGCAGCGTTTGGTGCAGAAGCCTGTGGAGTGGATTATTGCTGTAGAGTTGGAACGCCATTACACCAAAGAAGAAATTCTAACGCTTTATTTGAACTATTTTGACTTCTTACATAATGCTGTGGGCATTAAAACTGCTGCAAATGTGTATTTTGGCAAGGCTCCCAAGGATTTGAGTATTGTGGAAAGTGCTACGTTGGTGGGTATGTGTAAGAATCCATCCTACTTTAATCCTGTGCGTGAACCCGAACGTTGTCGCCAGCGTCGCAATGTGGTATTACAGCAGATGGTAAAGTCGGGGAAACTATCTGAAACAGAATACGCTACGTTGAGCGAGGAACCTTTAAAACTGAACTTCCACCGTATTGACCATAAAGAAGGCTTAGGTGCCTATGTGCGTGAGTACCTACGTAGATTCATGATGGCTGATAAGCCCGATCCTTCACAATACAAGTCATGGCAGCGTCAGCAGTATTATGAGGATTCTTTACATTGGGAGACCGACCCCCTTTATGGATGGTGTAAGAAGAACCAAAAGAAGGATGGTTCGAACTACGATATTTATACAGATGGCTTAAAGGTGTATACTACCATCGATTCGCGTATGCAACAATATGCCGAAGCTGCCGTATACACACAGGTGGGTAAGAACTTGCAAGCTAAGTTTGAGGCTGAAAGACGTTCTTCGCGTAATTTCCCGTATAGCTCGTCATTGAGTGCAAAGGACGTAAAGCGCCGTATTCAACGTGCCATTCGTCAGTCAGACCGTTATCGTGTGATGAAGGCTGATGGCGCGAGCGATGAAGAGATTGACAAGGCTTTCCATACCAAGGTGCCTATGACAGTGTTTAGCTATCATGGCGACGTGGATGTGACAATGACGCCTATCGATTCTATTCTGTATTACAAAAAGTTCTTGCGAGCTGCCATGGTTTCGATTGACCCGATGACAGGTTATATTAAAGCCTATGTGGGTGGTCCCGACTTTTCGCACTTTCAATATGACATGGCAATGGTGGGACGTCGACAAATTGGTTCTACAATGAAACCATTTGTGTATGCTATGGGCTTACAGGGTGGCATGACACCAAATTCTACCATACTTAATGTGCAAAGAAGTTATGGAGGTTGGTGTCCGCGCAATGGTAGCCGTGCAAGCTATGGAGCGCACGTTACATTGAAATGGGGCTTGAGTCGTTCGAACAACTGGGTTACTGCAGGACTGATGTATCAGATTGACCCCACAGGTCAAGGTTTGGTAAGAGACTTACATGCCTTGGGTGTGGCAAACGACAATATGCAACCTTCTTTACCTCTCTGTTTGGGTACTTGCGATATCACACCCGCAGAGTTGGCATCGGCATATACAGCATTTGTTGAAAAGGGTATTCGTCGCGCCCCCTTGCTCGTGACTCGTATCGAGGATAGTGAGGGCAATGTGATCGCAGAGTTTACACCGCGCACAAATGAGGTGTATAGCGAAGAAACTGCCTATAACATGATTGACATGATGAAGGCGGTAATTGATGAGGGTACAGGTCGCAAACTGCGCAATGCCTTTGGCATGAAGGGGCCGATTGCTGGTAAGACCGGTACTACAAATAATAATTCCGATGGTTGGTTTGTGGGATGTGTGCCACAATTGGTAACCGCTGTTTGGGTGGGTGGTGACGAACGCGACATTCACTTTAACTCAACTGCCATTGGTCAGGGGTCTGCTACAGCCTTGCCTATTTGGGCGCTCTATATGCGACGTGTATATGCCAATAAGGCTTTGGGGTATGACCCGAATCGCGACTTTGATCGTCCTGCTAACAAACCGGGTGTGCAACACCATGGCCACTATGGTGGTGGCGGTGGTAACGCTGAGAAAGAAGGCGAAGAAGAAGGTAATGAAAACCTGATGGAAGGAGAGGGAGGCGAACAGCCTAAGCCAGCTTCAAAGTCTTCGGGTGAGAAATATTTTGAATAAAAGGGTGTACTAAGGATTTCGATAAAAGGCATAGCTAAAAAAACGACTTTTTATGCTAAAATCCTTGGTCGTGAGGAGTGATAAAACACCCTCCGACATACACTCAAGCAAATACATATAAGATAAATGAAATTCATTGCAATTATCCCTGCGCGTTATGCTTCAACGCGTTTCCCTGCTAAGCCTTTGGCTTTATTGGGCGGAAAACCTATCATACAGCGTGTGTACGAACGTGTGTCGCAAGCTTTTGAACATGTGTGCGTGGCTACTGATGATGATCGAATTTATAAGGCTGTTAAATCGTTTGGCGGACAGGTGGTGATGACTTCGACAAGTCATCGCAGTGGAACTGATCGCTGCTACGAGGCTTACGGCAAATTAGGTATTGAGGCAGACGTAGTGGTAAATGTGCAGGGCGATGAACCTTTTATTGATTTGTCGCAGTTAGAAGAAATTAAGCACTGCTTTGACGATGCTACCACACAGATTGCTACGTTGGTAAAACCTTTTGCTGCAGATGCTCCCTTTGAGGCGATTGCAAATCCTAATAGTCCGAAGGTGGTGGTGAGCAATGATGACTATGCACTCTATTTTTCGCGTAGCGTGATTCCTTATTTGCGTGGCATTCCCCAAGAAGAGTGGGTTGCAAAGCATCGCTACCTAAAGCACATTGGGCTGTATGCTTATCGCACTGAAGTGTTAAAAGACATCACCTCAATGCCACAAGGCGAATTAGAACAATGCGAATCGCTCGAACAGTTGCGATGGTTGCAAGCAGGCTTGCGCATTAAGGTGGGTTACACAGATGTGGAGACTATCGGCATTGACACGCCTGAGGACTTGCAGCGTGCTGAAAACTTCTTGAAGAACAATTATTGATTTTATTAGACAAAATGCAAAAAAAGTTTATTCTTTCACTTATTATAGCTTTGAGCTGCACTTCTATTTGGGCTCAGAAAATTGTGGTAGGTTCGTGTACTCTAAAAGATGGTGGCATTTATACAGGCGAACTCTCTGGTGGAAAACCCAATGGTAAAGGTCGTGTGCAATATGAAAATGGCGACACTTACGAAGGCTCTTTCGTGAAGGGCTTGCGCAATGGCGAAGGCACTTTTACGGCTGCTGATGGGGCACGATATGAAGGAAATTGGACAAAAAACGAAAAGAATGGTAAGGGAACTTACTACGCCACAAACAACAATAAATATGTGGGCACATGGTATCGTAACCAAAAAGAGGGTAAGGGTATTATGTACTTTTATAATGGCGACCGATATGAAGGTAGTTGGAAGAACGATAAACGCAATGGCGAGGGCACTTATTACTACCAAAGTGGTGCCTACTATAAGGGCTCTTGGGTAGACGATCAGAAAGAAGGTAAGGGTATCTTTGATTGGAAAGATGGTTCGAAATATGAGGGCGATTGGTCCAAAAATATGCGTAACGGACGTGGCACTTACTTTTATGCTGACGGCGACTATTATAATGGTGAATGGAAGAACGACATGCAAGATGGTCGTGGCATCTATAAGTTCCGTAATGGCGACTCATACGAGGGTCAGTACTTGATGGGTGAGCGCACTGGTGTGGGTACCTTCCGTTTTGCCAATGGTGACTCATATATTGGTAATTTCTTGAATGGTGAACAAAACGGTCAAGGCACCTTCCAATGGAAGGGTGTAGCCACATATAAGGGGCAATGGAAGAATAACATGATGCATGGTCATGGCGTTTATAAGTGGAAGAATGGTGATGAGTATAATGGCGAGTGGAAGAATAACCGTATGGATGGTGAAGGCACTTTCACCTATTCGGCTGGCGGACGCTTTAAAGGTGGTTTCCGCGAAGGTAAACGCGATGGCCGTTCGGTTGAAATACGTGCTGACGGGTCACGCATTGACTGCACCTATAAAGACGGTGTGAAACATGGTAAGTATAAAGAATATGACGCTAACGGCAATGTGACAAAGTCGGGCGAATATTCTAATGGCCGTGTTGTTCAGTAAAATGAAAGCGAAGCAGCTATGACAGACGCATTCTTGTAGCTTTCGAGAAACGTTAAAATCAAGGTTGTTTCTTAAAAACATAAGATATCATGAAAGCCAAAAAAACAAGCACAAAAGTTGAGAAAACACCGAAACGAGTTTCTCGACCCCGCCAACTTAAAATCGTGAAAAACGATGAATGGCTTAGTCCCTATGAACAGGCTATACAAGGCCGACACGACCATGCGCTCTATAAAATGAATGAGCTCGCAGGTAAGGGTACATTGAGCGACTTTGCCGATGGCTACCTGTATTTTGGTCTCCACCGTACACCCAGACAATGGGTGTTGCGTGAATGGGCGCCTAATGCTACCGAGATTTACCTAATTGGTACATTCAACGATTGGAAAGAACTCCCTGAATTTGCTTTTAAACGCATTGAAGGCACTGGTAATTGGGAATTGAAACTTTCTTCGAAGGTGCTGAAGCATCTTGACTTGTATAAACTGTCTATTCATTGGAATGGGGGACAGGGTGAACGCGTGCCGGCATGGGCACAACGTGTGGTGCAAGACGAAGATACAAAGATTTTTAGCGCACAGGTATGGAGTCCGGAAAAGGCTTACGAATGGAAAAAGGTAAACTTCCGTCCTAAACGTGGACCGCTCTTTATCTACGAGTGCCACATTGGTATGGCACAGGATGCTGAGAAAGTAGGTACTTATAACGAATTTCGCGAGAATGTGTTGCCACGCATAATTGCCGATGGCTACAACTGCATTCAGATTATGGCGATTGCTGAGCATCCTTATTATGGTAGCTTTGGTTATCACGTAAGTTCGTTCTTTGCACCGAGCAGCCGATTCGGTACGCCCGATGAGCTGAAACAATTGGTTGACGCGGCACACGAGGCGGGCATTAGTGTGATTATGGACTTGGTGCATAGCCACGCTGTGAAAAACGAAGTAGAAGGTTTGGGTAACTATGCCGGTGATCCTGACCAATTCTTCTATCCGGCTCCTCGACGCGAACACTCGGCATGGGATAGTCTTTGCTTTGATTATGGCAAGAACGAGGTGATTCACTTCCTTTTATCGAACTGTAAGTATTGGCTTTCTGAATATCACTTCGATGGCTTCCGTTTTGATGGTGTAACATCTATGCTTTATTACAGTCATGGTTTGGGAGAATGCTTCTGTGGCTATGGCGACTACTTTAACGGACACCAAGACGACAATGCAATTTGCTATCTTACTTTAGCGAACCAACTCATTCACGAGGTGAATCCCAATGCCATTACCATTGCTGAAGAGGTGAGTGGTATGCCAGGTTTGGCTGCTCCGTTTGCGGATGGTGGTTATGGTTTTGATTATCGCATGGCGATGAACATTCCTGACTATTGGATTAAGACCATTAAGGAACGTCGTGACGAGGATTGGCATCCTTCATCTATTCTTTGGGAATTGACCAACCGTCGTGCCGACGAAAAGACTATCTCTTATTGCGAGAGTCATGACCAAGCTTTGGTGGGCGATAAAACGCTTATCTTCCGCCTGATTGATGCAGATATGTATTGGCATTTCCAAAAGGGTGACGAAAATGGTACTGTACATCGTGGCATTGCTTTGCACAAGATGATACGTTTGGTAACAGCTTCGACCATCAATGGTGGTTATCTTAATTTCATGGGTAATGAGTTTGGACACCCCGAATGGATTGACTTCCCACGCGAAGGAAATGGTTGGAGTTATAAGTATGCACGTCGTCAGTGGAATTTGGTAGATAACCACAACCTCTGCTATCATTACTTGGGCGATTTTGACAATGACATGGTGCATTTGCTTCGCAAGTCTATGGCAGATATCCGACGCTTCCCCGTACAGGAAATTTGGCACGATGATGGCGATCAGATTTTGGCTTATATGCGTGGTCCACTTGTCTTTGTATTTAACTTCTCGCCGAACCGCTCGTATGAGGGCTATGGTTTCCGCGTTCCTGAAGGTGAATATGAAGTGGTGCTCAATACGGATGCCAAGGCTTATGGTGGTAATGGTTTGGCAGATGATTCTGTGAAACATCTCACCAACTTCGATCCGTTGCTTGCACGCGACCATAAGGGTTGGTTAAAATTGTATATTCCTGCCCGCTCAGCTGTAGTGCTTAAAAAGCGCGAAGAAAAAAAGAAGGAAAAATAATTGACATATAACAATAAGGGTTAAGTGGGTGTTTTACGCTTAACCCTTATTCCCTTTATTATCAATTCGTGTCATGTGTTATGGAACCTCGCTATAAAATGCGAACCTCAATGAGGTGGGGGGGGAGAGATGAGCATAACACGGTGTAAGTAAAGTGAATGAGGAAGATGTCAATTTTATGGTAAATACTATCTTGTAAAATATGTCTTTGAAGTGTTTTTTTTGCAATATGTAGTAAAGAAAATGTGCATTTAATTTGTATACTACAAAAATTATAACCAATTTTGTAGCCGAAACCATGATATTTTGAACGTACAAATTGTGCCCTGATGTGAAATAAGCATTAAAGGGGTTCTAAATTAGTGTGCAAACATATTGTGGAATATAGATATATCCTATAAACAATTATACTTTCTATGAAAAAAAATCAACTCTTTGTTTCACTGCTTGCAGCTGGAATGCTTGCTATATCTCCTGTCATGGCAGACGATATGGTTCGCTTTACTACAAACAAAAGCATTGGTGAAACTATCATTCTGAAACTTAATCAGACAGGTTCAGATGTTAAGGTTGACTGGGGTGATGGTAATCTCACTAAGTATGAGCCTACAACCGACAAATTGCTCACAGTGGAGGGCAAGGTTGCAGGTACCGACATCCTGATCTCTTCGTCAGCAGGCATTGAAACGCTGATTTGTTCTAATGCGGGCATCACAAGCCTCGACGTTTCTGGTGCAACAGGTTTGCGCTCGCTCTACTGTCAGAACAACGAAATTGATACGTTGAACGTGACTTCACTGAAGGGACTTACTGACTTGGACTGCTCGAACAACAAGATTGTGGCATTCACGATGACTGAGCATACAAACCCCAATATGGAGATTTTGAACATCTCGGGCAATAAGATTGCTGGTAACCGTGGCGACAAGAAAACTACTTTTGGTTATAGCAGCTCAACACTTCAATACCTCAACATCAGCAACAACGAGTTTACAGGTAGTGTTTCGTTAGGTGGTAGCGTAAACCTTGATGTGGTTAAGGCTGTCGGCAATCATCTCACTTCTATCGCTGCAAAATGCGATTCTATCTCAGTGGTGATGTGTGGCGATAACAAAATCAACACACTCGCTTTCAACGCGGATAAGCCTTCTTTGCGTCAGGTGTTTGCTGAAAACAATGCCCTTTATTCTCTTAACTTAGCGTCGGCAGATCAACTTCAGTATGTGGCTGTTGATAACAATAAGTTGACTTCGGTTTCATTGCCCGCAGGTAAGCTTTACGCTTTTACTTGTGCCAATAACAAACTTACTTATGGTTCACTTCCTTCACCTAGTAGCGTAACGAATTTTGTATATGCTCCTCAGGAAGAGGAATTAAGCATTACAAAGAAGTTGAGCAGTAAGTATGACGCAGCAAATTCAAAGTATATTTACTATTTGCTCACTTGTACAAAGAGAACGCAATTCAACACCAAAAAGGCTCCTTACGTGCTTGATTTATCAGATTACGTTGTAAATTCTGATGGTTCGGCAAGTAATGTTACTGTAGAACTTAGAGATGCAAGTTGTACTCCTGAAAAGGTTCTTACAAAGGATGACCTTTACACTATGAATGGTTCTGCATACGCAGGTATGTATGGTATTAAGACCAAATGTGGTGCGGTTTATGCAATGATTTCATCAAGTGATTATCCTGGATTGACATATAAGACAAGCCAGTTCAAGGTATTCGAAAGCGAAGATGATGTAACAGCTGTGGGCAATGTAACTACTGCAAGCAAGGCGCTTGAAGTAGAGGTCGCTGAAGGTGCTGTTGTATTGACTAGCGGTGCACCTTGCGCAGTTCGTATCTACTCTCTTGATGGCAAGCAGGTATGGCAGGGTAGCGTAAATGGTACTCAGATTGTGAACCTCGCTACAGGTATTTACTTTGTAAACGGTAAAAAAGTTGTGCTCTAATAAATAGCGAGTTTCAACTCTCTTAAAATTAAACAGAAAAATCAATGAAATACATAAAACAATTATTCACTTGCGCTACGCTTGCAATGGCATGCTATACTTCGCAGCCTGTAATGGCTCAGGTAAAGTTGGCAGCTGATGCGTATCCCACAATCGTGGCTCCCCATCGTCAGGCAATTAGCTTCCGTGAACGTACGCTTTGCTACGACATTACTGCGAATGTGGAATACACTGTCACACCTAATGCAGACTGGATTTCAGTTATCAAGGCTGAAGATGGTTCGGTTTACATCCATGTAGCAGAAAATACTGGAAGTAGTGCGCGTGTAGGTAAAGTTGTTTTCGCAAATGCTGAAAACAATTTGAGCGAAACACTTACTATTACTCAAGGTCGTAGTGAAGGTTTGGCAGATCTTCCCTCAAACAGCATCTATGACTTGTTTACAGATTCTTCTCTCTCAGAATTGAAAGAAGGTGTTACAAAGGAAGATATCGCAACTAAGATTGATAAGCCCTATTATCAAGCTTTGGCAAATGGCATCCTCGATAAAACTTATAACGAAGAATATCGCGTTCAGACTTACAAAGCTAAGCTTTCTTATGTTACACAGAGTAACAACTGGAATGCTCCTGGTAAGTATTACGACCAGCGTCAGGGTGTAACAGGTATCAATATCAGCAAGGGTAAGCACATCGTTGCTGTGTCAGGTTTGCCCGATGGCAAGTCTGTGCCTGTAACTGTAACTGCATGGTATGAAGGTAAGGATGGTGGTAACTTTGACGGTGGTAATCCTCAGAGCTTTACATTCAACGTAAAGAATGGTCTTAACACCATCGACTATACATTTGACTATCCAGGTTTGGCTTACGTTTGCTACTATGCAGACATAAACCCCGAATTGCAGCCTGCTATCAAGGTTCACTTCCTCAATGGTGAAATCAATGGTTTCCTTTCTCCCGATAAGACTAACGAGGAAATGCATGAGATTACAGCCAATGCTACTAACCTCTGTATGGATGTGGTTGGTAAGAAGGTTCACTCTATTTGGACTTCTAAGGGCTTGCACGACTATTGTAAGGCTACCGATGGTACAAGCATTGGTTATCGTCAGTATATGAACGTGCTCGACTCTTTGATTCAGTGGGAACACGACTTGTTGGGTCTTACTAAGTACAACCGTTTGCCCGACAACCGCACAATGGCTTACACCAACTACACTTACTATATGTTCCAAGGTGGTTTCGGTGTATCATTCCACCACAACCAAGAGCCTCGCGTGCTTAACTGTAAGACTCTCGTTTATAATGACGATGACGCCATTTGGGGTCTCTCACACGAGTGGGGTCACCAACATCAGATGCACCCCTACTTCTGCTGGGGTGGTATGGGCGAAGTTACCAACAACATGAACTCATACTACAATATTATGAAGATGGGCTATCACAGCTCTGATAAGATTCAGCAGTGGGCTCCTGCACGTAAGCACTTTGTAGATGCCAACTATCTCGACATCCAAACTGCTTCGAGCGGTGTGAAGGGTTCACGTTTCAGCAGCAAGCGTCACTTTGCTTACGAAAACAGAGGTTTACAGCCTAATGTCGCTTTGCGTGCATTCTGCGAAACAATGAAGGACTCAACTGTAAAGGATTACGCTAAGACTCCCACTCAGGCTCTTCATAACGTAGAAGTTGGTGTAGGCGAAACTCTTTGTCCCTTCGTTCTTCTTTTCAACTACTTCACTACTCATGGTGTGCCTGATTTCGCTCCCGATTGGTACGAAGCACTTCGTCAGAACGACGACGAAAATGGTTCAACTGTTGAAAAGAAAGATGGTGTTGATAAGTATGAGTTGATTGCTTCTGCTCAGAACAACGACAAGAACGGTAAGCTTGCTGTACTTAAGCAAAAGTATCCCGAAAGCTGCTGGGTAAAGAAGGGCTACCTTGATGGTGGTAACAATCCTAAGGCTAACACCATGCCTTTCGTGCTTAACTACATTCGCAAGGTGTCACGCATCTCAGGTTACAACCTCTATCCTTACTTTGAGCGTTGGGGTTTCCTCCGTCAGATTGCAATCTACATTGGCGACTATGGCAACTACTTCAGTGTTTATACTCCCGAGATGGACAAGGAGTTCAGAGCTGATATGGATGCTCTTGTAAAGGCTGGAACTTTGAAGGAAATGCCTGAGGGTATGGTTGAGGAAATCTCAAATGTTAAGGATCTCTTTGAATCAGGTTACAAGGACTTCGGTACTACTCCGACCTTCCCCAACTAATTCAAACTTTTGTAAAGCTAAGAATTAGCTAATATATAGACAGCGTAAAATGTCATTATGATGTTTTACGCTGTCTATCATTTTATAGAAAATGAAGCTAAAAAATGGGTTCAAAAAAAATGTATAAAAAACAGATTTGCTTTCTAAATGTGATAAAATGGAGTAGAAAATGTGTTTTTGATAAGAAAAAATCAAACTCTTTAGGCTACGCACTTTGTAGGTAGCTCAAATTACGTTACCTTTGCATGGTATAAAGGCTGTTTTGTTTACCCATAAAAAGAATGTATCGTCTTGAGCCAACAAGCACAGCAACAAATTGCTTGAACTGCAAATAGATGAGGACAAAGTATTGAGGGGAAATTTCATAACGAAATGAAGGACAAAGCAAGTCAAAATTACATTAACCCAACAACCCTTTTTGTTAAGACATCATGGATTTGGATATTCTTACTGCAGTGTCTCCTATTGACGGACGTTATCGTGCCAAGGCCGAACCTTTAGCTCCTTACTTTTCAGAGTATGCGCTGATGAAGTATCGTGTGCGTGTTGAAATTGAGTATTTCATCACACTTTGCGAACTCCCTCTTCCGCAGTTGGCAGACTTCCCTCACGAACTTTTTGAAACCTTGCGCGATATTTATCGCAACTTCTCAGAAGATGATGCAGCGCGAGTAAAAGATATTGAAAGCATCACGAACCATGATGTGAAAGCCATTGAATATTTCATCAAGGAAGAGTTCGACAAGATCGGAAATCTTGAACACTTCAAAGAATTTATTCACTTTGGTCTTACCTCTCAGGACATCAACAATACCTCTTTCCCCTTGATGTTGAAAGATGCCACTGAATTGGTGTACCTTCCCTTGTTGCAGGAGTTGATTGATCAACTTAACGAATACGCTGAAGAGTGGAAGGACATCCCCATGTTGGCAAAGACACATGGTCAGCCTGCATCGCCCACACGCTTAGGCAAGGAAGTAAAGGTATTTGCCTACCGTCTTGAACAGCAGGTGGCATTGTTGAAAGCTTGCCCCATGACTGCCAAGTTTGGTGGTGCAACAGGCAATTTCAATGCACACCATGTGGCATACCCCGAATACGATTGGCGTGCCTTTGGTCGTAAGTTCGTAAGCGAAAAGCTCGGTTTGCAACGCGAAGAATATACTACACAGATTAGCAACTACGACAACATGGCTGCACTCTTCGATGCCATGAAGCGTGTAAACACCATTGTGATTGACATGGATCGTGACTTCTGGCAGTATGTTTCGATGGAATACTTCAAGCAGCGCATTAAGAAGGGCGAAGTTGGCTCGAGCGCAATGCCCCACAAGGTGAACCCCATTGACTTTGAAAATTCAGAGGGTAACCTCGGTTTGGCAAATGCCATTTTCGAACACCTTAGCCGCAAGCTCCCCATTAGCCGTTTGCAGCGCGACTTGACAGACTCTACAGTAATTCGCAACATTGGCGTGCCTATGGGTCACTCGCTCATTGCTTTCCAAAGCTCGTTGAAGGGCTTGCGCAAGCTCTTGCTCCACGAAGAAAGCATTCGTCGCGACCTCGATAACTGTTGGGCTGTAGTGGCAGAGGCTATTCAAACAATTCTTCGTCGTGAGGCTTATCCCAACCCTTACGAGGCATTGAAGGCACTGACACGTACCAACGAAACCATGACAGAAGAACGCATTCACAACTTCATCGATACTTTGGAAGTAAGTGATGCAATTAAGGCAGAACTTCGTGCTATTACTCCGCACAACTACACTGGTATGTAATAGAAGATAGAGTGGGAGAAAAGCAGAATCAAAACTGCGAACCCTGATTTTTAAATAAATTCAACAATAAAACCTACACAACGGGCAAGGGCTGTGTGCGAATACAGTTCCTTGCACCGTTTTAGGATACCTGAAACAAAACGCGTTCGTGAGAATGCAAACTATCAACAAAACAAATTTTTATTATTATGAGTGAAGAATTTTACAAGAACGACAACAATAGCCGTGATGGCTACAAGTCGCAAAACGGAAACAGTTATGGTGGCAACCGATTTGGCAGTGAGCGTCCAAGCAGACCCCGCTTTAATCGCACAGCCTCTCCCGTAAACACAAATTACAACCAACGTGGTGGCGGCAGCAGTTATCGTCCCCGCTACAATGGCGGTGATGACTCTCGCTCTTTCAACAGTTACAACAACGACAATGGCTATCAGCGTCCTTCGCAAGGTGGTTACCGTCCTCGCTACAACTCGAACAATGGCGAAGGTGGCTATCAGCAGCGTGCCGAAGGTGGTTACCAACAGCGTGGTGGCAACCGTTTTGGCAAGTCGCGTTATGGTCAAAGCAGCGATCGTGGTGGCTATCAGCAACGCCAAGGTGGTTACCGTCCTCGTTACGATCAGGGCAATAGCTTCGAAGGCGAAGGCAATTCTTATAACAAACCATCATTTGGTGGCGCACGTCAGCAAGGTGGCTACCGTCAAGCCGGTGGAGGTTATGGCAAGCCCCGTTTCCAAGGTGGAAATTCTTCGTTCGGTGGCGCACGTCGCGGTGGTTATGATGCACATGCAAAGTATTCGCAGAAAAAGCGCTTAGAATATAAAGAAGAGAACTACGACCCCACAGTGCCCATGCGTTTGAACAAGTTCCTTGCCAACGCAGGTGTATGCTCGCGCCGTGATGCCGACAAGTATATTGAGGCAGGTGTAGTTAGTGTAAATGGTCAGGTAGTTACCGAATTGGGTACTAAGGTGTTGCGCACAGACGAAATTAAGTTCCACGACAACCTTGTAAAGATTGAAAAGAAGGTTTACGTGTTGCTTAACAAGCCCAAGGGCTACGTAACCACAAGCGACGACCCCCAGAACCGCAAAACAGTTATGGACCTTGTTCGCAATGCTTGTCCTGAGCGCATCTATCCTGTAGGTCGTCTCGACCGTAACACCACAGGTGTATTGCTTCTTACTAACGATGGCGAGTTGGCTTCAAAGCTCACTCACCCCAAGTTCTTGAAGAAGAAGATTTATCACGTTACCACCGACCAAAACGTATCGGCAGCCGACATTCGCCAAATTGCCGAAGGTATTAGCCTTGACGATGGCGATATTAAGGCCGATGCCATTGAATATGCTTCAGAAACCGATAAAAAGCAAATTGGTATTGAAATTCACAGCGGTAAGAACCGCATCGTGCGCCGTATCTTCGAAAGCCTTGGCTACCACGTAGTTAAGCTCGACCGTGTATACTTTGCAGGTCTTACAAAGAAGAACGTACGTCGTGGCGACTGGCGTTATCTCACAGAGAAAGAAGTACAGATGCTCCGTATGGGTGCATTTGAATAAAACATACAACACAAAAATAGTTTAAGTGTGTAACGCACAAACAACTCATACAAACATAAAAAACCGAGTGGGGTGGGGCAATGCCTTACTCCACGGGGTTACTTGTTTTGCGCTTGTATGTGCCATGCACTTAGAAAAAAGCCATTATGAAGAGAACAAAAATTGTAGACGTGCTTAGTCGCACCGACTTCGGCACCGAAGTTTGTGTAAAAGGTTGGGTACGTACTCGCCGTGGCAGCAAATCAGTAAACTTTATTGCCCTTAACGACGGCAGCACCATAAAGAATGTTCAGGTAGTAGCCGACGTAGAGAAGTTTGATGCCGAAATGATCAAGCTCATCACTACAGGTGCTTGCTTGAGCGTAGTAGGTACTTTGGTCGAAAGCCAGGGTGCAGGTCAGAGTGTAGAGATTCAGGCAAACGAAATAGAGGTATTGGGCACATGTGGTTCAGACTATCCTATGCAAAAGAAGGGACAGTCGTTTGAGTACATGCGTCAGTATGCTCATTTGCGTTTGCGCACCAACACTTTTGGTGCTGTAATGCGCATTCGCCATAATATGGCCATGGCCATCCACACCTACTTCCACGAACACGGCTACTTCTATTTCAACACACCGCTCATCACAGCCTCAGACTGCGAGGGTGCAGGTCAAATGTTCCAAGTAACCACCAAGAATCTCTACGACCTTAAGAAGGACGAGAATGGCAAGATTGACTATTCTGATGACTTCTTTGGCAAGCAAACTTCGCTCACAGTGAGCGGTCAGCTCGAGGGCGAATTAGGTGCTACGGCATTAGGTTCGATTTACACCTTTGGTCCTACATTCCGTGCCGAAAACTCAAATACTCCTCGCCACTTGGCAGAGTTCTGGATGGTAGAGCCCGAGGTCGCATTTATGGATTTGGCAGAGTTGATGGAGTTAGAAGAAGACTTCATTAAGTACTGCATCCGTTGGGCACTCGACAACTGCAAGGACGACCTCGAATTCCTTAACAAGATGATTGATAAGGGCCTCATTGAGCGTTTGCAAGGTGTGCTTAACTCAGAGTTCGTACACCTTCCCTACACCGAGGGTATTCGCATCCTTCAGGAGGCAATAGCCAAGGGCAAGAAGTTTGAGTTCCCCTGCGAATGGGGCGACGATTTGGCTTCAGAGCACGAACGTTTCTTGGTAGAAGAATACTTCAATAAGCCTGTGATTATGACAAACTACCCCAAGGCTATCAAGGCATTCTACATGAAGATAGACGAGGATGAATCAGGCTTCGGTGGTAAGAGTGGTCAAACCGTACAGGGCACCGACGTACTCTTCCCGCAGATTGGTGAGATTATTGGTGGTAGCGTACGTGAAGAAAGCTACGACAAGTTGATGAACGAAATCAACGAGCGTCAAATTCCTATGAAGGACATGACTTGGTATCTTGATACACGTAAATACCTGTCTCTTATACACATCTGACGCTGCCGACGATCTACTCTGTGTAGA
>ERZ1026870.850-NODE-850-length-15985-cov-6.121030_pt1 | contig 15985 bp, 16 predicted proteins | sample MGYA00380165_ERZ1026870 | MGnify/ENA primary metagenome ERZ1026870 (study PRJEB33269, sample SAMEA4719801) | human gut metagenome | biome: human-associated habitat; feature: organic feature; material: feces | place: Cameroon | collected 2013-10 ...
GAGCTGGGATTTGGAGGGACCGCGGTAGCCGTTTTCGTCAACGTCGTCTTCGTAGTTTTGTTCCTGGCGCATGGCAGAACTCTTGCGTTAAAAAAGTCATTAAAACCCTTATGATAGCGGGATCGCGGGCCGAGCGTTTGCATCGTCTTGATGACGCCGTTTTGTTGTCCGCAGATGTTGTCCGCAGATGGATCTGAGGCGCATGAAGGAGATTGATGATGTTCGAGGTTGGTGAAACGCGCACGCAGGAGCTTGCTCGATGGACGGTCGAGCGCTCGAAGGCGCTCGGCGCGGATTGCGCAAGCGCCGAAGTGAGTTACGACAAAGGCCTGAGCGTGACGGTCCGCATGGGCGAAGTGGATGCCGTCGAGCATACCGAGGAGCGCGTGCTGACGCTGAGCGTCTGGATCGGCAGGCGAAAGGGCTGCGCGAGCACGTCGGACTTTTCCGAGCGGTCGATCGAGGCGGCCGTTCGTGCCGCCGTCGACATCGCCCGAGTTTCCGCGGAAGATCCGGCGGCAGGCTTGCCCGACGTGCGGGACCTGCAGACGAACATGCTGGATCTGTCGCTCCGCCATCCGTTTGCCGGCGGCGTGGAAGAGGCCTTGCGGCTGGCGTCCGCCGTCGAGGAGGCCGCCTTTGAGGCGGACGAGCGCATCGTCAATTCGGACGGCACGAACTTTTCAACGTCTTCGGGGGAATTCACGCTTGCCAACTCATTGGGCTTTTGCGCGGGCTACGGCTATTCGCGGCATGACTTGGACGCCGCGCCCATTGCCGAGGACGAGGCCGGCATGCAGCGCGACGGCTGGTGGACGCAGGGCCGGGCCATGGAGGATCTGCTCGATCCGGTTTCGCTCGGTCGCGCAGCGGCTGAGCGCACGGTGGCACGTCTTGGCGCGAGGCCGATCTCGAGCAGGCGGGCGCGCGTTCTCTTTGATGCGCCGGTGGCGACGGGGCTCCTCGACATTCTTGAGGAGCTTCTGAGCGGACGCGCCTGGTACAGGCATGCAAGCTGTCTGGAAGGGAGGCTGGGCGAACGTATTCTTCCCGCGTACGTCTGCGTGGAGGAGGACCCCTATCTCGTCAAGGCGCTCGGCTCGGGCGTCTTTGACGACGAGGGATGCGCCGGCCGCAGGCGCATGATCGTGTCGGACGGCAGGCTCGAGGGCCTTTTTCTTTCGAGCTACACGGCGAGAAGACTCGGCATGCGGACGACGGGCAACTTGGGCGGCGCCTACAATCTGAGGCTGTCGAGCAGTGAAACGCGTCCTGAAGATACGCGCGAGGCAATGCTCGAGCGGCTCGGGACGGGCCTTCTCGTGACTGAACTGATCGGGCAGGGACTCAACGCGGTCTCGGGTGACTATTCGAGAGGCGCTTGCGGCTTTTGGGTTCAAAACGGCCGCATCGTGGCACCCGTCGAGGGCGTGACCATCGCCTCAAACATTCTCACGATGATGAAAACGCTGGAGGCGGTCGGTGCGGACGAGTATGACAGCGGCGTTCGCCGTTCGGGGAGCCTGTTGATTCCGGATCTGATGATCGCGGGCGAGTAGGCGTCTTGGAGAGTTTGGACGACGAGTTGCGCCGGGCGCAGGTTTCGGAAGACAGACGTCGGCAAAGCGGGTAGAATGCCGCTTTTCTCAAATTCCCACTGGCCTGTCAAGCCATGCAAGAACAGCACTTATCCGATTTCGATTTCGAGCTCCCGCCGGAGCTCATCGCCCAATATCCCCTTGAAAACCGCACGGCCTCGCGTCTGTTGCACGTCACGAAGGACGTGATCGAGGACGGCACCTTCACGGACATCGAGGGCTTCCTTCGCGAAGGCGACCTGCTTGTCGCCAACAACACCAAGGTCATCAAGGCGCGCCTTCTGGGCCGCAAGGCCACGGGCGGCAGCGTCGAGGCGCTCATCGAGCGCGTCACGGGCGAACGCACCGCCATTTCAATGGTTCGAGCGAGCAAGTCTCCTAAGCCCGGCACCGTCCTTTACTTCGAGGCGGACGGCCGCGAGGAGCCCGTCACGGTGACGGGCCGTCAGGGCCAGTTCTTCGAGCTCGAGTTTGAACGTCCCGTTCTCGACGTTCTCGAGGCCTTCGGCCGGGTTCCGCTTCCTCCCTACATCACGCATGCCGCTCAGAAGTCCGACGAAAGCCGCTATCAGACGGTGTATGCCCGTCATCCCGGTGCGGTGGCCGCACCGACGGCGGGGCTTCATTTCACGCAGGATCTGCTCGGCCGCCTTGCCGCCAAGGGCGTGGACGTCGAGTACGTCACGCTTCACGTGGGCGCGGGCACCTTTCAGCCCGTGCGCGTCGAAAATCTCTCCGAGCATCACATGCATTCGGAGTGGTTCAACATGCCCGATGACGTTGCCGCACGCATCAACGGCGCAAAGGCCGAAGGCCGGCGCGTGATCGCCGTCGGAACGACGTCGCTTCGCACGATCGAGAGTGCCGCGGATGCCGTCGGACATGTCGCGGCGGGCGCGCGCGACACTTCGCTCTTCATCATGCCCGGCTATCGATTCCGCATCATTGACGCGCTCATCACGAACTTCCATCTCCCGAAGTCGACGCTCGTCATGCTGGTCTCCGCGCTGGTCGGACGCGAACGCATTTTGGAGGCCTATCGTCATGCCGTTGAGGAGAAGTACCGCTTCTTCAGCTACGGCGACGCATGCTTCATCGAAAACGCCCATCTTGCCGGCTGAGCCGCCGGCGGAACTGTATACAAGAGAAGGACGCAAAAGAAACATGGCTTTTGATTTCAAGGTCAAGGCAACGTGCGGCAGAGCCCGCCGCGGCGAACTGACGCTCAATCACGGCGTCGTGCAGACGCCGATCTTCATGCCGGTCGGCACCTACGGCTCCGTGAAGGCGATGGCGCCCTACGAGCTCAAGGAGATCGGTTCCCAGATCATTCTCGGCAACACCTTTCACTTGTGGCTCCGTCCCGGACTCGAGGTGATCGGCGCCCACAACGGCCTGCACGACTTCATGCAGTGGGACAAGCCCATTCTTACCGATTCGGGCGGCTTCCAGGTCTTCAGTCTCGGCGAGCTGAGGAAGATCACCGAGGAAGGCGTGAAGTTCAGCAATCCGATCAACGGCGACAAGCTCTTCCTTTCGCCCGAAGTGTCGATGAAGATTCAGCGCGTTCTCAATTCCGACGTGGTGATGGTGCTCGACGAATGCACGCCCTACAAGATCGGAGATCGTCCGGCCACCGAGCTTGAGGCGGCCAAGTCGATGCGCATGAGCCTTCGTTGGGCGAAGCGCTCGCGCGACGAGTTCGACCGGCTTGAGAATCCGAACGCGCTCTTCGGCATCGTGCAGGGCGGCATGTTCGAGCATTTGAGGGAAGAGTCGCTCGAAGGCCTCAAGGACATCGGCTTTCACGGCTATGCCGTGGGCGGGCTTTCGGTGGGCGAACCGAAGGAGGACATGCTCCGCATCATGGATCACATCGTGCACAAGCTCCCCGAGGATCGTCCGCGCTATCTGATGGGCGTCGGCACGCCCGAGGATCTCGTGGCGGGCGTCTCCCAGGGCATCGACATGTTCGACTGCGTGATGCCCACGCGCAATGCGCGAAACGGCTGGCTCTTCACGCGCTTTGGCGACGTGAAGCTCAAGAACAGCCGCTACCGCAACGACATGAAGCCGCTCGATCCGAGTTGCAATTGCTACACGTGCCGAAACTTCACGCGCGCCTATCTGCATCACCTTCACAAGGTGGGCGAGATTCTGGGGGCGCGGCTCAATACGATCCACAATCTCTCCTTCTATCTGCAGATCATGCAGGAGATGCGCGACGCGCTCGAAGCCGGCACGTTCGAGGTCTGGAAGAAGCAGTTTGCGGAAGATCGCGCCCGCGGGGTGTCGTAAATCCTCACGAGTTTTGTCAGTCTGACGTAAGGCAAGATCTTTATAATGTCTCAACTCTCCTTCGGTCGGATCCGGTTCGCCCGAAGGAAGCGATTTCATACATTCTTGAATCATTGGAGTTCAAATGTTTTTTGTTAGTGATGCCATGGCTGCCGGCGAGGCCGCCGCTCAGGCAGGCGGCATGGAAGGCTTCCTCATGCAGGTCGTTCCGCTCGTCGTCATCTTTGCGGTGTTCTGGTTCTTCCTGATCCGTCCGCAGCAGAAGCGCCAGAAGGAACACATGAAGATGTGCGAAGGCCTGACGCGCGGCGACGAGGTGACGACGCTCGGCGGCATCTCCGGCCGCATCGATTCCGTTGACGAACAGACGATCGGTCTTCAGGTGGCCTCCGTCGACGGCAAGCCCGTCGTGATCCGCATGCAGCGCACGTCCGTCAGCGTCGTCCTTCCCAAGGGCACGCTGAAGATCTAAGCAGCATTCGCGTGCACGGCCTCCAAGTGCACGAAGCGCTGAGGGCAGAAGCTCTTGGCGCTTTTTTAAGCCCGGACGCGCGTCCGGGCTTAAGCCCATTTTCGAACCCCACTTTTTCAAGTGGTTTTCACAACGGTTGCGCCTGAGGCGATGTCCCGCAGCGCAACGGAGTAACATGCGATGAACCGCTATCCTCTCTGGAAATACATCGTCATCGTTGTCGCCCTGCTGATCGGTCTGGTCTACACCCTGCCGAACTTTTACGGCGAGTCCCCTGCGGTGCAGGTCTCGTCGGGCAAGGCGACGGTGAAGGTGACGGAGCAGACCCTGAAGACGGTTGAGGATCTTCTGCGCAATGCAGACCTGCATCCCAACGGCGTCTTCTTCGAACAGGGTGCCCAGCAGAACACCGTGCGCGTGCGTTTTGAGCCGACCGAGGCCGAAAAGCAGCTTCAGGCCCGCGAGGTCCTTGAAAAGGCGCTCAACCCGAACCGCGAGGATCCCGCCTACGTGGTCGCTCTGAACCTGACCCCGAACACGCCGCAGTGGCTGCTTTCGATCCGCGCCCTGCCGATGTACCTCGGTCTTGACCTTCGCGGCGGCGTGCACTTCCTTCTTCAGGTCGACATGCGCGCGGCGATCACGAAGCGCGCCGAGGCGACGCTCGCAGACCTTCGCACGCAGCTTCGCGACAAGCGCATTCGCCACACGGGCATGAACCGCGTGGGCAACGTGGTTGAGGTGAGCTTTGCTTCCGAAGAGGAACGCGCCCGCGCCAACGACCTGCTGCGCAACACCCAGCCCGACTTGGTGCTCACGCTGCCCGAAGCCTCCACGGCACCCTACGTGCTGCGCGCCGAACTCTCCCAGAAGGCTGTTCAGAACGTTCAGTCCTATGCGCTCAAGCAGAACATCTCGACGCTGCACAACCGAATCAATGAACTCGGCGTCGCCGAGCCCGTGATCGCCCAGCAGGGTGCGGACCGCATCGTGGTTCAGCTGCCCGGCGTTCAGGATACGGCCAAGGCCAAGGACATTCTCGGCCGCACCGCCACGCTTGAAGTGCGTCTCGTCGACGATTCGCCCGAGGCGCTCGCCCAGCTCGCCCAGGGCAACGTGCCCTTTGGCGACGAAAAGTTCATGGACCGCGAGGGCAACACCCTTCTCGTCAAGCGCCGCGTGATCCTCACGGGCGAAAACCTCAACGACGCTCAGCCGGGCTTTGACAGCCAGACGCAGGAGCCGACCGTCAACCTTGAGCTTGACAGCCGCGGCGCCCGCATCTTCCAGGACGTCACGCGCGACAACGTCGGCAAGCGCATCGCCATCATCCTCTTTGAAAAGGGCAAGGGCGAAGTCGTGACGGCGCCGGTCGTTCGTCAGGAAATCGGCGGCGGCCGCGTCCAGATTTCAGGCCGCATGTCGACGGTCGAGGCGACCGATACGGCCCTGCTCCTGCGTGCCGGCTCTCTGGCCGCTCCGATGGAAATCGTCGAGGAACGCCTGATCGGTCCGTCGCTCGGCGAGGCCAACATCACCGCGGGCTTCAAGTCCACGCTTTACGGCTTCATCGTGATCGCGGTCTTCATGGCCGTCTACTATCAGGTGTTCGGTCTGGTGAGCGCCGCTTCGCTCATCTGCAACGTGATGATGCTCGTTGCGCTTCTGTCGATGCTGCAGGCCACGCTGACGCTGCCGGGCATCGCCGCCATCGCGCTGACGCTCGGCATGGCCGTTGACTCGAACGTGCTGATCAACGAACGCATCCGCGAGGAACTGCGCATGGGCCGCCTGCCGCAGACCGCCATCAGCGAAGGCTACGACCGTGCCTTTGCGACGATTCTTGACTCGAACATCACGAGCTTGATCGCCGGTCTCGCGCTTTTGATCTTCGGTTCCGGTCCGGTCCGCGGCTTTGCCGTGGTGCACTGTCTGGGCATCATGACCTCGATCTTCACGTCGGTCGTGGTCTCCCGCTCGATGATCAATCTGATCTACGGCCGCAAGAAGAAGCTGACGAAGGTTCACATCGGTCAGATCTGGCGTCCTGACACCGAGAAGACTGCTCGCTGATGAGGGGATAACATCATGGAATTTTTCCGCATTCACAAGACGATTCCGTTCATGCACTACAGGCATGTGCTGAATCTGATCTCGCTGGTGAGCTTCATCGTCGCCGTCTTCTGGATCTTCTCGCACGGCCTCGCACTCTCGATCGAGTTCACCGGCGGCACGCAGATGGAAGTCCGCTATCCGTCCGCGGCCAACACCGAAGAGGTACGACAGGACCTCAAGGCCGTCTCGAACGAGGTGCTCGTCCAGACCTTCGGTACGGCGTCCGACATCGTCATCCGCGTTCCGACCAAGCAGGGCTACACCTCGGGTCAAGTGGCTGAAGAGGTCATGAAGGTCATTCACCAGAAGGCCCCCGAAGCCCAGCTCACCCGAACCGAATACGTCGGTCCTCAGGTGGGTGAGGAACTCGCCCGCGACGGCGGTACGGCGCTTGCGCTCGTGGTGATCGGCATCGTGATCTACCTTGCCTTCCGCTTCGAATGGAAGTTTGCAGTGGCGGCCATCATCGCCAACCTGCACGACATCTTCATCGTGCTGGGCATCTTCTCGGTGATGCAGTGGGAGTTCTCGCTGCCGGTCCTTGCCGCCGTGCTTGCCGTGCTCGGCTACTCCGTGAACGAGTCGGTGATCATTTTCGACCGCGTGCGCGAACATTTCCGCACGATGCGCCGCGCCGACACGATGGAGATCATCAACTCAGCCATTACGGCGACGATTTCCCGTACCGTGATCACGCATACGTCGACGCTCTGCATGACGCTGTCGATGTTCTTCTTCGGTGGCCCGGCTCTGCACTACTTCTCGCTTGCGCTGACGATCGGCATTCTGCTCGGCGTCTACTCCTCCGTCTTCGTGGCGGCGGCCATTGCGCTCTATCTCGGCGTGAAGCGCGAAGACCTCGTTCGTCCGGTCAAGAAGGACGAGGTTGAGGAAATGGTGCCGTAAGCCGTGCGGCTCCGATAACCACTCCCAAAAATGTCGATGCCGCCTGAACCTCAAGTTCAGGCGGCATCGCTTTCTGGGAAGCGTCGAAAGTGTGCTACTTCATGAACACGAAGTAGACGGCCGCCACCAGACAGACAAAAGCGGCGAAGTGATTCCAGGCAAGGTGCTGCTGGAAGGCAATGACGGAAAACAGCGTGAAGACCGTCAGGGTGACGACTTCCTGAATGATCTTGAGCTGGATGAGGGAGAAGGGGCCGCCGTTGCCTTCAAAGCCGATTCGATTGGCGGGCACCATGAAGCTGTATTCAAGCAGTGCGATCGCCCATGAGAAGAGCACGACGGTGTAGAGCGGCCAGTTGGTGATGAGCTTGGCGCTCTGAAGCTTCAGGTGGGCATACCAGGCGAGCGTCATGAAGACGTTCGAGACAAGCAGAAGTCCGATGGTTGCAAAGCCTTTGGAGAGCATGACGGTCAGATGCCTCGTTCATAGAGCTGCATGAAGACGCGTCTCAAAAGCGTGTCCGTCATGCGGGTGAGCTGTTCGACGCCTTCTTCGGGCGTGAGCTTTCGAATGGCTTGAAAGCCCACCTTTTGTTCGGCCATGGCGTCCTGCACGGCCTTTTTCCAGAATTCGGGACTTTCGCCTTCCTGCCAGTCGCCGCGGCCGCGTCCGAAGTGGGCGACGGCCAGATAGAGAAGGAGGCTCTCCAGCATGAAGTCCTGTGCGGCCCGTTCGCTCCAGGAGATGTCGATCCCTTCCTTGCGATGGCGGGCGTTGTAGATGGTGGCCGCACCGACGCCGCCGATGGCGCCGATGATGCCGCCCAAAAGCGTGCCGAGCCCGAGCGAGAGTCCTGCGCTTGCCATGTCTGCGGCGGCGCCCGCGGCAGCGCCGCCTGCCACCCCCACGCCTGCGCCTACGGCGGCGGCCGGGCCCGGAGAGATGCTGTGCGAGGCCATCTGCCAGTCGGTTTTCATGCGGCGGAGGATTTCGCGAGAGACGCCGCTGCCGGTAAGGCCGTTGATGCCGATGAGCTTGTCGGTCAGCGAGCAGAGGCTGTCGGCAGCCATGGCCGAGAGCGCCGTCTGTGCGTCTTCAAGCGCTTCGTTGCGCGTCTTGATGAGGCCGATCTGCGAGCCGAAGCTTCGCAGATGGTCTTTGAACGTGGGGGCGGGGACCAGTTCGTGCGCCTGCAGCAGGCGCCACATGTGGCGTGCCATTGCGTCGACGGACGAGAGGTAGAGAGCTCGGCGGCTTCGCGTCCAGATGTCGCGCAGCGTGTCGAACGTAGAGTGCATTTCTGAAGGCAATGCTCGGCCGATGGCGTCGAAAAGCGCCGTTTCCTGCACCCAGCATCGTGCGAAGGCATCCATTGGAAGAATGTCCTTGACGAAGGGGTAGGGAGCCATGGCCTCACGCCAGGCGGCAACGTCGTCCAACTCTTCGGCATGCGTTCTGGGCTTGCCCATCTGGTTGAGAAGCACGATGACGGGCTTGTTGATCCATGAGAGGATCTGCATCTCCGCCGTAATGTAGGGAGCGGTCTTGGGAAGATCGGAAGCATTGACGAGATAGAGCACGACGCTCGAGACGTCGCGCACGTGCTTGATGGCCCGCTGGTTGAGCCAGAAGGCTTTGTTCGTCATGCGATCCCAGATTTCCGAAAGAAACCATCCGATCGGATTGCTTCGTCCGGCAAGGCGCTTGGCAAGCGCAACGGAGTTGCCAAAGCCCGGCGTATCCCATAGAACCAGTTCGCATCCCGCCGAATCCCGCACAAGCACGTAGTCGTCCGTCGTCTCGGTCACGTGCGCCCGGTCGGCGACTTCGCCTACGTCGCGCATGAGCAGCGTGCGGGCAAGCGTCGTCTTGCCGATGTTGGTGTGGCTCACGAGGCTGAGATGAATGCGGAACTGATCGTGCTCGGACATGGCGGGATGCGTTTTCAGATTGATTGTGGGAATTATCGCACTTGGTTCAGGGCTTCAGCGCATCGGGATGGGCCGCCAGGGCTGAGCGGAGACGATCGGCATCTTCTCCTCGGGTCATGTCGGCGGCAAGCGTCTTGAGGCCGCGCTCTGCGGCAAAGGTCTGCCAGAGAGCCGTTCGGCTGCCGGCCGCGGCGCTCTCTCGTCCGAATCTCTCGTGGAGGCGGGAGAGGTCGAGGATAACGGTCGGAGCGGGGCTGTGGCGCGAAGCGCACCAGGTCGAGGCCGCCTCCATCATGGCACCGTGCACTTCGTTTTCCGGCGTAGCGGCGGGATCAAAGACCAGAAGCATTCGATAGAGGACTGCAGGCTTGAGGTCTGCGAGAAGCCCGCTCATGGTGCCCTCCCACGCGCTCTCGGCCAGAAGCTCGACGTCTCCGAATTCAGGCTGTTCGGCCTGCAGCTTTGCCTTGAAAGCCTGCCAGCCGGCGGGGAGATTCTCAGCGCTTTCCGTGCTGTCGACGATGAGAACGGTTCGGACGGCAGGGGCGGAGGATGCCGAGAGAACCGCACGGTAGTAGGGCGACTCAAGGGCGATGCGAACGCGTCGGCGGCTTGCGGCAAGCCCGAAGGCGCTTTTCAGAACAAGCAGCAGACGGGGCAGGATGACCGTGAGTGCAATAAGGCACATCAGACGCAAAAGCCAGGGTGCCGCGTCGGCGGCGGAGGGGCTCTGTGCATCAAAGGCCAGTGCAGCGACGGTGTCCGCGTCCGGAATCGGATCGCAAAAGGGCAGGTGCCCGTAGATGACGCTCAGAACGGCGTGCACGGCTTGCGGGTTGCCTGCCAGCCACGTGCTTTCCCATCCGACATGGTAGGCGGTGCCGATGCCCCGTACGGCCATGCCGGTTAGAAGGCCGACCGCAAACAGGATGGCGGCAATGTGCAGGGCACGGGCGACAAGCCAGCGGCATTGAGGCATGAAGATTGCTCCGCGGGCCTCAATGGAGGCACCGGTGGCGCCGGCGGTTTTGAGCAGGATCTTGGAAAGGCATTCACGCAGGGGAAGAAGATGCGAAGACACCCTGCTGGGCACTAGGAACTTGAGAAGGATCAGCAGGTAGACGGCGAGGTTCCAGAGAACGAGAAGAAGGAGCGGCGGAGAAAGCAGATTGATCCGCGCGCCTTCAGTCGCCAGCCGGTCTGTCAGCATGCCGCTCACGAGTGCGGCCAGCCCGAGAACGAGGGTGAGCGCGAGAGCCGCACGATGAAAGAGAGCCGTGCCGAACGCACCGTCAGGATCTTCGTGCAGGCGAGCGGCCACGAGCCGCGAGCGCAGCGGAAGAAAGTGCTTGAGGGCGGCGTGCTCGCCCGCGAGGCGTTTGGCGTCGCGCGTGGCCGCGTCGCGGTCGGAGTTGCTCCAGCGTCCTTCGACTGCGGCCTTTTTCTCGAGCGCTTCGGCAAAGAGAACGTCGCGGGCATCGCTTTCAGAGAGCTCAATGAAGGAAGGAGTGGAGTCGGACATGGGCGGGCGGACGACGTGGATGACGAAATGCGCGGGCTCGGAGCGGGCCCGCTTCTGCAGTCATCATGCCACGTCTTGAGGGTAGGGAAACGCGAAAGACAATCAACGCGAAAGACAATCAGGACGGCATGGCTTCGAGAAGCGACTTGACGGCGAGACGCACGTCGGGCTGTCCGCAGATCGCGGAAACGACGGCGATGCCGTCGACCCCTGACTGCATGACGGAGCCTACGTCGGGCGTCTTGATGCCGCCGATGGCAACCGATGGGCAAGGCGAACAGCCGACGATGCCGGCGAGCCCTTCAAGTCCGATTGCGGCGGCCGCATCCTTCTTCGTGGCTGTGTCGCGATAGGGGCCGATGCCGATGTAGTCGACGAGCGAGGCATCCACCTGAAGGCATTCCGGCCGGTTGGAAACGGAGAGGCCGAGCAGCATGCCGGGCGGCATCAGCCGACGGCAGTCTTCGGGCGAAAGGTCCGACTGGCCGACATGCACGCCGTGCGCGCCGATGGCAACGGCGACGTCCGCATGGTCGTTGATGAAAAGCGGCACGTCATGAGGAGCCAAGGCCTTGAGAAGCGCCCTGCCGCATTCGGCATAAAGACGCTTTTTCCAGGCCGGGGCCCGGAGCTGCACGGCCGTGACGCCGGCGCTTGCAGCGGCCTCGGCTGTTTGAACCATGCCCTCGGGCCCGCCGCAAAGGTCCGGGTCAAGTACCAGATAAAGCCGCAGAAGCTGGCGAAGTCTTGCGTTGTCGGTCATGGCGGACCTCATGCGTTGCAGGAGAAGTCGACGGGCTGAATGCGGTAGAGCGCGTCGAGATAGGCGTTGTGAAAGCTGCCGGGCCCGGAAGAGCTCGATCTCGCCGCTTCCGCAGCCCTTTTTGCGAGCGCACAGGCTGCGGCCGAGGCCTTCAGGCGGTCTTCGGAGACGGCGCAGAAGGCGGCGACAAGCGCGGAGAGCGAGCAGCCCGTGCCGACGACAAGTGTGGCCATCGGATCGCCGCCGGTGACGCGCAGCGTTTGCGTGCCGTCCGTCACGTAGTCGGTCTCTCCCGTCACGACGACGATCGAGCCGGCTTGCGTGGCCAAGCGCACGGCGGCCTCAACGGCTGCGTCGGACGAATCCGTGCTGTCGACGCCTTTGCCGCCGGACTTTTCGCCTGCGAGGGCGAGAATCTCGCTGGCATTGCCGCGAATGACGGTCGGGCGCTTTTCGACGAATTCCCGAATGATGCCGTCTCGCCAGGGAATGCCGCCCGCCGCGACGGGGTCGAGCACCCAGGGACGGCCTGCGGCATGGGCCGCGTCGGCCGAGGCATGCATGGCGCGAAGGCGCGAGGGGTAGGGCGTGCCGATGTTGATCAGGACGCCGCCGGCGATGCCGGCAAAGAACCCGGCCTCTTCCTCGGCAACCACCATGGCGGGAGATGCGCCGGCGGCAAGCAGAACGTTGGCGGTGATTTCCTGCACGACTTCATTCGTGAGACAGTGTACGAGCGGGCGGGCGCCGCGAAGAAGCTCGAGATGGCGGGCGGCATCGGCGCCCGAAAGCAGGGGTGCGGTCATTTTGTGAAAAAGGCCGAAGCCAAAAGGTTCCGAAGGCTTCATAATACCCGCTTGATCCTTCGCGGATGGCTCTCACAACATTTTGCCAAACATACGCCCATGCTTATTCATCCTCAGTTCGACCCCGTCGCCTTCAGTCTCGGACCGCTTGCCGTACGCTGGTACGGCCTCATGTATTTGGCGGGCTTCTTCTGCTTTTGGCTTTTGGGCAAGCGAAGGAGCGCCGAATCGTGGCGTGGCGTTTCGGGCGAGGATCTGGAAAACCTGCTCTTTTACGGCATCTTCGGTGTGATCCTGGGCGGGCGTTTGGGCTACTGCCTCTTTTATCAGCCGGCGTTCTACCTCTCGCATCCCATGCAGATCCTGCATGTCTGGGAGGGCGGCATGAGCGCGCACGGGGGGCTGCTCGGCGTGATTGCCGTGATGATTCTCTACGGCCGCCTGCGCAAGCTTTCGTTCTGGACGATTTCGGACTTCGTTGCACCGCTTGTGCCGCTGGGACTCATGCTCGGGAGAATCGGCAACTTCATCAACGGTGAACTCTGGGGGCGTCCGGCTGATCCGGCGCTGCCGTGGGCGATGGTTTTTCCGCAGGCGGGGGACGGCATTGCGCGCCATCCTTCACAACTCTACGAAGCCTTCGGCGAGGGGCTTTTCCTCTTCGCGCTGCTTTGGTGGGCATCGAGAAGGCCCAGGGCCGCAGGCTTCATATCCGGCCTCTTTTGCGCGGGCTACGGCGTTGCCCGCTTCGTGGTCGAATGGTTCCGCGAACCCGACGCCTTTCTGGGATTGCAGGCGCTGGGCCTTTCCCGCGGGCAGTGGCTCACGCTTCCGCTCATTGTCCTTGGCCTCATCGTGATGGCAGGGGCGCTCGGAAAGGCCGGGACCGGTCGAACTCGATCCTGATGTCCGCCGTCAAAGAAGGTTTTGGACGATGAAGGCGAATTCCGCCTTCTCGACGGGCGTGATTGAGAGACGATTGCCTTTCTGAAGCACGCGCATGCCGGCAAGTTCGGGCGCTTCGCGGAGGCGTCCGATCTCCACGACCGGACACTTGAAGAGCGCCTCGACGTCGAGCGTGAGCCAGCGGGGTTTTTCCCGCGTGCTCTTCGGGTCGTAGTACTCGCTTTTCGGATCGAACTGCAGCTCGTCCGGATAGACGCCCGAGGCAATCCGAGCGATGCCCGCAATGCCGGGCTTCGGGCAGCTCGAGTGGTAAAAGAGCACCGCATCTCCGACCGTCATGTCGTCGCGCATGAAGTTTCTCGCCTGATAGTTGCGGATGCCGAACCATGAAACCCGGCGTCCGGGTGCGGCGAGCGCGTCGTCAATGGAGCATTCGCCGGGCTCCGTCTTCATGAGCCAGAAGCGGCGGGCGGTGCGCAGAAGGTCTTCCGTAACGGTTGCGTGGGTCATGGGAACTTGGCTTAGCAAAACGGGCAGTCCCCTTTGGAAGGACTGCCCGTTGGAAACAGGGACCTGCAGCGGGGCTGGACTACGTTACCTGAACCGGAAGTTCAGGGCGGTCGGCTCCGGAGCGGAACGGGCGGAACAACGCGTGTCCCACACTCTATCGGCTCTCGAGTCTGCCAACCTAATGGGTTTAGCATTGGTTCTAGGAACATTGGAGCCCGGTGCTCTCCGCTACAGGGTTGAATTTATTTTAGCGGATTTGCGCCGCCTCGTGTGCGGCCGTTGCAAATTGAAAAGCAGGCCCGTCAGAGGACGGCGCCTCGGTTCATGTTCGCGTAGATGGCCTGCTCGCACTGGCGGCAGAGGCGTTCGATGGCGGCCGCCGTCTCCGCATCCGAAGCCGCGACCGGTTCGGACGGCGCGACGGGAGCGGGGCGGGATTCGAGCTCGGCGATGCGGGCCTTGAGGCGGGCGATCTCGGCATCCTTTTCGATCACGGACTGTTGGGCGTCCGTGGCGTTCTTCTGCACGTTTTTGTTGGCCTCGTAGGCGACTTCGAGCGCAGCGAGCACGGCGATCTGATCCTGATTGATCACCTTGCCGCCCTCGCGAATGGCCTTCATCTGCTTGTCGACGATCTCGGCGCAGCGCTGGATGAGGGCTTCCTCGCCCGTGCTGACGGCGAGCCGATAGGTGCGGCTGTAGATGTTGACGGTTACTTCAGGCATGGCGTTCTCCTTCAGAGTCGGGAGTCGCCGCTGCGGGAGGCGCTGAAGAGCGCTTCGCCCTTGCGGCGCATGTCTTCAAGGCGGCGCTTGATCTGAGCGAGCTCGGCTTCGCGGGAGGCAAGCTGTGAGGCCAGACGCCGGCTTTCCGATCTTTCGTGCTCAAGGCGCGCGATGAGCTGCGCCACGAGGGCCTGCAGGCGTTCGATCTGAGGATTCATGATGATGCTCCTCTCTAAAACGTGTCAGTGCTGGGCGGCAACGCCGGGGTCAACCTTGGGGGCGCGTGGCTCGAACGTGTCCGTCGTGCCGAGAATCATCTGGTCGGCCTGTTCCTCGTCGGGCATCGGATCGGACGTCCAGTGGTCCACGCGGCCCTCGTCGTTGAACCAGACGGTGAGCTTGCGCAGCTGCCGGTCGTCATTGCCGCGAAGAAGGAAGTAGACGTAGTCCCAGCGGTTGGGGTGAAACTGGTCTCGCAGAAGCGGAATGCCAAGGAGGAACTGCACCTGCGGCTGGGTCATGCCCTTTTCAAGCTGCAGAACCATTTCACTCGTGATCAGATTGCCCTGATGAACGTCGGCGCGGTAGGGCTGCAGAAAATCGGGAACGACGCCGCGGGGGTTGTCCCAGGCTTCGGAAACCGTATTGCAGCCGGTCAGGGCCAGCGCTGCGGTCAGCCCCAGAGCGGCAAGAGAGAATCTGTTGGCAAGCATAAAAAATCCAGTGAGCGGTTTTACGGTGTGCAGAAGTTACACCAACCTCGTATGATAACGGGTAAATGAACTTTTGACGGGACGGACTAACGTGAACGATACGTCTGGAAACCAAACCTCCGAACTGAAGAATGCCGGCTTCAAGGCAACGGCAGCCAGACTCAGAATTCTTGAGTTTTTTCAGAAGCGGGCCGAGGAGAACAACGGCGAGCGCCGGCACATCTCCGCCGAGGATCTTTACAAGGAGCTGGTGAGTTCCGGCGTGGACATCGGTCTGGCGACCGTCTACCGCGTTCTTTCCCAGTTCGAGCAGGCCGGACTCATCGTTCGGCATCATTTCGATGCGGACCGCGCGACCTATGAGCTCGAAGAGGGAGGGCATCACGACCATCTAGTCTGCCTGCAGTGCGGCAAGGTGGTTGAGTTCGTCGCGCCCGCCATCGAAAAGGAGCAGGCCGCCATTGCCAAGCGCTACGGCTATGAGCTGAGCGACCATACGATGGTGCTCTACGGCCTTTGCGGGGATTGCCGCAGCAAGAGCGTCGGCTGACGACGCTGCCGTTCGTCGAAGTCACAGAGCGGATCCGCTGAACAGGATCCGCTTGTTTTTCAGTCATCGCGCGAAAAGCAAAAAGCCCTTGAAAACCATGTTTTCAAGGGCTTCGGAATTCTGGTGCGCGATACTGGTTTCGAACCAGTGACCCCTGCCGTGTGAAGGC
>ERZ1026870.856-NODE-856-length-15917-cov-8.569979_pt1 | contig 15917 bp, 12 predicted proteins | sample MGYA00380165_ERZ1026870 | MGnify/ENA primary metagenome ERZ1026870 (study PRJEB33269, sample SAMEA4719801) | human gut metagenome | biome: human-associated habitat; feature: organic feature; material: feces | place: Cameroon | collected 2013-10 ...
AGCAAAGTGAGCTACAGTGCTTCGCCCCAGGCCTCCGCCGCATATCCGCTCATCGCCCCTTAAAAACGTTCAAACTGTAAAAAAAATCGGGAAATTACTTCCAAATGGTAAAAATGTAAATTTTTGTATTGCCTGTTTGTGGGGTTTTGCTTAAATTTGTGATGCTGGCAACGCAGAAGGCCAGCATAGCACGTTAAGGGGTGTTTCCATAGAACCTTTCCCAAATTCAACTCCCCTAAAGAAAAACCTTGGCAAGAGATAGAGATTCATCAAAGCATCAAAAGAAAATATATATAGAATATACAGACACACATTTTTAATTAACTGAAAGTCTAACCCAAGCAGGTGGAAAATACAATATTTGATGACCTGCTTATAAAGCAATCTTTATGAAATCGAAATTACTAAAGCGTTGTTTGGCCCTCATGGCATTTGGCATGTCGGCCGTCATGCCCGCCGTGGCCGACGATTTTCAATCAGCGTTGGTGGTGTGGCAAGGAGATCAGGAACTATATAGTTTCTACGTGGCAAACAATCCGACGTTGAAAGTCAGCAACGGATATGCCGTTGTGCAGTCGGAAGGCAAATGGGAGACGGAGAGTTATTTCCAGGTGAGACAGCATGATTGTTATTTCAGTATCCCCATGTCGGAATCGTCCAACTATAAGATTTCGCTGGAAAAACGCGACTATATGGGCGAGTTCGGACACAGAGTGCCGACCTCTGTTGAAGAGAAACTGACCGTCACCGCGCGTCCTGCATTTTCCATTCAAGGCGGCGTCTTGCACGTGGCCGGACTCAAGGGAGGCGAACAAGTGGCGGTGTACACGCTCGACGGCAAGACCGTCGTGCAGGTAAAGGCCGACAGCGACGGCCGCGCTTCCGCTTCTTTGCGGCAATTGTCGGGAAAAGTCATTGTGAAGGCTGGCAATGTATCATTTAAAGTGTTGATAAAATGAAGAGGTTAAAATATATCATCTGTCTGCTCGCCGTGGCGCTGGCAGGCAGCGGCAGCCTGAATGCCCAGGGATTTGGCTTTTATTTGGGTGGCAAGCGAGTGGAATTGGTTGAAGGCGACTCCATCAACTTCGTGAACAACGACAAAGGCCAGGTGGAAGTGAAGGTGAGCAAAGACGGCCAGGTGGAAGTGTATCGCGGCGAGGAGATGACTTTCTATGGCGACATCGAGCGCTATTTGCTCGACATCAACAACGCCATGCACTATTATTTTAGTAGTGAGAGTTATCACGCCGGCTTTGGCTATGGTGGTGTCATGCACATGCGTGACGTCTTAACGGGCGACCTTTACCGTCCGGATAACGGTTACAACTGGTTTCAGAATTTGGCAGAAAATCGTATAGGTGTGAACGAAGTATCCACCGTTTACATGTGGCGTTTCTATGAGAATGCCATCACAGCCTGCAACAAACTCATCGGGGCCATTGACGAAACGAAGGCCAACCATCAGCAGAAGCAGTATCTCGGCGTTGCATACGCTTTCCGCGCCATGTATTATCTCGACATCGCCCGCATGTATGAATATTTGGATTGCTATGAAACCAAACCTTTGTCGAACACTGGCAAGAACATCAGAAACCTGACGGTGCCCATCATCACGGAGAAGACCGCTGAAAAGGATGTGCCCCAACTGAAGCGTGCCACAAGAGACGAGATGAAGGCTTTCATCGCCAGCGACCTTGAAAAAGCGGGAAGTTTCCTTTCAGACTTCCAGCCCAAGAGCAAACGCCTGCCCAACTTGGCTTGCGTTTACGGATTGCAAGCACGATTGAACATGTGGGTAGAAGACTATGCCGCAGCGGCAGTATATGCTCGGAAGGCCATCAACCAGAGCGGGGCAAAACCGCTTACAAAGGAGGAAATGTATGACCTTGAAAATGGCTTCAACAATATGAAAGTCTCTTCATGGATGTGGGGAGCGCAGCCGTCGGAAGACAGCAATATAGGATTGCTTAGCTGGGGGGGATGGATGAGCAATGAAGCCGTTTTCGGCTATGCTTCAGTGGCTCCCGTATGCATTGCTCCTTCCTTGTTAAAGGAAATTAATAATGAAGACATCCGCTACCATCTTTTCAAGAAATATGAAAACAGCGGCATTAAAGAGCCGCATTTGTCGGATGAAGTTTACAACGCGCTTCCCAGATATGCTTCGCTGAAGTTCCGTCCTTACAAGGGAAATTATACGGACATGAACATTGGCTCGCATTCGGCCTATCCTTTGATGCGTGTTGAAGAAATGTATTTCATTGAGGTTGAGGCAAAGGCACATAGCTCTGTCAGAGAAGGATTGACGTTGCTTGAAAACTTCATGAGTCAATACAGACGGCCCAACTATGCTCTCTGGGTGAACAAAGACGATGTGGCTAAGGAATCTGCCATCAAGATGATTGTTGAGCAGAAGCGCATTGAACTCTGGGGTGAGGGATTGTCTTTCTTCGACTATAAGCGACTGGATATGGGCGTCGACCGCACGAACCAGGATGACCAGGAATACATCCCACATTCACAGCAGCTTTGCTGCGCTCTTTCGCGTCCGGCATGGATGAACCTCGTGTTCCCGTCGTCGGCCAACAGAATGTATAAATGGAACCTCGTCGGCCAGGAGAACCCCGACCCTTCAGGTCGTTACACCCCAGGCGGAGGCAGTGCTTACGATACCAACAACTATTATAAAGTGCGCCTTTCCAGCGGCCTTTTCAATGAACTCTTCAACATCGGCTTGCAGTCAGAATATATCAATGTGAAAGCTTGTGCATTAGACAGCCATGAAGGCATTGTTTTAAAAGAACCGTTTGCGCAGCTCGCCGACTCCACGATGATGTATGATGGTTCCGACATCAGCATCCAGTTTGATGGCGAAGTGGCAACGCTTCCCCTTCAGCCCTTTGGATTCTACATCAACGGCCAGCAGGTGATGGTGAAATCCGTTCAAAACGGAAGTTTCGTCAACGGCGTGGTCGTGTTCCCGAAGAACAGTTTGGTTGTGACTTACGGCGATGTTCAGAAAGTTGTCAACAGCAAGTCGGCCACGGAAATACGTCTGCAGGGAAGCGTCAGTCCGAACTTTGGTCTGTATGTTCATTTCTATGATAGCATAGCATACAAGTCCAGCGTATTGGTCGACAGCGGACAGAGCTATCTGCGTTGTAAATTAGAAATGACCGATCTCGACGAAGTACGTCTCGTGTGTGTGCCGCTTTCGCAGGCCGAAGCCGCCAAGTCCCAGCTCAAATACGATGCCAGCTATGGCGTGACAGCCAAAGAAGCGGGTTGGGTGAACATTCCGATGTATGAAGTCTATGGCCAGTTTGCCGTTGTCGGCATAGGATACAGTCATGGAAACGTTGCATATGAGCAAATCAAGCAGTCTGTTTCGTGCAAATATCCTGACTACAGTGCGGAAATTTCCGAAGGCAATGCCGTGGTCAACAAGGATGGCAAATGGGAAGTGCAGACAGTGTGCTATTTCGGCCCGCATGTGGAAAAGGGCTATGTTGCCTTGGTGGAGAAATATGCAACGGAAGCCGACATCAAAAAGAAATTTGAAGCCGGCACCCTGCCTTCATGCGTGGAAGTGGCCCTTTCTCATACTAATAAATACGAAGAGGTTGTGGTTCCCTATCCTCAGAAAACCGTAGAATATAAGTTAGTTACCTTGGCTGTGGCAGGAGGCGAAGTGGTGAATGTCGAGTGCAACAAAGATCGAAACGCTAACGATGTGGTTTACGAATGTCCGTTGCGCAGTCTCTCCATCAACCTGGCCAACCATAAGAAGGAAAACAATATTGCCAAGTTGACCTATACGTATGACGCCTCTGAATTTGACGGCGCTTACATCGCGCTCCTGACAGACACCCTGCTGCAGGGCAACGTATGGGAGAATGTGGCCCTGGTGCCTTATAAGGTGAAAGTGTCGGGTAAAGGCACTGCCACAATTGAAGTTCCGAATCCCGTGCCCGGCATTTACTACACGGTGGTCATTGCCGGATGTGACGCAGAAGGCAACATTGTGAAAGACGTCAAGGGAGCGAGATTCTGTCCTGCCGTGTTCGACGACAAGTGGTATTCCTCAATGTCAGAATGGATGGCCGATGGCCGCGATGCCAGTGAATGGCCGCTTTCAAAGAGCGACAGCACATGCGTCATGACCTCCGACGGTTGGTCTGGCTATAAAGGCCGTATGCCCATCTCCTATCGCTATTCATCGCAAACAGGTAAGGGCCAATTCAAACTGAAGAATTTTGAGGGCGAAGGCGAACTCATCATCGACTACGATCCCTTGACTTCCAAATGTCAGGTGCTAAAGCAGAATGTAACAGTTCATCCGCAATACGGAGATTTGTTTGTTTCTGATGCCGTTCATTACAGAGGAGGAAGCTATGATGAATACCCTTGTACGTATAACAAGCAGACAGGCAAATTCTCCCTTGTTCTGGAATACTTTGTGAACGCGGGAACTTTCGGTAATGCTGAAATAATCATTCAGGTCGACGGATTGGGCAACGGTGCCAGCGCCGCTCCTGCCGTCCAGACGGACACCTTGCAAGGTGTAGCAAAACTGAAGAACTTGAAGCTGATTCCCAACAACCTGTTGAAGCAGGTTGAGGCTGAACAATAAAACATAGATTATTTGGGCGTGAGGCATGCAGATGGTGTGTGCCTCACGCTTTTTTTGTAAGTAGCTGTAAATCAAAAGGAACTTTATGGAATCAAGTATAAATGATTCCATAAAGTTCCCATTGATTGGAGGAGTGTTCTCTTCCGAGATTTTATCCGATAATGTATCTTACGCTTGATTTAGCGATTAACATCCGTTAATTCGGCTTTTGCAGTTTCAAGCGCATCAAGGCACAGTTCGTATTCACCCTCCAAAGTATCCAAAACCTTATCGGCAAGCCAAAGGGTGAGCATATCCTTTTCGTCTATATGGAAATACTTTGCCAATAGTATCACTTGGCTTCGCTTTGCCCTACGGTCCCCACGTTCTATCTTGCTGAACATTGGGGTGTCTATCTCCAAGTATGCTGCCAGTTGACGTTGCAGCACCTCATGCTTGTCTCTTAATTCTTTTATTTTGTTTCCTAATAACATATATCTTTCGCTTTTTGAATTCGATTTAATCGGACGGTTTCGCTATAAAGCCCGTCGAATTTCGACGGATTTTTATGAATTTCGACGGATTATCCCTTGTCATCCGTCGAATTTCGACGAAATAGTTGGATTTCGACGAAATTTATTTCTCAAACCAATTTCGTCCATCTGTCCATATCAAGTCCTCTTTTTTCATAGTTTTCAACAAATCTCCTAAGCTACGTAGTTTCTGCTCTTCCGTTTTATTCTGTGGAAGCACATCTTTCAGATATTCGTACATGCTATCTCGCTTGGCACCTTCCTCACCAGCGTTGCTAAGATATTGAAGAACCATCTGGCGCAATTTAGCCTTATCCAATCCTTTTGTCTTGGTGTAAGAAGGTAGTTGGTGCGTGTCTTTTGCAACGCTCAAAGAGATGTTGTAATGCGGAGCCTCACCTTCTATAAGTCCACGCTTAAGCAAGTCTTGGGCAACGTCTTCATGAATAGTCCGGCCTTTTTGCACTGCGTCAAGCGAGATGCAATCCCAAAGAGAAAGAGTGTCGTTTGTTTTTAACAAATCAGTGTACCGCTTGTTGATTTCATTGCCATAGATGCGAACAATTACTTTCTTTTTAATCTGGTCAATCTCATAGTCAGGCATAGGAAAATGTCTGCGCCATTGCTCATTGAACATTTTCTTGATACCACGGCTTACGGTATCAATCATGTTGAAGTCAACCATAGCCCTACACAGACATTCATTGCGAAAATGTGCCTGAGGTTCTTCGTTTCTCAAAGCATTCTCCAAAGTGCCTGGAATGAATGTGCCAGCATTGGAGTAATACAGATAACCAGGATTTTCAACAAAGTTGATACGTTGCTGAAGCGTGTAGTCTTGATGGGCAATACAGTTATGAAGAGCCTCACGAATGGTGTAGTCGTCATACTGCTTCATCGTGTCGGGGAAAAGTGTACCTCCTGGCATCTCACGCAATGTCAGATTCTCAATCTTTGATAGAATTTCGTCCACCGTTAATATAAAAGGTACGGTGAAGTGTTCGTAGTCAACCACTTCTTGATTCTTGTCTCGGCGTGTCCATGTAACCTGTGCAACGGCAGGACGAAGCTTGAAAGCGGATTCGTATTTGCCCAACAATATGATGGCAGCCCGAGTTATGCCTCCGTTTCTCGTCAATCCACACTTGCTTAGGAAAGTTTGGACATTCCAAGCATTCACTTCTTCCGCAGGTATGCGACTATGAACTTTCTTGAACATCATCCGAGCCTTGGCAATGGCCACCTCATCCAAATCGTCTATTGTGGCATCAGGAACAATCTCTGCCGACCAATCCTTAGCTGTATAGATTGGTTCTTCGAGGATGACACTCATCCTTTCGTTAGTCATTTCAACCAAAGAATCTTCTATCCGCTGCCATGCCTTCTTGTGGGCAAGGACTGGGCGACGAGGCAAGTGCTTTGGGATATGTATTATCCATACTCGCTTGTTCGTATCTTCTGTTACAAATTCCTCTATGCTTAGACCTTCCGAGGACAGATAAGTGCATTGCTCTGTAAGTTTAAACGTCGCCGACTGTGTGTTTGCTGGTTGGCCATTAAAGGTGAGCCTTGAAATGTCAGTCCCGACGATTTCAAGCGTCTTATCCTTAACTCCAAGCACAAGATGTCCTCCCTCCATGTTGGCGATAGCCGACACGTAGGAAATAACATCGTTCTTTTCGTCCCCACAGAACGAGTTCTTCAAGTTCTTAAACTCCTTCCATTCACATCGTGCGTTCTCCTGCGGATATTTGCGGAGGAGGTATTGTTGTAGTTCTTGTTCGAGCATAAGTTATTCTATAATACTTTCACTATCATCATTATGTTTCTCTGCGTTTTTGATTACACATTCCTTGCTGGTATTTGCATAGCAATAAACGCAGAAATGCCTACAAGTATTATACATACCAATATCTTTGCTAACCATACAACCGCATACTTTACGTTGACCCGCATCCTTGACTTTACGCACCTTATTAGGTATTGGGGGTAAGTTGCCAAACATATCTCTTTCTGGCCATTTTAGTGTATGGAGGTAATATACAAGCTCTTCATCATCGGCAAATATACGTTTCATTAGTTCTCCGTCTATGCAGCGATTATGCTCTATTCCATACTTTTCAAGGTCAATATCTTCTGCACAAGTTGCCATTTCTATTTTCCAGCCTTCTTTATGCCAAGCATCATGTATTTTCTGAAGACCTTCAACAATTTCTATTCTCTGTGCATAACTTGCCTCTGCATTTTCCACGTTATCCTTAGTGAAAAGCTCTGTTTCTTTGACAAGATTGTTTTGAACCTTGCGATAGGCTTTAACATCGACAAAGCTGAATACGAGTTTATCTGTATGTCCCTTTAACTTATTACCAATATGCCAAATACGTAATAATAAATCACGAGGAGTTATCTTGGGGGTTATGATAAGGGGGTCAAATCGCCATATTACTCGTTCTTTTCCTATGCTTTTAGAAAGTCTGATAAATGTCTTTATACGTTCGTCAACAGAAGGGACATTAGGTTCAAAATTTTCCTGTTCATAATCATTTAGGGTGACTTGAAAATAATAATGTATTCCTCTTTCATCCAATTCATGCAGATACGGCAATATTGGCTTAGGATTCTTTGTCCAAAATACAATTGCCTTACATTTACTAAAAGAGATATACATCTTTTGCTGGTTGAATGGATTGTACCAAGCGCAATAGCCTTTTGCCAAGCGGTTGAAGAACCACTTGGCATAAAAGGCTGGTATATCTGTGGAGCGGCTGGCGGAAATAATGACAGGTGCTGTCGCCTCAACTATTTTACCAGAATCAGTACATATATTAATTTTTTCAATTGCCATACAGTTTCGATATGTGATCTATTATATTGTTGATTGGAATGTTTGCATAGATTTCTGCAAGCCATCGCATTTTTTCATTTCGTGGCTTAAGCTTATTTTCCATGTAAACTTTCAACCTTTCAATTACACGTCCATTTGTACAATCATGTCCCGCATAATACCCTTTAACAACTCCTTTTTTCTTATCTTTATATGTTTCATGATGATTTCCAACAAACCATTCCATATCTTCAAGAAACTGTCTTCTCGCACGTGAATCAGAAATCATAGAAGCACATTCGTTAATCCATGCTGTATTCTCTATAATGGATTCTTCTTTGTGGGGCATTTCTCTTAAGTTAGATATACTTTCGTTTCTATTTCTAACAATTTTTGTTGGTACAGTCACTGTACCTTCGTCTCCTATTGTATCTTTTTTATCCGTTACAGAAAACGAATTTGATTCTGCTTTCGTTTTTAATTTCGTACTCTTTTTGTCTTTATCCTCTCCAAATCCGAAATGTTTAAATGTTTCTTTCTGCGCCTTGCATGTTTTCAGATTTTCCTTGATGTATTCTGTAAACTTGACCTTATCATCTTTCAATAAGTATGCCTTATAAGCAATCTTTGCCAACTCACATTGTTTTGTTGCTTTCTTGTAAGGTTTGTTGCCACATACAAAATTAATGGCATCTGCAATTCCAATTTTAGCAGCCTTGCTCTTACTAACTACAGCATTTATAAATTCATCTACGTTCTTATTGAACTTGAACTTTTTTTTATTGAAGATACAAATAATCCTTGTGGATTTGTATTTATTTCAATTCTAATATTGCCAGAATTTATAACAGACTCTATCAAATGGTACAGAAAGCGAATCGCATCAGGATTGGCATCAAAAGCATCAATGTTTATTCTCTTAAGATTCGGCAATTTAGATTGGAGAACATCTATAAGCCCTATGATTTCACCTCCTGTTCCACAACAAAAATCGAGAATGTTTACTTCTTCTAAAGTGTAAATACTTGAGAGGTATTTTTCGTTTTCAAAAAGGTTATTCACTATACAAAAAGCTTCTGCATAGCTTCTTGGGAAATAAGTTCCGAGATAAATCTTTACAAATTCATACGGTTGGTCAGGATTATAAACCACGTCCTGCGGATGTGGTTCAAAGATGGCTCCAAAATCCGTGTAGATTATTTTATCCAGCCATTTTGGTAGGTCTTTATTCTTTAATATGCCCATAATATGAAAACTTTAAAACAAGATTTGTCATGGCATTCTCTACCGACACCCCACCTTTGTTATTTAAGATGGAGGGCGTACAAGAGGTAAGTCTTGCACTTGGACACGATGAGCCTGTGTCGGTAGGCTGCCCATTATACAATGAAGCGTCAGCCGTTAAAGGCTGTTTGGTGTTATCTTCCAATGTTATTGCTCAGAGGTTAGATTAAACCAATAGACTTTCTTTTGATAGAATTGTCAATTATTGACTACAAAAGTAGGAAATCTTATTCAGACGAAAGAATAAATAATTGGAAATCTTTACTTTGGGCATCACATTTCTGTAAATAGAGGCGATTTGCAGTAACCAGCGCATTTGAAAACCCCTAAGTCTTTAGCTTAGCGGTAGTTCACTTCGTCAGACGAGGAAGTATGAGGAGTTATCTACTCGCGGCCGCAAGTCGCGCTACCTTCGGCCGCGAGTAACATTACCTTCGGCCGAGAGTAGCTCTACCAGCGGCCGCGAGTAGATATTGATAAAGGGACAGGGTACAATCATGCCATAATAGGGGAGAATTTGTCTGCCAATTTAAGGTTGCAAGGAAATGGTCGCGGTAAGTTTGAATGTATGGTAGAAGACTTATGGTTTTTTAGAGGGAGGTAAAAAGGAAAGCCTTTATCGATGCTATTTGGATTGTCATCCGCTTGCTTCTCTTAGTTTCCTCCCCGCGCAACAATAAATCCAAGGTTTTTTTCGTTGTCTGAATTATAAAAGTTAAATTTGCAAGTGTAATACAATCAACATTTTAAAAGTTATCTATATGAAGAAAACATTACTGCTATGCTTCTTCTGCCTGCTTGCCATTTCGCAACTGTGGGCGGCAGAAAAGCCGAAGGTAAGCGTCGGCGACGACGTGACATGGTATCTCGTTCAGATGTCGAACGGGAAAGGTGTGCTCACGGCGCAGGGCGACGGCGAAGAAGTGCTTACGGGCATTCCGATGGGATGTGACGCGCAATTCTGGAAAATCGAAGGGTCGGCAACGACGGGCTATACCTTCACAAGCCGTTCGGGCCTCACGCTTTATACCACTACGACTAAGCAGGAAGGTATGTTCAGGGCCGGAAAAACGCCTAACGCCAACAAATATTTCGTTTGGCAGACCACGACTAATGCCAACTATTCTGGCGATTTCGTGATTTCGCCGAAGGCTAATCTGGGCGTGTATATGAACCAGTGGGGTGGTGCCGGAACGGGTAAAAAACTCGGACTCTGGAACGACCGCTCTGATGCCAACCAGCCGCTCACCTTCGTGAGCGAGGAGGATTTTGAAAAGATGGGCAAGATGCTCTCTTTGGTGCCTTATCCTGCCAGTGTGACTAAGGGCGACGGCTCTTTGAGCCTCTCGAAAATCGATGGTATCGTGGCAACGGGCGACGCTCCTTTGCGCTATGCCAGTGAATTTGCCAGTCAGGCCAAGCGCACGCTGGGCATCGACCTTCAGGTGAACCCCGCTTCTGCAGCCTGCGCCATCTCTATGGTGGCCGACAAGACGCTCGAACACGAGGCTTACCGACTGAACATCAACGCCTCGGGCGTGGAAATCGCTTCGGCCGATAGCACTGGTTTCTTCTATGGTGTGCAAACCCTCAAGCAGTTGCTGCCAGCAGCCATTTATGGCAAGACGTTGCAGAAAAACGACGGATGGACGCTGCCTTACGTGGAAATCGTTGACAAACCCAACCTCGGCCACCGCGGTTTCATGCTCGATGTGGCCCGTCACTTCTTCTCTAAAACAGAAGTGATGCGCGTGCTCGACGTGATGGCTTCTTACAAGATGAACCGTTTCCACTGGCACCTCACCGACGACCAAGGATGGCGCATTGAAATCCCTGAATATCCGCGTTTGACGGAGGTGGGAAGCGTGCGTGCCGGTTCGTTCTCCAATGCTGGTGGCGCTTCGAAATTCTTCGACGACACGGAATATGGTCGCGGCATGTGGTATTCGCTCAACGACTTGCGCGAAATCGTGGCCTATGCCAAGGACCGCAACATTGAAATCATTCCTGAAATCGACCTCCCGGGACACATGGTGGCTGCCGTGGCTGCTTATCCCGAACTGAGCTGCGATCCTTCGAAGTCTTACAGCGTCCGCATCGACGGCGGTATTTCGAAAGACGTGCTCAACATCGGCAAGGACGAAGTGGTTGACTTCCTCAAATGTGTGCTCGGCCACGTGGCAGAGGTGTTCCCTTATCAGTATATTCACCTCGGCGGCGACGAGTGTCCGACAGACCAGTGGGCCAATAATGCCGACTGCCTCCGCCGCGTGAAGGAAAAGGGTCTCTCGGGCGTCAACGAACTCCAGTCGTGGCTCGTTGAAGAACTGGGTCTTTATCTGAAGGAAAAATACGGAAAGGACATCGTGGTTTGGGATGAACTCCTCTCACACTGGAATGCCGACAACAAGGTGAAACCCGTCATCATGGCCTGGAACAACATCAACATGAGTTCCAAGGCTGCCGACAAGGGCTTCAAGAGCATCGTGGTGCCTTACCAGTCGCTCTATCTCGACATGATGCAGGTGCCGATGGCGCAGAGAGACATCAACGAGAAATACCAAGGCGGATGGGGCGACAACTGGGTCAACAGCGTGGAAACCGTCTACAATGTCAACCCCGTGGCTTCGCTCTCAGGACGTGAAGACTTTTGTTTGGGCGTTCAGGGAAATATGTGGACTGAAACGTGCAACGACAGTGTGGAACTCGAATACCAGCTCTTCCCGCGCCTCTTGGCGCTCTCTGAAACGGGATGGTTGCCAGCTGCCAAGAAAAACTGGGTGGGCTTCTATATGCGCCTCCAGACGCAGCGCAGCGTGCTCGACGAAATGGGCGTGACGTATGCCACTCATTATTTCGAGAAACCCGAACAGACGGCGGCGCAAAAGGCCGTTGAAGAGGCTGAGGATATCATCGCTGCCGCTGGCGATTACGTTGGTCTGCCTGCCGCCGACAAGAAAACGGCAATGACGGAGGCGCTCAGCGATTTGAAGGGCGACATGGAGAATGCCGACAAACTCGCTGCCTTGACAGCGTCTGTCAGCCAATATAAGAAGGCTGACATCACGATGCCGGAAGAGGGAAAATATTATCAGATTCTCTCTGCTTCCACTTACTACAAGGCAAAATATGAAGGTTCTTCGCTCTATGCCAGCGACAACAACGTACGCTTCCACTATACGAAGCAATATGAACCAGAAGAAATCTGGCAGTTTGAAGCCGTGACGGGTGGCTATAAGGTGAAGAACGTCATCACGGGTAAGGCTTTGACCATGCCAGCGGGCAATGCCGAAAACATGACGCTGACGGCAAACGGAAGTGTGATGAAAATTGCGCTCGCCACTAAAGCCAGCGGACAGTACACTTACATTCCTGCCGTGCTCAACATTTCCTCTGGCGGCAAATACCTCACGGCCGACTGCACAGGCTATGCCAAGAGCGGCACTGACGCTGCGCTCTGCTATCAGGGCACATGGCGCATTGTTGAGGTGAAAGATTTCACCTTCATGCTCAAGCACCTCGTTGAGAAATGTGAAACCGTTTTGCACAACGCAAAACCGGGCGAGATGGGCGAACCGACAGAAGCGGCCCTCAACTTGCTCAGCGATGAAATCATCGCGCCGGCCAAGGTGCTGATTGGTAAGGGCGCTGTTTCGCGCAGCGAATACGACAAATTCCTCGCGCTCTACGCACAGTTTGTGGCCATGCCACGCACCTCTGTGCTCGACGCGCTGGATGAAGGTTACTACTATAACCTGCGTAACGCCTATTTCACCAACTATCTGGCCATGGCTTCCACTTCCAACACGGTGCAGCCTCGCACGATGAGCAACAACACCGATGCCTATCAATGGCGCATCCGCAAGAATGCCGATGGCACGGTGAGCATCTTCAGTAAGGTGGGTGACAAACCAGCCTATCCAGCTTCCGATGCCGAGACCAAGAACATCCTCTTGGGCAAGGAATATTCATGGAAACTCGACCAGCACACTTGCGACGAGGGAAAGACGGGCATCCGCATCATCTCTGCCTCTGGTGCTTACAGTTGGTATGTCAATGCCAGCAGCTGGGCCAACAACGTCATCCTCAAGCCCATTGCATGGGGTGCCAGCATCTGGACATTCGAGAAACTCAACATCTCAACGTCCATCAACAATGTCAACACTTCTTCTGCCGCTTCTTCCAACGTCTATTACGACCTTCAGGGAAGACAGTTGCACCAGCCCGTGCAGCATGGTGTTTACATCAACGGAAACGGAGAAAAGGTGATTCGCTAAATGATATGTAATGGCGTTATTGAAATTCCTTTCAGTACGCCTAAAATAAAAACATGGAGACCAAACAGCCCTGAGCGTTTGGCCTCCATGTTTTTTGTTGTGGGAAAAGGCTGTCTAAAAAAGTTTTTGTGGAAATTTTATTTTGTGGTTTCAATATTTGTATATAGCTTTGCAAGTATAAACTTCATTATATTGAATGTTATATGGGAGAATAAGCCGTAAATATCATTATAATGATAATAAAAATGTATGCAAATGGCAGACTTTTATGAATATTCAACACCAGAACTTGTGCGCTTGCTTGGAACGCGCTTCAAGGAGTATAGGATGCGCTGCAACCTCACTCAAAGAGAAGTTGCCGAACAGTCGGGTGTAGGTCTGACGACAATACATAAATTCGAGAACGGAACAGCTGGCAATGTCTCATTGTCTACATTCATTCTCTTGCTGAAAGTTGTGGGCCAGATTGATGCACTGGATGAAGTGCTTCCCGAATTGCCAGAGTCACCCTATCTGGTGCGTAAGGACGAAAAGAAAGCACAACGCATTCGCCACTCTAAATAACCCATGAATATATATGATAAAGTTGCTAAGAGTCATACTCTGGGATGAAGAAATAGGCAGGTTGGTGTGGGACGAGCGTCGCAGACTATCATATTTTACGTACAACCCAGAGTTCGTTAAAAAAGGGCTGAACATATCGCCATTATCTGCCCCTGTTACAGGGGTAAGAGCGCTTGCGCCTGTTTGGGGCGAAAGTGAAAAGATATTCCAAAGACTTCCTGCCTTTGTTGCCGATTCATTACCAGATGCTTGGGGCAATCAGTTGTTTGACCTTTGGCGTCAGCAAAATCACCTTTCGGGTGCGGACATCAATCCTCTTGACAAACTGTCGTTTATTGGCAGGCGAGGTATGGGTGCCCTGGAATTTCTTCCAGAAGTGAGCCATGAGCGAAAAACAGAAAAGATAGATATGAAATCGTTGGCGGATTTGGCAGAGCGCATCTTTGTGGAAAGAGAAAATGCCCGTATATTGCCAGAAGAGTCGATAACGATGCAATCATTATTGACGGTTGGTACTTCAGCCGGTGGCCGGCAACCAAAGGCTATTATAGCCATTAACCGAAAAACGGGTGAGATACGTAGCGGACAGATTTCTGGCTTGGAAGATTTTGATTATTACCTGCTGAAATTTGGCAATTCGGAATATTGCTCATCGGAATTGGAAATGACATATTACGAGTTGGCCACAACTGCGGGAATCAACATGATGCCATCGGAACTGTATGCCGTTGAAAACAACAGGCACTTCATGACAAAGCGATTTGACCGCAACGGAATAAAGAAAGTGCATACTCAGACATTGGCCGCGATTTATCCTGACGCTGAAAGTTATGAACAATTGATTGCGGTTTGTCGTAAGCTTCATCTTCCAGAGGCCGACTGCCAAGAGGTGTTCCGCAGAATGGTTTTCAATGTTCTGGCAAACAACACGGATGACCACAACAAGAATTTCTCATTTATAATGAATGAAGATGGTTCGTGGCGCTTGGCTCCTGCCTATGACATGACCTATATCATAGACAGAGGTGGCTGTCTGCCTAATGAGGAACATTGCATGTTCATACGTGCTAAACTCCGTGGCATCACTCGCGAAGACGCAATTGCTTTTGCCCGTGACAACGGCATTCGTCGGCCTGAAGCTGTTATTCGCGATGTTGTTGCTTCGCTAAAGAAATTCCGTCAAGCGGCATTGAAATATGGGGTTGAAAAAGAATGGATAGGCAGAGTGGAAACCACTATCATTAAGCATTTAAGGGATTGGGGAGAATGGGATAGCCAACCGTCTTCGTCTGCTATTGTAATCAATGGCCATATAGTCAAGAACGTTTGTATTGAAGAAACATATAAAGGCAACTACCACCTGTATGCTGACATTGACGACGTGGAGCACAAATTTGTAATTGGTAAGAACAAAGAAGAATTTTCGTATATTAAGCAGACTGGCGTTGCGAATATTTCAGATGGCGAGCTGACCAAAATGGCTGAGAAATATTTTAAACTTTAGAAGTTTTACCGGGCAATAATATTGAATATATGTGTCAGACATACCGTCCTATTGGGTAGGGTGTTCAAAATCCAGAAAAAACTCTGCGCGTTTTTAAGCCAAATAGCGTAGCGACATAGCAACAAGAGGCGCTGCGCGAACATTCGGCGAAGGTCTGAGGCGCAGCACTGTAGCTCACTTTGCTCGCAAAGTGAGGGCAACGAATATTCTGGCGGCCAAACACAGCTAAAATCCAACAAAGTCATGGCCCAAAGCGCTGGTCATATTTGCTACGTGTTCGTGGCCCTCACTTTGCGAGCAAAGTGAGCTACAATGC
>ERZ1026870.863-NODE-863-length-15809-cov-19.784626_pt1 | contig 15809 bp, 16 predicted proteins | sample MGYA00380165_ERZ1026870 | MGnify/ENA primary metagenome ERZ1026870 (study PRJEB33269, sample SAMEA4719801) | human gut metagenome | biome: human-associated habitat; feature: organic feature; material: feces | place: Cameroon | collected 2013-10 ...
GTCCGCGTTTCTTGTTTGTTTGGAGGTTTTTTATGGCGAAGCAGTCTGGCGGCAACACCGCGCAGAGAGTGGAAGCGCTTGTCCGTCCCACGGTGGAAGGCATGGGTCTGCGCCTGTGGGATGTGGTTTTTGAGAAGGAAGGGCCGGACTGGTATCTTCGCATCCTCATCGACCGGGACGGCACCATGGATACCGACACCTGTGCTGAGGTGTCCCACGCACTGGACCCCATTCTGGACGAAGCGGACCCCATCGACCAGAGCTATTATCTGGAAGTGGGCAGCCCCGGCCTTGGCCGCAAGCTGACCCGCCCGGAGCACTACGAGGTGCTGAAGGGCCAGAAGGTGCGGGCAAAGCTCATCCGCCCCAACGCCGACGGCGTGCGGGAACTGTCCGGTATCCTGACCGGCCGCGAGGGCAGCACCGTGACGCTGGAGACCGAAAACGGCCCTGTGACCTTTGAGGTGAATGCAGTCTCCGGCGTGCAGCTGTGCGACGACGAGGATCTGTTCAACTGAAAATAACCGTCTCTGAGAGAGAAAAGAGAACAAAATATATAGGAGGAACCCGAAAAATGACAGCAGAGAATAAGGACTTTTTTGAAGCGCTCTCCATGCTGGAGCATGAGCGCGGCATCACCGCAGAGTACCTGATCGAAAAGATCAAGGCGGCTATCATCATTGCCGTCAAGAAGAACTATGAGGTCGAGGAGGATCACATCCGGGTGGACATCGACCCCGACACCGGCCGCTTTGACGTGGCACTGATCCAGGACATCGTGGCAGATGAGGACTGGTACGACGAGCACGCCGAGATCGGTGTGACCGAAGCACGCAAGATCCGCAGCAGCTATGAGGTAGGCGACCGCATCATCACCCCGCTCAAGACCCGCGATTTTGGCCGCATTGCCGCCCAGACCGCAAAGCACGTCATCCGTCAGGGCATCCGCGAAGCCGAGCGCAACCAGCAGCTCAGCGAGATCCAGTCCCGTGCACACGATATCGTGCAGGCCACCGTTACCCGCGTGGATAACGAGAAGGGGATCGTGGCGCTGGATCTGGGCAAGGGCGGCGAAGCTGTTCTGCCCCGCAACGAGCAGGTGCCCGGCGAGGTGTACACCGAGGGCGAGACCCTGCAGGTCTACATCGTGGATGTGGTCAGCACCGAGCGCGGCCCCCGCGTGATGATCAGCCGCACCCATCCCGGCCTTGTCAAGCGCCTGTTTGAGCTGGAAGTGCCCGAGATCTTTGACGGCACTGTGGAGGTAAAGGCCATCAGCCGCGAAGCCGGTGCCCGCACCAAGATGGCTGTCTGGTCCAAGGACCCCAACGTCAACCCTGTTTCTGCCTGCATCGGCGAGCACGGTGCCCGTGTGGCTGCTGTTGTGGAAAAGCTGGGCGGTGAGAAGATCGATATCGTCAAGTGGAGCGAGGATATCTCTGAGTTCATCTCCGCAGCCCTGAGCCCCGCCAAGGTGGTCAAGGTGGAGCTGCTGCCCGGCGAGACCCGCTCCTGCCGTGTCACCGTGCCCGACCAGCAGCTGAGTCTGGCCATTGGCAACAAGGGTCAGAACGCCCGCCTGTGCGCCCGCCTGACCGGCTACAACATTGATATCCGTCCCGAGAGCGGCTACTACGGCGAGGACGAAGAGCCCAAGAAGGACGCAGCAGACGCTGAATAAGCCTGGCACCATCTGCCGAAGGAGGGAAACCGGATGGCACAAAAAAAGATCCCTGCCCGCCAGTGCATCGGTTGCATGACCAGCCGCCCCAAAAAGGAGCTGGTGCGCGTGGTGCGCGCACCCAGCGGGGAGATCAGCATTGATCTGGTAGGCAAAAAGCCGGGGCGCGGCGCATATCTCTGCCCGGACCCGGACTGCCTGACCAAGGCAAAGAAGAAAAAGGCGCTGGAGCGCTGCTTTGAGCAGCCGGTCCCCGCCGAGGTATACGACGCGCTGGCTGTACAGCTGGCCGCAGCCGCAAAGGAGGCAGCAGCCGATGGCAAAAAAGAATAACGCCCCCGCAAAACCCAAGCTGCCCCCGGAGGAGGCGCTGTATCAGGCCGTGAGCCTGTGCCGCAAGGCCGGTGCGCTGACCATGGGCTTTGACGCCGTGGAGGAGGCCTGCGTAAAAAGCAAGGCGTGGCTGGTGATGACCGCATCGGACATCAGCCCCAAGACCCTGCAGCGCCTGAACTACGCTGTGGGGGACTTGGTGGACGTGTTCACCATGCCGCTGACGCAGGATAAGCTTGCCGATATCAGCCACAAGCCCGTGGCTGTTTACGCGGTGACCGACCGCAACCTCGCAAAGCTCTGCTTCGACCGCCTGTCGGACTGCGGAGCAATCAAAAATGAGGAGGATATGAGCGAATGATCGTAAAATATAAAGTGAGTGACTTTGCAAAGGATCTGAACCTTTCTACAAAGAAGGTGCTGGATGAGCTGGCCGCCATGGGCAGCACCGGCAAGAAGAACAGCTCCAATCTGGAGGAGAACGAGCTGAACTACCTGCTGGAGAAGTTCAGCAAGGATAACAGCGTGGCGAATCTGGACGAGTTTTTGAACAGCGCCAAGGCTCCCAAGGAGGAGCCCAAGGCTGAGAAGAAGGCTGACCAGAAGGTCGAAAAGAAGACTGAAAAGAAGACTGAAAAGAAGCCGGAGGCTCCCAAGGCCGATAAAAAGCCCCAGCAGCCCGCCGCAAAGGCCGAGCAGCCCAAGGCAAACAACAATAATAATAACAATAACGGCAAGCACGGCGACAAGAAGCCCGAGCAGCACAAGAAGCGCGAGGAAAAGACCGTTTCCTTCAGCGAGCTGGCACGCGAGACCGGCGCAAAGGCCACCGCTGCCCCCGCACAGGCAGTCTCTGTCCGCCGCGAGGACAATCAGGTCACTGTGGATACCCGCACTGTGGATATGAATGTGGATCGCTTCGATGCCCGTTACGATGATCTGGCCTCTACCAAGAACACCGAGAACCGCCGCAAGCCCACCCCGCAGGGCAACAAGCAGAAGTTCACCCAGCGCGGCCAGCGCCAGCGCCAGCAGTTCCAGAAGGGCAAGCGCGAGACCGAATTCGAGCGTCTGCAGCGCATCCAGCTGGAAAAGGCACGCAATGCCCAGCTGAAGGTACTGATCCCCGACGAGATCACCGTGGGCGAGCTGGCTGCCCGCCTGAAGCAGCAGGCCGGTAAGGTCATTGCCAAGTTCATGCAGATGGGCGAGATGCACGCCATCAACGACGTGATCGATTTCGACACCGCAGCTCTGCTGGCAGAGGAGTTCCACGCAAAGGTCGAGCACGAGGTGCACGTCACCATCGAGGAGCGCCTGTTCACGCAGGAAGAGGATGCACAGGAGGATCTGGTGGAGCGTCCTCCGGTGGTCTGTGTCATGGGTCACGTTGACCACGGCAAGACCAGTATTCTGGATGCCATCCGTAAGACCAACGTCACCGCAGGCGAGGCCGGCGGCATCACGCAGGCCATCGGTGCATATCAGGTCAAGGTCAACGACAGCCTCATCACCTTCCTGGATACCCCGGGCCACGAGGCGTTCACCTCCATGCGTGCCCGCGGTGCCAACATGACCGATATTGCAGTTCTGGTGGTTGCTGCCGACGACGGCATCATGCCCCAGACCATCGAGTCCATCAACCACGCCAAGGCTGCAAATGTCAAGCTCATCGTGGCAATGAACAAGATGGATAAGCCCACCGCAAACCCCGAGCGCGTGATGGAAGGCCTGACCAAGTACGGCATCATCACCGAGGACTGGGGCGGCGATGTAGCCTGCATCCCGGTGTCTGCCCTGACCGGCATGGGCATCAACGACCTGCTGGAGCGCATTGCTCTGGAAGCTGAGGTCATGGAGCTGAAGGCAAACCCCAACCGCCGCGCCAAGGGTGCTGTGGTCGAGGCCCGTCTGGACAAGGGTCAGGGCCCCATCGCCACCATTCTGGTGCAGAACGGCACCCTGCACGCCGGTGATGTCATCATTGCCGGTACCGCTGTGGGCCGTGTGCGTACCATGCGCAACGACAAGGGTCAGATGCTCACCGATGCCGGCCCCTCTACTCCTGTGGAGATCACCGGCCTGACCGCCGTGCCCGAGGCCGGCGACCTGTTCGAGGCTGTTGAGGACGAGCGTCTGGCCCGTGAGCTGGCCGAGCAGCGCATCGCTGCCGCCAAGGAGAAGCAGTTCTCCTCCTTCCAGAAGGTCACGCTGGATAACCTGTTCAGCCAGATGGCACAGAACGACATGAAGGAACTGGCCATCGTGGTCAAGGCCGATGTGCAGGGCTCTGCCGAGGCTGTGAAGCAGAGTCTGGAGAAGATCTCCAACGACGAGGTGCGCGTGCGCGTCATCCACGCCGGTGTCGGCGCTATCAGCAAGTCCGACGTGGATCTGGCCGATGCCTCCAACGCCATCATCATCGGCTTCAACGTCCGCCCGGACAATGTGGCCAAGGAAGAAGCCGCTGCCACCAAGGTGGAAATGCGTATGTACCGCGTCATCTACGACGCCATCAACGATGTCACCGATGCTATGAAGGGTATGCTGGCACCCAAGTTCCGCGAGGTCGCTCTGGGCGAGCTGCAGGTGCGTCAGGTGTACAAGATCTCCAACGTGGGCACCGTTGCAGGCTGCCGCGTGACCAGCGGCAAGATCACCCGCGACAGCAAGGTGCGCGTGGTGCGTGACGGCATCGTCATTGCCGAGGACGAGATCGCATCCCTGAAGCGCTTCAAGGACGACGCCAAGGAAGTGGCCGAGGGCTACGAGTGCGGCGTTACTCTGGCAAAGTTTGCGGACGTCAAGGAAGGCGACGTGTACGAAGCCTTCAAGATGGAAGAGTACCGCGACTAAGCAAAAACCGAATATATAACAGCTTCCCGGCAGAAAAGGCTTCCCCCGTCCGGGGGAAGCTGTCGAACGAAGTGAGACTGATGAGGGCGTATCTTTCGCAGGTGTGGAGCGTGCGCCCTCATCCGTCGTTCTGGCAGACAGATGCCGCCTTTCCCCGGGCGGGGAAGGGCTTTGGGAAGCTGCCGACAGAATTTGGAGAAAACTATGTCTCAGAAAAATATGGGCCGTCTTGCGCAGGATATGAAGCGCGAGGTCATTGCCATCATCGGCCGACTGAAGGACCCGCGGCTGGAGGGCGGTCTGCTGACCGTCACCCGTTTGGACGTGACGCCGGATCTGGATGTGGCAAAGGTGTATGTAAGCGTGATGGGCCGTGCGGACGGCCCCAAGCCCGCAATCGAAGCGCTGAACCGTGCCGCAGGCCATGTGCGCACCGAGGTCAGCAAAAAAATGCACATCCGCAAGGCACCCCGCTTCATCTTTGTGGAGGATGACGGTGCCGCCTACGCCGCCCACATCAACGAGCTGCTGCGCAGCCTGAACGTGAACGGCGAGGAGGAAGCACAGCCTGCCGATACCGAACAGACCGAGGACTGACTGCCTTTGCGGAAAGGATGGATCATTGGATGACAGAACAACTGAATGTGCAGCAGATGGCGCAGCGCCTGCTGGCTGCGGACAACATTTTGATTCTGTGCCACAAAAACCCGGACGGTGACACCATCGGCTGCGGCAGCGCCCTGTACTATGCGCTCAAAGCGCTGGAAAAAACGACAGCGGTGCTCTGCTCCGATGACATTCCGTCCCGCTATGCCTTTACAAACCCACGGCTGTTCAAGGGCGAGTTTGAGCCCCGCACCGTGATCGCGGTGGATGTGGCCGGTTTGCAGCTGTTTGGCGAAAATAACGGTGTGCCGCAGTTTGCACGCCATGTGGACCTGTGCATCGACCACCACGCGGGCAACAACGGCTATGCCGATTTCACCCTTCTGGATGCCGGTGCCGCTGCGGCAGCAGAGCTGCTGTATCAGGTCATCGTGGAGATGGGCGTGCCCATCACCCCCCACATTGCGGACTGTCTGTACACCGGCATTGCCACCGACACCGGCTGCTTCAAGTTCTCCTCCACCACAGCCAACACCCACACGGTTGCTGCAAAGCTTATTGAAGCCGGCTGCCATGTGGAGGAACTGAACACCCTGCTCTTCGACACCAAGCCCCGTGCCCGCATGGAGGCCGAGCGCATCGCCCGCAACCATCTGGAATACTATCTGGACGGCCGCTGCGCCCTGATCTACCTGACAAGGGACGAGATCCGGCAGAGCGGGGTAGACCCCGCAGATCTGGAGGAGCTGACCAGCCTGCCCATCAGCATCGAGGGAGTCAAGGTCGGTCTGACCCTGCGCCAGCAGCCCGGCGGCAGCTACCGCATCAGCGTGCGCACCGCAAAGGGCGTGGACGCCTGTGCCATTGCCCGGAGGCTGGGCGGCGGCGGCCACACCCGCGCAGCGGGCTGTGAGCTGCTGGGCGACCTTGAAAACGCAAAAAATGCGATCCTTGCAGAGGTGGAAGCCGAGCTGGACGCACCGCAGGAGGAAGCATGATGCAGGGCATCCTGATCGTAGACAAGCCCATGGACTGGACCAGCTTTGACGTGGTGGCAAAGCTGCGCGGCGTGCTGGGCACCCGCAAGCTGGGGCACAGCGGTACGCTGGACCCCATGGCTACCGGCGTTCTGCCGGTGTTCTGCGGCGGTGCCAGCAAGGCGGTGGACTTGCAGCTGAACCACGACAAGACTTACCGCGCCACCCTGCGCCTGGGTGCACGCACCGATACCGGCGACAGCACCGGCACGGTGCTGGAGACTGCACCTGTCACCGCCGGAGAGAAGGAACTGCTGGCTGTGCTGCCGCAGTTTATCGGCCCGCAGATGCAGGTGCCGCCCATGTACTCGGCGGTCAAGATCAACGGACAGCCGCTGTATAAGCTGGCGCGCGAGGGCGTGACCGTGGAGCGCAAGGCGCGCCCCATTGAGATCTACGGCATTGAGTACGGCGGCAGTCCGGCAGAAAACGAGTATGTGCTGACGGTGCGCTGCTCCAAGGGCACCTACATCCGCACCCTGCTGGAGGATATCGCCGCCGCCATGGGGCAGAAGGGCACCATGAGCGCTCTGCGCCGCACCGCTGCCGGTCTGTACACCGAAGCAGATGCCCACACGCTGGAGGAGATCCTTGCCGCAAAGGAGCAGGGGAGCGCTGCGCTGGAAGCACTGATGCTGCCGGTGGAAAGCGTGTTCACCCCGTTGCCGCTGCTGGTGGTGGAGCCATGGGTGGAGCAGCATCTGTACAACGGCTGTCCCACCAGCCGCTACCCCGCAGCAGACGGACGCTACCGGGTGCGCAGCGCCGCCGGGCAGTTCCTTGGCCTTGCCAACATTACCGGCGGGGTGCTCCGGGTGGAAAAACTGTTCGTGGAACGTAATTGAGCAATAAAGGAAACAAGACCCATGCAGATCATTTCTCAGTTTGCCCCGCTGCCGCTGACGCAGCCCGAAAAAGGCACCGCCGTGGCTATGGGCTACTTTGACGGCATCCATATCGGCCACCGGGCGGTGATCGAAGGGGCCGTGCAGTGGGCAAAGACCCATGGCGCAGCCCCGGCGGTGTTCACCTTCCGCCTGCCGGTGGAAAATAAAATGAAGGGCAAGCGCCTGCTTTCTACCGAGGATAAGCACGCCTTGATCCACAGCCTTGGGGTGGAGTATTACCTCACCCCGGACTTTGAAGCGATCAAAGCGCTGAGCCCGGAGGAGTTCGTGCGCGGCATTGTGGAAAACTGCCACGCCCGGGCGCTGTTCTGCGGCGAAAACTTCACCTTTGGCGCAAAAGCTGCCGGTACGCCGGAGCTGCTGCGCACCCTCTGTGCCCCCCTTGGGGTAGAGATGGTGGTGGTGCCCATGGCACAGTTTGAGGAAAAGCCGGTGTCCTCCACCCGCATCCGCACCGCGCTGGAGGGCGGGGATATCCCCGCTGCCAACGCCATGCTGGGGATGCCCTATGCCATCCGCTTTGCGGTGCAGCACGGGGCAGGACTGGGACACACCCTTGGGGTGCCCACCATCAACCAGCTGTACCCGCAGGGCTTCCAGATGCCCCGCAGCGGCATTTATATCACCCGCACCTGCATCAACGGGGTGTGGTATCCCTCGGCCACTGGTCTGGGCAGCCGCCCTACCGTGAACGATGATGCCACCAAGGTGACCTGCGAGACCTTTATCCCGGGCTTTTCCGGCGACTTGTACGGCACCGACCCGGTGGTGGAGTTCCACGCCTACCTGAGCCCCAGCAAAAAGTTTGATACGCTGGACCAGCTGCGGGACTGCATCAACAATGCCGCCCGCCGCGCACAGGAATATTTTGCATAACGCATAAGTAGACAGGCCGTTGCACAGTATTTTGTGCGGCGGCCTTGTTTGATGCGGGACGATTTGAAATGCCCTCCGCTTGCGCTCTGGGCATAATTCAAGGAATTTTATTTTTTTATTTGAGCTTCCGAAAAGTCTGCGGACTTTTCGGAAGCTTTTTTCACGGAAGAGAACGGAACGGAAAACGGCATTTCCGGCGTCTGCGGGCAGAAAAAACCGCACTTCGGGCAAAATAGACACATTTCCGTGCAACAACGGTAAATGTTTGTTAAACAATTATCTATCTCTTATCCTTGCAATACACACAGTTTTTGTTTATAATAGTAACTGTACGGGGCAACGCCCCGATTGTGAGCGAGACTCTGGTTCAGAATTATAACTTGAGAGGAGTTTTTACCATGGGTTTAGGTAAGAAGACGATCGACGATCAGAACTACTGCGGCAAGAAGGTGCTTGTCCGCTGCGATTTCAACGTCCCGATGAAGGACGGTGTCATCACCAACGAGAACCGCATCAATGCAGCTCTGCCCACCATCCAGAAGCTGGTCAACGATGGCGCTAAGGTCATCCTGTGCAGCCATCTGGGCAAGCCCAAGAACGGCCCCGAGGCTAAGTTCAGCCTGGCTCCCGTTGCTGTGGCTCTGAGCGCAAAGCTGGGCAAGACCGTTGTGTTTGCCGACGACGACAATGTTGTGGGCGAGAACGCAAAGGCTGCTGTGGCTGCCATGAACAACGGCGATGTCGTTCTGCTGCAGAACACCCGTTTCCGCAAGGAAGAGACCAAGAATATGCCTGAGTTCAGCGAGGAGCTGGCTTCTCTGGCTGACGCTTATGTGGACGACGCCTTCGGCAGCTGCCACCGTGCACACTGCTCCACTGCAGGTGTCACCGACTACATCAAGGATACCGCTGTCGGTTACCTGATGGAGAAGGAGATCAAGTACCTGGGCAACGCTGTCAACGACCCGGAGCGTCCCTTCACCGCCATCCTGGGCGGCGCAAAGGTCGCTGATAAGCTGAACGTCATCTCCAACCTGCTGGAGAAGGTCGATACCCTGATCATCGGCGGCGGCATGGCTTACACCTTTGCCAAGGCTCAGGGCTACGAAGTGGGCAAGAGCCTGTGCGATGACACCAAGCTGGACTACTGCAAGGAGATGATGGCTAAGGCCAAGGAGAAGGGCGTCAAGCTGCTGCTGCCCGTGGATGCAGCCTGCATCAAGGATTTCCCCGATCCCATCGATGCTCCCGTGGATGTGACCATCGTGCCCATCAGCGCTATCCCCGCTGACATGGAGGGCTGCGACATCGGCCCCGAGACCATGAAGCTGTTTGCTGACGCTGTCAAGGCTTCCAAGACTGTTGTCTGGAACGGCCCCATGGGCGTGTTCGAGAACCCCACTCTGGCAGCTGGTACTCTGGCTGTTGCCAAGGCTATGGCTGAGAGTGATGCTACCACCGTTATCGGCGGCGGCGACAGCGCAGCAGCTGTGCAGCAGATGGGTCTGGGCGACAAGATGACCCACATCTCCACCGGCGGCGGCGCTTCTCTGGAGTATCTGGAGGGCAAGGAGCTGCCCGGCATCGCAGTCATCCAGAACGCATAATTTTTCCGGCATCACAATGGGTGCGGCGGCATTTACGCCGCCGCATCTTTTCTTTTTGTGCAGGCAAATTGTAAATATTTACGAAGGTAAGGAGAAAATAACAATGGATAAGGCAAAGCGCAAGGCTATTATCGCTGGTAACTGGAAGATGAACAAGACCGCCTCCGAGGCTGCTGTTCTGGTGGACGAGCTGATCCCCGCTGTGAAGGACGCTACCTGCGAGGTGGTCATCTGCACCCCGTTTACCGATCTGGTCACCGCTGTGGCTAAGACCAAGGGCACCAACATCCATGTCGGTGCCGAGAACGTCCACTTTGAAAAGTCCGGTGCTTTCACCGGCGAGATCAGCGCTGATATGCTGGTGGATCTGGGCGTGGAGTACGTCATCGTCGGCCACTCCGAGCGCCGCCAGTATTTCGCAGAGACCGACCAGACCGTCAACAAGCGCGCTCTGGCCGCTCTGAACGCCGGCCTGAAGGTCATCATCTGCGTGGGCGAGAGCCTGCAGCAGCGCGAAGAGGGCGTTACCGAGGAGCTGGTCCGTATGCAGACCAAGATCGCCCTGCGTGACGTGACCGCCGAGCAGATGGCAAACGTTGTCATCGCCTACGAGCCCATTTGGGCCATCGGCACCGGCAAGACCGCTACCGCTGATCAGGCAGAGGAAGTCTGCGCTCAGATCCGCAAGGTGGTGGGCGAGCTGTACGGCGAGACCGTAGCCGAAGCTACCACCGTGCAGTACGGCGGTAGCATGAATGCCAAGAACTGCGAGGAGCTGCTGAGCAAGAAGGACGTGGACGGCGGCCTGATCGGCGGCGCATCCCTGAAGGCTCCCGACTTTGCAGTCATCGTTGATGCAGCCACCAAGGGCTGAGCAACTGCCTTTTCTTAACTAGCTGTTTCAGCGCCCGGCTGCGCCGTTTTTTCAGCGCTGAGCCGGGCGCTGATCTGTTTTACAGCAGCCGCTCGGGTGTTATGCACCCGCAGGCTGCACCCCGCAGGCAGGGCGCTTAGCCTTGCCCGCAACGCGTGATAAATTCAAAGGAGATTCAATTTTATGGCAAAGAAACCTGTTCTTCTGTGCATCATGGATGGCTTCGGCTGGGTGCCGAACGAGACCTTCGGCAACGCTGTTGTGGCTGCCAAGACCCCCCATCTGGATGCTCTGATGGAAAAGTACCCCATGACCACCATTGATGCTTCCGGCATGGCTGTCGGCCTGCCCGACGGCCAGATGGGCAACTCCGAGGTCGGCCACACCAACATGGGCGCAGGCCGCATCGTGTACCAGCAGCTCACCCTCATCACCAAGTCCATCCGCGACGGCGAGATGCTCAAGAACCCTGTGCTGGTCAAGAACATGAAGGCCGCCATCGAGGCCGGTAAGGCCATCCACCTGATGGGTCTGGTGGGCACCGGCGGCGTGCACAGCCATGCCGACCACTGGTTTGGCGTGCTGGAAATGGCAAAGCATCTGGGTGCAAAGGAAGTTTACCTGCACTGCATCACCGACGGCCGCGACACCGACCCCCACTCCGGCAAGGGCTTCCTTGCTGACCTGCAGGCCAAGCTGGATGAGCTGGGCGTGGGCAAGATCGCCAGCGTTTCCGGCCGTTACTACGCCATGGACCGTGATAACAACTGGGACCGCGAGGAGAAGGCCTACGCTGCTTTCGTCTACGGCGAGGGTGAGCACGCTGCCAACGCTGCCGAGGCCATCGAGGCTTCCTATGCCGCAGACAAGACCGATGAGTTCGTGCTGCCCTGCGTCACCTGCGAGGGTGGCCGCGTGCAGGATGGCGACACCGTCATCTTCATGAACTTCCGCCCCGACCGTGCCCGCCAGATGACCCGCATCTTCTGCGACGATGCTTTTACCGGCTTCGAGCGCCGCGGCGGCCGCAAGCAGGTGCACTACGTCTGCATGGCCGAGTACGATGCCACCATGCCCAACTGCGAAGTCGCTTATCCCCCGGTGGAGCTGAAGAACGTTCTGGGCGAGTACCTGTCTGCCCACGGCAAGACCCAGCTGCGCATTGCCGAGACCGAGAAGTACGCTCACGTCACCTTCTTCTTTAACGGCGGCGTGGAGGCTCCCTACGAGGGCGAGGATCGCTGCGTCATCCCCAGCCCCAAGGTTGCCACCTACGACCTGAAGCCCGAGATGAGCGCCCCCGAGGTTGCTGCCGAGTGCGTCAAGCGCATCGAGAGCGGCAAGTACGATGTGGTCATCCTGAACTTTGCAAACTGCGATATGGTCGGCCACACCGGCGTGTTCGAGGCTGCTGTCAAGGCCGTTGAGGCTGTGGATACCTGCGTGGATCAGGTGGTCACCGCTGTGCTGAACGCCGGCGGCTGCGCCTTCATCACCGCCGACCACGGCAACGCCGAGAAGATGATGAACCCGGACGGCACCCCCTTCACCGCCCACACCACCAACGTTGTGCCCTTTGTGGCAGTTGGCTGCGGCGATGTGAAGCTGCGCGAGGGCGGCTGCCTGGCCGATATCGCACCCACCATGCTGCCCTATATCGGCCTGCCCGTTCCCGCCGAGATGACCGGCAAGAGCATCATCGTGGAGTGATGCCAGACGGGATAACCGGATAAACAAACAAAAGGCTGCTGCACATTGCGTGCGGCAGCCTTTTTGCGTAAAGAGACGATTTTGAATGCCCTCCGCTTTGCTCTGGGCATAAATAGCGGAAAGAAAATTTTTTGTTTGTTTTTCCGAAAAGTCTGCGGACTTTTCGGAAAAACTTTTTCACGGGAGGGGGTGCAATGCCGTTGTCCTTTACGACCCCTTCTGTGAAAAGGGAATAGCGGAGCGTCCGCAGACGCTCCGCTATTCCGAAATAAAAAATAATTTTTCCGCTGAAGATGGCCAGAGCGCACGCGGAGGCCATTTTGATCGTCCCACCTGCAAAAAACTTACTTTTTCAGGTGGCTGTCCCAGCCGCTGGAGGTGGTGGCCTGCTTATCGGGCGTGCACCACATGGCCTCTACGTCGTCCAGCGATTCCACCAGCTTCTGCCCCTCTTCCAGCGGCATACAGAACAGGGCGGTGGTCAGGCAGTCTGCCATGCCGGAGTCCGGGCACAGCACGGTGACGCCGTTGTAGTAGGCGGCGGGCCACAAGGTATCCGGGTCGATAATGTGATGATAGCGTTTGCCGTCCACCACAAAGTAGCGCTGGTAGTCGCCGCTGGTCACCAGTGCAAGGTCGCTCATGTTGATGGGCGAGCCGAAGATGGAGTTGGTGTTGGTATACACCTCCGAAGCGTTCCACGGGTTCTCCACGCCGCCCGTCCACTGGCTGCCGTCCGGCTTTGTGCCGATGGCGCGCAGGTTGCCGCCCACGCTTACCAGTGCGCTGGTCAGGCCGCGGGCTTCGGCGGCGCGGCAGACCATTTCCACTGCGTAACCCTTGCCCACGCTGCCCACGTCCAGCGACATCTCCGGGTCGGACAGATAGACCGTTTTGGCGTCCTCGTCAATGACAAGATCGTTGATATCGCAGTGCTGGGCAGCGGCTTCCAACTCCTCCTGCGTGGGCAGGGTGTTGTCGGCATCGGAAGCGTCCTTTTCAGCGGCTTCGCGGTGGTCGTGCCAGATGCCCAGCACACTGCCCATGGCAATGTTGATCTTGCCGCCGGTCAGGTCGTACATCTGCCGCGCCAGCTCCAGCATGGAGAGGATGCGGTCATCCACCTGTACCGGGGCTTTGCCTGCGTTTTCGTTGATGGTCTTGACGTTCACAACGCCGGCATAGTCGTTGTAGATATCGTAGAGCTGATTGTAGGCGACAAGATCCTGATGCAGCGCCTGCATCTGGGTGTTGAACTCTTCCTCGCTCTCGCAGTAGGCGATGACCTGCGTCACTGTGTCGAACACATCATAAAAGATGGTGGTGTACCGGGTCAGCTCCTTTTTGGGCTTGCAGCCGACCAGCAGGCTAATGCTCAGCACCGCCGCCAGCAGTGCAGCGGTCATGCGGGTGATGCGGCTCTTCATACGGTCTGGCTCTCCTTTGCAGCGGTAAAGGCGGTATGCTCCTCCTGCAAATGCGCCAGCAGGTCTGCAAACATCCAGCTGCGGTTTGCGGGGGTGACCACCGCCTTGAGCGGGATGGTCACCTGTGCCTGCCGCATCAGGTCCAGCAGGGTGTCCACGTCCTTATCGCGGAAGTTTGCCAGCACCAGCGCCGGGGGATAGGCGCCCGGCTCCAGCACCAGCGTTCTGGGGGCTTTTACCTCTACCTCGCCCAGCAGCTGGGCAACAGTCTTGCCGGCATCGGCGGGGGCAACGGGCAGCAGCTTCATGCCAAAGGCGGGTGCCATGCCCTCCAGCTTGCCCCGGTCGGCGGGGGAAAGATTCCAGCCCAGCGCCAGCGGCACCCCGGCGTTCTGGTTGCGTGCAATGTGTGCTTTCATTTTTAAAACCTCTTTCGGCAGTGTTTTTTCAAAATACACTATAGTATACCATAAAACCCGTGAAAAGAAAATGAAAACCCGCCGGTGCACAGAAATCAGGGGTGTTTAAGGTAAAATGCTGCTTGGCTGCGCGCGAACTTTCCGGCAAAAAAGAACTGCTGCACCCGGTCGGCACAGCAGTCCCTGTGTATAACAATATTCTTTCGGGCGGGTTCAGTTCATTTTTTTGCCGAAGAACTCCACCTCTTTGCCGATGAACTGCATCAGCTCATCGAACTGGTCGGGGGTCAGGCTCTGAGCGCCGTCGCACTTGGCCTTGGCGGGGTTGTTGTGCACCTCGATCATCAGGCCGTCGGCACCGGCGGCGACCGCAGCTTTAGCCAACTCCGGCACCATCCATGCGTGTCCGCAGGCGTGGCTGGGGTCCACCACCACCGGCAGATGGGTCATCTTGTGCAGCATGACCACACCGGCAAGGTCCAGCGTGTTGCGCATACTGGTCTCAAAGGTGCGGATGCCGCGCTCGCACAGGATGACGTTCTCGTTGCCCTCTGCCATGATGTACTCGGCGCTCATCACGAACTCTTCCAGCGTGTTGGCAAGGCCGCGCTTGAGCAGCACCGGCTTTTTCTGGCGTCCAACGGCTTTGAGCAGCTCAAAATTCTGCATATTGCGGGCACCTACCTGAATGAGGTCCACATTTTCAAACAGGGGCAGGTGCTCGGTGTTCATGATCTCGGTCACGATGGGCGAACCGGTGGCGCGGCGCGCCAGCTTGAGCAGATCCAGACCCTCACTGCGCATACCCTGAAAAGAGTAGGGGGAGGTGCGGGGCTTGAACGCACCGCCGCGCAGCAGGGAAGCGCCTGCCGCCTTTACCCGCTGGGCGCAGTAGGTGATCTGCTCCTCGCTCTCAATGCTGCACGGCCCGGCGATGACCGCAAAGTTGCCGCCGCCGATCTTGACGCCCTCTACGTCGATAACGCTGTCGTCCGGGTGGAACTTGCGGTTGGCCTTTTTGTAGGGCTCGGACACGCGGCGGCAGGTCTCCACCACCGGGTTCGCCAGCACCCAGCTCTCCGCAATGGCCTTAGTGTCGCCGATCAGACCCAGAATATGGGTGTCGCTGCCCTTGGAATCGTTGATCTGCAGCCCCATATCTTCCAGCTCGTGGCAGAATTCGCGCACCTGTACGTCGGGGGCATCCTGTTTGAGTACGATGATCATAGTATTTTGTCTCCTTTGCCTTTTCCTATCGTGTAAAACGGCGAGGGAGACCGGCTCCTTTGCCGCAGCTTGCAGTGTCAAACTTCAGTGCTCTGAAGTGCGTGACGCTATGATATCACTTCATGAAACTGAAGTCAAGAGAAATTTTGAATTTTTTCGGAAAAAGTGGTAGAATAGAAACAGAGCAAATGTAAAAGAGGGAATAACAATGGGAAAAGAAGCTAAAACCAACGCAATGCGCATTCTGG
>ERZ1026870.865-NODE-865-length-15798-cov-13.024709_pt1 | contig 15798 bp, 10 predicted proteins | sample MGYA00380165_ERZ1026870 | MGnify/ENA primary metagenome ERZ1026870 (study PRJEB33269, sample SAMEA4719801) | human gut metagenome | biome: human-associated habitat; feature: organic feature; material: feces | place: Cameroon | collected 2013-10 ...
GGAAGTGAAAAACAACATCGCAATTCCCAGCGCCAGTAAAGGAAGCAGTCCGATGGTCTGCAGAGTATATGATATTTTACTGCTGCTTTTTTTCTGTGTATTTTCCATAGAATTCCCTGTCCCTTCCGATAAGATCGGTACACATATCAGTATTAAAATAATTATATGAAAAAAATGTCGGAAAAGCAAGAAATAAAAGAATCAGGCATATTGACGAAAAACGGGGGGGTGATAAAATGCTATCAAAATAAAGATAATATGCTTGGGAGGTACAAATGATCTGTTCGAAATGCGGAAAGCAAATAGCGGATAATAGCAAATTCTGTGTATATTGTGGTAGTAAGATTGAAGAAGCCGGATCGGCATTGGTATGTGCGGGGTGTGGAGCACCGCTGGGACCGGGTACAAAATTCTGTACAAAATGCGGCAGAAAAGTGGAGGAGCTGGTGCAGCAGACGGCAGAACAGCCGCAGGCACCGGTACAAAAACCGGCAGAACCGATAGCACAGTCAGTGCCACCGGTACAAAAGCCGGTACCTCCGGTCACAAATGATGCATCCGGACAGCCGGCAGTTACGAAGAGTAAAGCACCTCTGATCATTGTGATTGTGCTGGCGGCTATTTTGCTGATACTGGGAGCTGTTTTTCTCATTATCGGAATTTTTGGTTCGGACCGCCTGGAAACCGTGGCAAAGCCTTCGACTGTTGATAACACGGCAGATGAAGCAATTCTCCAGACAAGTGGGAAGGGTGATGTGGCGTTGTTTGATACGGTAGACGCTATCATGGAAGATGCAAAGGTCGAATATGAAGCCGGTAATTATGAGGCAGGATGTGCGCATGCAAAAGAAGCCCTGGAACAGTATATGACAATTGCTGAGGAAAATAATCTTCAGGACGAAGCACAGAAGAAAATGGAAGATGCCTATAAGATTTATCGGGATTCTGTCATTGGACAGTGCGATAACCTGGAGGGACAACAGGCAAGTTCCGCAATGTTCGAGCAGACATGGGGAATCCTGTCGAATGCTGTTGCTTTTACGGATCAGATCGCAGAACAGGGCTATGCGTTAGACAATAGCGGACTGGTGACCTGCCAGGATGAATGCGTGACGGTCTTCAAAGCGAAATTTATTGAAGCCATCAATAATATTACCAGCTATGAAAACTGGTCAAGAGATGAAGCATGGAATTATGCGGAAGAGGCAGAGAAGATCAACGAGAGTGGAAATGCTGTAATGTTTGATCCGGAGGAACTGGATGATCCGCTGCGTCTGCGGTATGAATATAGCCTGGCATGGGTGACAAGAAAGCGAAGTGAAACAGGTCTGGCAGACGGATCCCTGACGAAAGCAGATGTTGTGAACAATATGCGGGCAATCCTGAGGGAAACCGATTACAATCTGCTCCTGCTGCAGGATATTATCTCTTACGGCAATGATGTGGGACTGGATGTCTCAAGGTATGCGCAAGCCTACAATGCCATTGTGGATGAAATATACCGTGAACAGGGTCTGACAATCGTGGCGGGAGATTCCCAGAGCACACCTCAGACTGTGGATGTGCGACACTTCTGGTACTTTAACGATCTGACAGGGGAGGATGCTTATAAAATAGATTTCAGTAATGGAACAACCGCCACAACGAGAGCCTGGATCCGCAATAATGTGCCGGGAATTGTTGGGGAATAAAAATGCAGAAGGATAAACGGAATAAAAGAACCATAGAAAAACGGCAGTGGCTGCATGGTATGTTAATCCCCCTTGGGCTGCTGATCGTGTTTGGAATCGGAATTGGATGCGGTCTGGCACGGAGAGATCTGGCACAGATTCTTCCGGCAGAGGAGACAGCAGCCGGTGAGACGGTTTGCGAGACCGTGGCAGAGAGTATACCGGAGGAAGAGGAAATTGTCTATGATCCACCGGAATATGATTTCAAAACAGATGAGATCACTGTGGAACTGGATGGACTGGACAGGGAATATACCATTGCTTTTGTCAATGATCTGCATATGATTACGGACAAAGAAGCCGGAGATGTATTGGAAGAGAATCTTCCGACGGTCAGGGAGAGATATGAAAATCTTTCGGTAACTCCCGAAGGAATCCATGGGGAGGAACTCTGGCCTGAAATTGTGAAATTTTTGAATTACCATGATTTCGATGCAGTGATTTTTGGTGGAGACATGCTGGATTACTGCAGCCATTCTAATATGAAAGCATTAACTGTGGGATTTGAGAAACTGAAATACCCCAGGGAGCGTCTGCTCTATCTCCGCTCTGATCATGATTATGGTGGATGGTACGGCGGAAGCACATTTACGGATAATGATGGATTTGCGGCACAGGCCGCACTGTGGGACGGTGATGAGGGTGAAGGCTGTATTGATTTTGGGGCATTCCGCATCGTTGGTATCAACAAATCTTATGTGAACTTGTCGGATGGAAAACTGAAATTCCTCATGCAGCAGACAGGAGACGGAGTCCCGGTGATACTGGCCACGCATGTACCGTTTTATTCCGAAACGGACACTTCACTGGAAGAGTTATCCATGGCGGTGAGAAACCGGATCTATTATTGGAATCCGGAGAATTCAGGATATTGCCCGGATGCTAATACACAGCAATTTATAGATAGCATGTATGCCCCGGCTTCCAATGTAGTGCAGATTGTTGCGGCACATATGCATGCAGCGTGGGATGGTGTTGTGGCGAATGATCTGCGGGAGCATATTTTTGCTCCGGCATTTCAGGGAAATATCGGCATCATACATGTGGTAGATAAAAGCAGTACCAGCCAGAAGAATACAAAATGAAAAATGACACAAGAGGGGGACAACCAGTATGAAGCAAAAGAGAACCATTAAGAGTGTATTATGTGCAGCATTGTCTGTAGTGCTTCTGCTACAGAGCAGTGTGACGGTAGTAGCAGAGGAGGAAGCCGCACCCATGTCCCAGCCGGGTGAGGTCTATGCTTACGATGCAGGAAATCTGTATGGGGATCGTTTTTTTGTACCCACACAGGTATACCAGTATGGTGGAGAATTTTATATTGCGGATGCCTATCATCAGCAGGTGCTTCACAGCAGCAATGCTGCCAGTGCCCCCTATGATTGGCATCCCATCGGTATGGGATTAAACCGTCCACATGCCATTGCCAGTGATGGAACAATCTATCTGGTGGTGGATACGGACAATAACCGGATCGTGACATATACGAAAACAGAAGCAGGATATGAACTGGTGGAGAGTATTCCGGATGTGGGGATCCGTCCGCATTATGTGGCCTATGACAAGAGTACCGCACAGTTCTATGTATGGAGCTCCATGACGGGTGTGATGTATATCTATAAGAGATCTGCCAAAGGCCTGAATCTGGTTCTGAAAAAAGCAGTGAGAATCAAGGATCTGGATGGTTATTATACGAGATCCTTTACCATTGACGGAGAAAATATCCTGTTTCCCTGTGTGGGTCGGAGTGCGGTCTATGTAGTCAATAAGAGAAGTTTCAAAGTAAAGGGTGTCTACCCGGTAGCATCGGAACTGTCGGAAATGGTGCAGATCCTGCATATACAGAATTATTATTATCTGGTGACAAGCCATGATGATTCCGGAGAAAAATCTCCCAGACTTGTAAGAGCAGCCAGCCTTGCAGGCTTCGGAAACGGCAGTTATGAAGATATCCGGGATCAATTCGGAGATATGAATGGAATTCCTTATTATATTACACAGGGTGAGGACGGACATTTCTATACTCCGGTCATAGAAGGTAATGTAAATTCCTATATCTGCCGTTTTGATATTGAAAATGATGCCATTACGAATGTAGTAAATATGTTCTACTAAGGTACGAGGGAGGAAAAAGATGTTTTGCAAAAGTTGTGGAAGTGAAATGGCGGAGAATGCCAAATTCTGCCCGAAATGTGGTGCAAAAGTAGAGCAGGAAGAAGAACTGACAAAAGAACCGGCAAAGGAACCGCAGAAACAGGAAAATCTGCAGCCGGAAGAACCGGTTTCGGAGATGGCAACAGAACACAAAAATATAGTGCTTCCGATAATGATTGGTCTTTTGGTGGTGCTTCTTGCCGGACTTATGGGATTCGGAGGCTATAGTCTGATCCGCACCAGAGAATTTCGCAGCGTTATCGCACAATATGAAGAGACAACACAGAGCTATGCCAGCTTAGGAAAATTTGAGACGGATTATACAGAGCTGCTGGATAATTCCCAAAAAGCAGCATCCCATCTGAACTTCTGGAAATATGAAGATCTGGCACAACAGATGTCCGATCTGTCCCAGGAGATAGGGCAGATGAATGCGGCTGTGGCAGAATATCGTCAGGATTATGAGAAGATCATCCAGACAGTGGAGCAGGATGCCGTTTATATCATGGATGATTATGATATAGACTACCAAAGTGTAAAAGCGGATCTGGAGAATGCCTTGCAGGAATTCGATGAGAGTGCCTGCAAAACCAATGCAGAAAAACTGCAGGGAATTTGTGACAGTATTGTCAGCGATAATGAGCAAAAAGCAAAAGAATATGTAGATAAAACCCAGGATATAAAAGATTCTTTTAGCGGATATTATGTACACCCATTTGAACAGTATATGATCGGAGATCTTACCGCTGCTGTAGCCAAAGCCAGGGAAGACAAAGATTATGTGAAACTGAGGGATGACTTTACCCGGTTAAACAACTGGGCGGAGAAATTCAGTGCAATAGCATATACCAACGAACAGATTGGCAGCTTTGTACAGGCAGATGTATCCTCTCCTACGGAAGTAAAACTATATCTGAATGCTTATGATTACGATACCTATAATTTTAAGCTGGAAGATTTTGCGATTTATGAGAAATACAACGGGGTATGGCAGGAATGCCAGGCCGAGGATATGTCACAGATCGCAGGAACCCTGTCTATGGATATCGTAGCGGATATATCGGGAAGTATGCGTTTTAATTTCTATGAGATGCAGGAGTCTGTTGATAATTTTGTGAACCAGACCCACTCTGACACGGTGCTGGGACTGTCTACGATCGGTACGATTTATGAGAGATATCAGGATTTCACCACAGACAAGAATGCGGTCACCAATGCGGTATGGAATCTGGATTGCTACGGACTGACCAGCTTATACCAGTCCCTGTATTCTTCCGTAGTCTACACTGCATCTGCAGAAGGAGCGAGATGTGTCGTAGCATTTACGGATGGACTCAATGAGCCTTACGGTGCGGGATATGACTACGATGCACAGGACGTTATTGATGTTGCTACTTATTATCAGGTTCCGGTTTATATTATCGGTATCGGAAGCTATGTGCAGGAGGATGAACTCCGGGAGATCGCAGAGGCTACCGGAGGTGCATTTTATGCCAACCGTTCTGTTTATGATCTGAGAAATGTTTATATGGATATTTATGAGGCACAGGGAAGAATGTACCAGCTTACTTATAAGACTTCTGTTCCGAATAATATTAATCGTGACATTTATGTGTTATATGCAGATGACAGTCAGAACCTGGGTATCCGTTTTGAAGAGGAACTGAATGCAGAAGCCTTGCAGAGTGCTTATGCCTCCGCAGGAATCAGCGGTGATGATCCGGCATCTTTTTATACGAATTCCAAGTATTTATCTTCGGATGACCTGGCAAAGCTGGGAGATGATCTGGAAGCAGTACAGACAGTTATCAATATCTATTTTGCCAAGAATGGTTACGCCTTCGGAAGTGGAGAGAATGGACAAAAACAGTTGGCAAAGATGATTGATATGGGTGTCATTACGGAAAACGGAACACTGGATGGAGATACCGTATCGGGAATCCTACACAATGATCCGATCCTGTGGCAGAACTTCAGTGCACTGTATAACTATCGTTATGAGATCGTCTATACAACGACATACGACATTTATTGTAACAATCCAGGAATCAGCTATGAAGATGCGAGAAGACTGGTAAGCCAGCATTACGGAGAAGAGAATGAGACCCGTTTCCAGCCGGTAATCTCTGCGGCATGGAAAAATATACAGGCGGGTAACCAATAAAAGGCTACATAAAACGAGGAGGACAAAAAATGGCATTATTGGGTAATATTATATGGTTTATACTGGTAGGATGGTGGAGCTTCCTGCTATATGGTCTGTGCGGTGTGTTATGCTGCATTACCATCATTGGAATCCCCATCGGAAAATCACTGTTTCAGTATGCAAAGCTGATGGCACTTCCGTTTGGAAAGGTAATTGTAAAAGAGACGGATATTAAAGGGGTTGAGAATGTCTCTGCTGTGAGAAGGGTGTGTGGTGTGATTGCCAATATTCTCTGGCTGCCCTTCGGCATCTGTTTTTTCCTGGGCAATATTTTGGTGATGATTGCATCAGCGATTACAATCATAGGAATCCCGAATGCTATTGTCATTGCAAAAAGCTGTAAATTCATGCTGTGGCCTGTCGGAGCCAAAGTAATTACCAAGGATGAGTGGGAAACGATCCGGATGCAGAATGCCATGAATACAGCCAATGCACCGGTGAATACATCAGCAATCGCACAAAATAGTAATGCTGCGGAGACACAGCAGACATCACAGAGCACAGCGGCTCCTAATCAGACCATGGAACACCTGAAGCAGAGCGGAGCACAGACACTGGACAGCCTGAAAGAAAATAGTGGAAAAGCGGCTGCAGCCATTGCAGCTACCAGTGCAGCAGGAATGTCTGCCTTACAACAAAAGAGACAGGAAAACACAGAAAAAGCGGTGGCAAAGGGGGCGGATGTCAGTTTTGATGAAGTGATGGATCAATTGGAAGCGAAGGTCTACAAAAATACGGCAATGTCGTGGGTAATGACTTTCCTGGAATATATTGCTGCGGCAGTTGTAGTGATCTGTATGATCATAGGAATGATCTACTTTGGAAGATTTGGATATGCCTTTATTCTGCGCGGAGCTCTGTACGGAATCGTATCAACCCTTCCTATCGTATTTGTGGCGAGTGTTCTTGGTGTGATCAAGAGAAATCATCTGTTTGTAGCAATTTTACTGGGAGTAGAAACTCTGGCGGTACTGCTTATGGGAATTTTGGGATTCGGATTCCGAACGCTGACGTTCTTAAGCCTGGCAGGCGTACTGGTGTGGTATATTCTTACATTTGTTACCAAAACGCAGATGCCGGCATTTCAGAAGAAAGCAGCGACGACAGGAAATGTGTCACCTGCACCTGCAGCGACTGAGACAGTAACTTCCCATTTTTGTGCACAGTGCGGCACGAAAATAACAGGCAACGTTAAATTCTGTCCGAAATGCGGTGCAAGTCAGGGGAATTAAGAAGCAGACAGTAAGATAAGAAAGTACATAGGAGGCGAACATATGCTGGTTGGTTTTATATTGATTCTGTTTGGTGCGTGTGCAGCCTTTTTCGGATATCAGATGTACCGTTTCACTGTATTTTTCCAGGGATTTCTGGCAGGAGCCGTGATCGGCGGCATGGTAGGAAGAGGATTTCTGCTATCGTTATTATTGGGGCTTGTTTTTGGAGCCGGTCTTGGCATTATGGCAGTATGTTTGCTTCGCTTAGGCGTTTTTTTGCAATGCTTTGTCTGTGCTTTCGGAATTCTGTTTATTCCCGGAGTAATACGGAAAATAATGGAACTTCTAAATTGGCCGTCAATACTACAGTTAGTGCGTGATTATATTATTAAAGGTGAAATCGATATTGATTTCAGTGAGGAACTGATAGTGTCAGTCATCGTTGGTGTGATCGTCGGAATCATAGGACTTGTGTTTACCAGAATCATGATCACGTTAGTTTCTGCATTGGCCGGCGGAACAATAGCAGGGATCGGAGTGATTACTGCCTTAAAAGGAATTGCACCTCAACTGGCAGTGATCCTGGGAATTATATTGGCTGTAAGCGGAATCCTATATCAATATTTTGATTGGAAAAAGAAAAATGAAGCTGGCAGTGTGCGGATGGTCACCCAGCCTGCAGCATTGCCGGATGATACGGAAAAACAGCATACAATGGAACCACTCCCGGTAACACAGCCAATACAGAAAGAGCAGATGCAGGATACTTTGCATTATTGTGGGCATTGCGGTACACAGATCAGGGGAGCAGCAAAATTCTGCCCTAAGTGTGGAAAGCAGCAATAGGAGCCGGATATTATAGTGGAGCATAACGGAGGAGAAACAAAAAATGGGATTTTTTGACAACAAGAAAGAAATAGTACAGGGACAGGGAAATGCAGTGCAACCGGAGGTAGTGGCTTGCGATAAAGAGCTTGCCGAACTGGAACAGCGCAGAAGGGAGCTTTACTTAAAAATCGGAAAACGCTATGCGGAAGAAGTATCGGTAGAAAAAGCAGAGGGAACGCCTTACGAAGAAGATATTACCGGATTAGATAAGATCACAGCGAGAACAGAGCTCCTGAATAAGCGGAAACTGGCAGTACAGGGATTAAAAAAGTGCGAAAAATGTGGGAATGTACTGGGGATTGACAGTGCCTTCTGTAATCAGTGTGGAGAGAAGCTGGAACCGGTCGCTCCGGAGGTACTCACAGATGCTCCGTTATGCCCTAAATGTAAGAATCCGGTAGAACCGGGTGTGCTGTTCTGTACAAAATGCGGAACAAAGCTGGAGAATACGGAAGTGACACCGGAGGCGCAGGCAGTTTTAAAATGTCCCGATTGCGGAGCCGAATGTGAACCCGGTGCAAGCTTTTGTATACAGTGTGGAAGAGCTTTATAAGCAAATCTCAACATCCGGCTTGACAACGCAAAAAAATGAGATATATAATAGCGGTATATCAAAAATGCATTGACGAAGAGAGTAACTTTTCCGCAGAAAGGCAAAGCGAACCGGTGATGGTGAGAGACCGGTGCGAGTAAGGGAATCGTGAAAATCACTTCTGAGCTGTCAGAACAAAAGCCCAGGTCAGTAGTTCTGAACGGAATCCCGCCGTTACCGGGAAGCATATCACTCCTGTGAGATCACACCTGTGGAATCGTATGGGAAGTATGTTGTAAGAGGTGGTTAACGAATGCATGAGCTTCGTCCTGTTACGGGACGAAGCTTTTTTTGATACTATTCAGGAAAGCATCAAAACTGCGATTTTGTGAATGAGGCGCTGAATAGTATGATGCTGTAATAAGAAAAGAAAGGAAGCACACTATGTACAAGCAGGTACCCACAAGCCTGAATTTCGTAGACCGTGAGAAGGCTGTCGAGAAATTCTGGGAAGACAACAACATTTTCAAAAAAAGTATGGAGCATCGTAAGGAAGGCGAGACTTATACCTTCTATGACGGACCGCCTACCGCTAACGGTAAGCCCCACATCGGCCATGTAGAGACCCGTACCATCAAGGATATGATCCCCAGATACCGTACCATGAAGGGATATATGGTTCCCCGTAAGGCAGGCTGGGATACCCACGGACTTCCCGTAGAGCTGGAAGTTGAGAAGCTGCTGGGTCTGGATGGCAAGGAGCAGATCGAGGAATACGGTCTGGCACCGTTCATCGACAAATGTAAAGAGAGCGTCTGGAAATACAAGGGAATGTGGGAAGATTTCTCCCGTACCGTTGGTTTCTGGGCTGATATGGATAACCCTTATGTTACCTATGATGACAACTTCATCGAGTCCGAGTGGTGGGCTTTGAAGACTATCTGGGACAAGGGACTTCTGTACAAGGGCTTCAAGATCGTTCCCTACTGCCCTCGCTGCGGAACCCCGCTGTCCAGCCACGAAGTGGCACAGGGCTATAAGGCAGTCAAAGAGCGCTCCGCTATCGTACGTTTCAAGGTAAAGGGCGAGGATGCATATTTCCTGGCATGGACCACCACCCCCTGGACCCTTCCTTCCAACGTGGCACTGTGTGTGAACCCGGAGGAGACCTATCTGAAGGTGAAGGCTGCCGACGGTTATACCTATTATATTGCAAAGGCACTGGCAGACAAGGTTCTGGGACGTCTTGCAGAAGAGGGCAAGGATGCTTACGAAGTACTGGAGACTTATGTTGGTAAGGATCTGGAGTACAAGGAGTATGAGCCTCTGTACAAGTGTGCGGGAGATGCCGCTGAGAAGCAGAAGAAAAAGGCACATTTCGTAACCTGCGACGGTTATGTAACCATGACCGACGGTACCGGTATCGTTCATATTGCGCCTGCTTTCGGTGAAGACGACAGCCGTATCGGACGTAACTACGAGCTGCCCTTCGTACAGTTCGTAGACGGCAAGGGTGATCTGACCGCAGAGACCCCTTATGCAGGCAAATTTGTAAAAGACGCTGATCCTCTGGTACTTAAGGATCTGGATGCAGAGGGCAAGCTGTTCGATGCACCGAAGTTCGAGCATGATTATCCCTTCTGCTGGAGATGTGACACTCCGCTGATCTATTATGCAAGAGAGTCCTGGTTCATCAAGATGACCGCTGTGAAGGATGACCTGGTACGTAATAATAAGACCATCAACTGGATTCCCGCTTCCATCGGCGAGGGACGTTTCGGCAACTGGCTGGAGAATATTCAGGATTGGGGCGTATCCCGTAACCGTTACTGGGGTACTCCGTTAAATATCTGGGAGTGCGAATGCGGACACCAGCATTCCATCGGCAGCCGTGAAGAGCTGTACAAGATGAGCGGCAATGAGAAGGCGAAGACCGTAGAGTTCCATCGTCCTTACATCGACGAGATCACCATCACCTGCCCCGAGTGCGGCAAGCAGATGAAGCGTGTTCCCGAGGTGATCGACTGCTGGTTCGACTCCGGAGCAATGCCTTTTGCGCAGCATCATTATCCGTTTGAAAACAAGGATCTGTTCGAGCAGCAGTTCCCTGCCAACTTTATCTCCGAGGCAGTGGACCAGACCCGTGGATGGTTCTACTCTCTGTTGGCAGAATCCACCCTGCTCTTCAACAAGGCTCCTTACAAGAACGTTATCGTTATGGGCCATGTACAGGATGAGAACGGTCAGAAGATGAGTAAGAGTAAGGGCAATGCGGTAGATCCTTTCAACGCACTGGAGACCTACGGTGCAGATGCCATCCGCTGGTATTTCTACACCAGTTCCGCACCCTGGCTGCCGAAGAGATTCTCCGGCAAGGCCGTACAGGAAGGACAGCGTAAATTCATGGGTACCCTGTGGAATACCTACGCATTCTTCGTACTGTATGCAAACATTGATAATTTTGATGCTTCCAAATATACACTGGAATACGACAAACTGCCCGTAATGGATAAGTGGCTGCTGTCCAAGTTGAACTCTACCGTTGCAGAAGTAGACAGCAATCTGGACCAGTACCGTATCCCCGAGGCTGCCAAGGCTCTGCAGGACTTCGTCGATGAGATGAGTAACTGGTATGTAAGACGCAGCCGTGAGCGTTTCTGGGCAAAGGGTATGGAGCAGGATAAGATCAATGCCTACATGACGCTGTACACCGCACTGGTGACCATCTGTAAGGCAGCAGCACCCATGATCCCCTTCATGACAGAGGATATTTACCAGAACCTGGTAAGAAGCAACGATGCAAATGCACCCGAGAGTATCCATCTGTGTGACTTCCCGGTAGTGAACAAGGATCACATCGACAAGAAGCTGGAAGAGGATATGGAGGATGTACTGGATGCTGTCGTTATGGGTCGTGCATGCCGTAACGAGGCTGCCATCAAGAATCGTCAGCCTATCAGCAGAATGTATATCAAGTCAGACTTCACCTTAAGCGAGTTCTACCAGGAGATCATCGAGGATGAGCTGAACGTCAAGGAAGTCGTATTTACCGATGATGTACGTGACTTTACCTCATACACCTTCAAACCTCAGCTGCGTACCGTAGGACCCAAGTACGGCAAACAGTTGGGCGGCATCCAGAAGCACCTTGCAGCACTGGATGGCAATGCAGCAATGGATGAGCTGAATGCAGACGGTGCATTAAAGTTCGATGTAGACGGTGTGGCTGTAGAACTGACCAAGGATGATCTGCTGATCGACATGGCACAAAAGGAAGGCTATGTATCTCAGGAAGACAACCGGATGACCGTTGTCCTGGATACCAACCTGACACCGGAACTGGTAGAGGAAGGCTTCGTATACGAGATCATCAGCAAGATCCAGACCATGCGTAAGGAGAGTGGCTTCGAAGTGACCGACCACATCCGCGTATCCATCAACGGCAACGATAAGCTGTCTGAGATCGCACAGAAGAACAAAGAAGCCATCAGCGGCAAGGTTCTGGCTGACGAACTGACAAGCGGTGCGGAATATGGCGTATCCAAGGAATGGAATATCAACGGCGAGAACGCAGTGATCGCTGTGGAGAGAGTATAAAGATAAAGATTCTGCGGTTTTTCCGGAAGGGGGACCGCAGAATCTTTTCTGTTTCGGGAAAACATTTACGAAACTTACGAAAACCGGCGAAAACAGTTGGAATACGCATGGAAGTTTGTTATAATATTACCTGTATTTGGTTAAGAATATTGGATGAAATCATAATACTATCCTTTTTGGAATATCTTGAACAGAGTTTGCGGGATATCGTGATGAAGAAATGTCCTGCAAATGATGTTTTTGCGGGATAGGTAATGGAGAGGAGAACACAGGTGAAAAAAGCAGTGGCAGCCAGCGAGAAGCCGGCAAAGGCAAAAGAGTTCGACAAGGAGCTCTTCAAGAGAAGTGTGGAATATAATGTGCGCACCCTGTATCGTAAGAATCTGGAAGAAGCAGATGCACAGCAGATCTTCCAGGCAGTATCTTATGCGATCAAGGATCGTATCGTAGAGAACTGGATGGAGACCCAGAAGGCATATGAGAAGGAAGATCCCAAGATGGTCTACTACATGTCCATGGAGTTCCTGATGGGAAGAGCACTGGGCAATAACCTGATCAACTTAAAGGCATACAAGCCCGTAGCGGAAGCTCTGGAAGAGCTGGGACTGGACCTGAACCTGATCGAGGACCAGGAGCCGGATGCAGCGCTGGGTAACGGTGGCCTGGGACGTCTGGCAGCATGTTTCCTGGATTCCCTGGCAACTCTGGGATATCCCGCATACGGCTGCGGTATCCGTTATCGTTACGGTATGTTCAAGCAGGAGATCCGCGACGGTTATCAGGTAGAGGTTCCCGATAACTGGCTGATGAATGGTAATCCTTTCGAACTGCGCAGACCCGAATACGCCAAGATCGTAAAGTTCGGCGGTTATGTCAGCGTACACACCGATGAGAATGGCAGAAATGTATTTACCCAGGAAGGTTATCAGTCTGTTAAGGCAATTCCTTTTGATTTCCCCATCGTGGGCTATGGCAACGGCATTGTAAACACCCTGCGTATCTGGGATGCGGAGCCTGTAGAGTGCTTCCAGCTGGATTCTTTTGACAAGGGTGACTACCAGAAGGCTGTAGAGCAGGAGAATCTGGCCCGTAATATCGTAGAGGTTCTGTACCCCAACGACAATCACTATGCCGGTAAGGAACTGCGTCTGAAGCAGCAGTATTTCTTCATCTCCGCCTCCGTACAGGAAGCTGTAGAGAAGTACATGAGAAAGCATGACGATATCCATAAGTTCTATGAGAAGGTTACCTTCCAGCTGAACGATACCCATCCTACCGTAGCGATCGCAGAACTGATGCGTGTGCTGATGGATGATTATTATCTGACCTGGGAGGAAGCGTGGGAGATCACCACCAAGACCTGTGCTTACACCAACCATACCATCATGGCGGAAGCATTGGAGAAATGGCCCATCGAACTGTTCTCCAGACTGCTTCCCAGAATCTACCAGATCGTAGAAGAGATCAACCGCAGATTCATCATCGATATCCAGCAGAAGTACAGCAATGTACCCGGCGTGGATGTACAGGAGAAGATCCGCAAGATGGCGATCATCTATGATGGACAGGTGAAGATGGCGAATATGGCAATCGTCTCCGGCTACTCTGTCAACGGTGTGGCAAGACTGCATACCGAGATCCTGGAGAAACAGGAACTGAAGGACTTCTATGAGATGTTCCCGGAGCGCTTCAACAATAAGACCAACGGTATCACCCAGAGACGTTTCCTGTTGCATGCAAACCCGCTGTTAGCTGACTGGGTAACGGCTCATGTAGGTGACGACTGGATCACCGATCTGCCTCAGATCTCCCGCCTGAAGGTATATGCGGATGATAAAAAGGCACAGCAGGAGTTCATGAACATCAAGTACCAGAATAAAGTACGTCTGGCAAAATACATTTTAGAGCACAACGGTATCGAAGTAGATCCCAGATCCATCTTCGATGTACAGGTAAAGCGTCTGCATGAGTACAAGAGACAGCTGCTTAATATTCTGCATGTAATGCACCTGTATAACGAACTGAAGGAGCATCCGGAACTGGATTTCTACCCCAGAACATTCATCTTCGGAGCCAAGGCAGCAGCCGGTTACCGCAACGCAAAGCTGACCATCAAGCTGATCAACTCCGTAGCGGATGTGGTGAACAACGATCCCACCATCAATGGCAAGATCAAGGTTGTATTTATCGAGAACTATAACGTATCCAACGCAGAGATCATTTTTGCGGCAGCAGATGTTTCCGAGCAGATTTCTACCGCAAGTAAGGAAGCATCCGGTACCGGTAACATGAAGTTCATGCTGAACGGTGCCCTGACTCTGGGAACCATGGACGGTGCCAACGTGGAGATCGTAGAAGAGGTAGGCGAGGAGAATGCCTTCATCTTCGGTCTGTCCGCACAGGAAGTTATCAACTATGAGAATCATGGTGGATATGATCCCATGGAGATCTTTAATAACGATCAGGATGTCCGCAAGGTACTGATGCAGCTGATCAACGGAACCTTCGCACCGGGAGATCCCGAGCTGTTCCGCCCGCTGTATAATTCCCTGCTGAATACCCAGTGCACGGCTAAGGCAGACACCTACTTCATCCTCAAGGACTTCAAGTCCTATGCAGAAGCACAGAAGAGAGTGGAAGCTGCTTACCGCGACGAAGACAACTGGGCGAAGAGCGCTATCCTCAATGTGGCATGCTCCGGCAAGTTCACCTCCGACAGAACCATCCAGCAGTATGTGGATGAGATCTGGCACCTGGATAAAGTGGTACTGAAGTAAATTGAAAGTTAGTTGAATAGTTGTTATAAAATCTTCATGGGTCTATAGAAGATAAATTTCCCTGTAGGTACTTTTTGGGACGGGTAAAAAGCAAAAACTAAACAATATGGGCCTATAGCGAAAAATTCGTCTGTCAGATACTCAATTTCTTCAAAATGAGTACCTCAGAGCCAGTTTTTTCCCTATAGACCCATATTCACCTTTTTATACGTTATTTGCAGCAAATTTAGTATCTCACAACACGTTTTTTCTGCATAGACCCAAAACGCAGAACGCCCACGATGGACGGAATGTCATGCCGCGATGTCTGTCGGAGGGTGTTGATATTTTCTTGAAAAGTGCTGAAAGACAGGGTGGAGCGAACAGGACGTTCGCGACAGGCGGACGTTGCCATGGATGGCAACTGGAGCCGTGCCCGTGCGGATTAGAACCGCTATATCACTTTTCGTAGAAAATTCACACCCGGAGACGCGACATCAAGGTATGATGTTCCGTTCGCCGCGGGCGTTCGTCCGGTCTACGGCAACCCTACGTTACGAGCCATGCACTCAATTCATAAATGTGTCGCAAAGGGCGCTCCACATTTATTTCATTGACGGCTGTCGCCGTATAAAGTCAAAAACAAAAACAGCGACTTGTGAGCAAGCTCCCAGATCGCTGTTTCTGTTTTGACTTTGCATGGCTCGTAACTCTCAATTTA
>ERZ1026870.869-NODE-869-length-15746-cov-32.871519_pt1 | contig 15746 bp, 17 predicted proteins | sample MGYA00380165_ERZ1026870 | MGnify/ENA primary metagenome ERZ1026870 (study PRJEB33269, sample SAMEA4719801) | human gut metagenome | biome: human-associated habitat; feature: organic feature; material: feces | place: Cameroon | collected 2013-10 ...
TTTACATAATATGACGACTCCCATAGTCCGCAAGGATTATGGGAGTCGTTTTTTTTATTTTAACTTGAAAAGCGCACGAGGTTTCAAATGAAAAGTATATATTTGCATTTGAATACTATTATTTGCAATGGAGACAATGAACAGAACAAAGGAGTTCGACCGCCTCGCCTTTACGGTGTTGGCTATCGAGGCTTCTGCGCAGAAGATGAATATATCGCCGTCGGAGATGAGAAGGCGACTGGAGAAGGTGGGGCTTATCAAGAGTCTCATACAGGATTGCTACGACACTTTGCATACCGAGAGCCGCGAAGCCGTAGCGAACGATGTCGTTGAGGCTCTGAAAAATTGGGAAAAAGAATAAATGGAAAAGCAAATACTATAATTTGCAGTTTAAATCATACGAAAGGGTATAGCTATGTTGGACTTCTTATTATGGAACAAAATAGCACGTATCATTGCGCAGTTAGCTGATACTCTGCATATATCAACAGACAGAGCATTGCAGATATTCTATGACTCTGACGTCTGCCGTATGCTTCACGACAAAGACCTCGGGCTGCATCTGATGAGCGACACGTATATTGTTAACGACTTGATAGCGGAGCTGAGAGGGAAACAATGATCTGCCAACTATTGCAAAAAATGCAACAGTTTATGAATGAGAACAGGCTGCAAGAATACAAATGTGGTTGTTGCAAAAAATGCAACAACCTCTCAAAAGTGGATTGCTACACCTTATTACTCCGAGATAAGTAGTGTAGCTGAAAAAATCTACCATATCTTCCAGCATCGCCGTAACTCGCACATTATAAACACAATAAGGGCTGGCAGATAACCTCAGAAACGGGTTATCTGCCAGCCTATCTTCCAGCTTATGGCTGGTTATCTTCCAGTCTAAACGATTTATCTTCCAACCTCAGCATTTCTTTTAAATTAGGTTGATACCTAAACATAGGTTGTTGCCACGCTGCGACAATGAAGTTGCGGTAGCGTGGCAATGAAGTTGCGGTAGCGTGGCAATGTTGTTGTAGTAGCATGGCAACACTATTTTTCCTAACTTCGTCATTGCGTCACCCAATATTAAGTGACGCAAAAATACAAAATATTGTTTATCAACAAGTTCTAAAATCACATTATTTGTTGCAATCTTTTTTCTTGAATTTCTTCATAAGGTTTTGTGTTGACATTCGCATATCCCAAATGTCAACAAGCAAAATAACCTTTGACGTTTCTTCGTATCTATAGATGATTTTGAAGTTTTTTCTAAATATGATACTTCTGTATCTATGTGATAGTTTTTTCAGAAGAGGCTCTTCTGGAGAAGAGGTCGGATAATTAGCTAAGCGCCTTGTGATATTGGTAAACTCTTCTGTGAACTTTCTTAATGTAGTCTTGCCATATTCGTTTAGAGTGTATGTCGCAATATCGCGATAAACTTCTTTGAAAGGCGTAAGTAGAAGTATCTTTACCATAATTGTTCAGCTTTGAGTTCCTCTGCGAAATCTTCAAGTGTCATAGCTGTTTGGTTTTGAGCGTATTCCTTTTCTGCCTCTTCCACTCTGCTGGTGGCTTCTTCTTCAGATGCAGGTCCAAATAGAGGTTCCGAAACCATTTTTGGCGTATCTTCTACCGCATTGTATTCTTTGTTCAGTGTGGCTTGTTGTTTTTTGATTGCAGATTCGTGAAGCTTTTCTGCAAGCCAAAGTTCGTTGCTTGCACTCAGTGACATTGACTGAATGAACTTCCACAGATTGTTTAATGTTATAGATATCATAACTTGTCGATTTTAATTTACTGATGTTTTTGCAAATCTACTCATTATTTCGTTTACTACCAATTTTTTGTTCCAAAAACAGCCGATAGTTATGTTTATTGCTTTGGTTAAACGTAGTAGTCTTAGAAAATTAGCCGCGTTGCGGTAATCGGATAACCAACGTGCGGTTGGGATATAAAAAGCAAATAGGCTGGAGACAAACGCTGTCGTTGCGTTGCCTACAGCCTATTTTAGGTAATAAAGAGTCTTATTCTGTGTAATAAAGAGTCTTATTTTATGTAATAAAGAGTCTTATTTCGTATTGTATGGAGTGGGGCAGAGTCGCCGTTTTACTCCATCAAGTCCTCTCCGAGGTGGGTTGTCTGCTCGCGTTTCATGCGCTCTTCCACCTCGCGTGGCTTTGTGGCGTAGGTGATCATGCGGATAGAGTCGTTGTAGCTGACATACTTCCAGAGCCAGTTGAGCAGCACCATCACCTTGTTCTTCACGCCGAGGATAGAACGCAGGTGGACGACGAGCCAGAGCACCCAGGCGAAGAAGCCCTGGCTGCGGAACTTGCCAATCTCTACGACCGCCTTGTTGCGTCCGATGGTAGCCATCGAGCCGAGGTTCTTGTAGCGGAACGCGGTGAGAGCGTTGCTGTCTGCGCCCTGGTTGATGAGCTTGAGGTTCTTGGCGAGGTTCTTAGCCTGCTGTATAGCCACCTGCGCCACCTGCGGATGTCCGTTCGGGTAGGCTGCGTCGGAGGTCTGCAGACACTGGTCGCCGATGACGAACACGTCTTCGACACCCGGTATGCGGTTGTATTCGTCAACCTTGAAGCGGAAGCCGCGTCCCAAGTGGCTCTCGTCGATGCCAGGCATGGCGTTGGCTCTAATGCCCGACACCCAGAGGAACGTGCGTGTAGGTATCTCGGTGCCGTCCTTCATGATGACCTTGTGGTCGCGATAGTCGGTCACCATCTTGCCGAACTGTATGTCTACGCCCATGCTCTTGAGGAACTCGTACGCTTTCTGCGACGACTCCTGCGAGAGACCGGCAAGCAGGCGGTCGCCCGCCTCGATGAGGTATATGTGCATCAGCGATGAGTCCATGTCGGGGTAGTCGTACGGTATGACGTAGCGTCTCATCTCTGCAAGCGCGCCGGCAATCTCTACGCCCGTTGCGCCGCCGCCCACGATGACGACGTTGAGCAGTTCCTGGCGTTCCTCCTCAGTGGCGCAGGTGAGAGCGCGCTCTAAGTTGGAGAGCAGAGCGTTGCGCAGGCCCATCGCCTCGGGCACCGTCTTCATCGGTATGGCCCACTCCTCGATGTTCTTGTTGCCGAAGAAGTTGGTCGTAGCGCCGGCTGCCAGCACGAGGTAGTCGTAGTCGATTTTGCCGATGGAGGTCTGCAAAATCTTCTTCTCGCTGTCTACCATACGAGCCTCTGCCATGCGGAAATAGAAGTCCTTGCGTTTGCGGAAGATTTGTCGGAAAGGGAACGAGATGCTGCTCGGGTCGATACCTGCCGACGCTATCTGATAGATAAGCGGTGGAAACTGGTGGAAGTTGTTCTTGTCAATCAGCACTACCTGCATGCCCGACCCGTAGAGGTCTTCTGCAAGGCGCAGTCCGCCGAGTCCGCCACCAACGATTACTACTCTTTTCTTCTGATTTCTCTGGATATTGATGCTCATAATATTGGGTTAAAAATGGTTATCCTTAATTCTTCTACAAAGTTACAGCATTTTTATTGAAATACGTGTTACATCAACCAACAGATTGTGATATTTATGTTTTATGTTAAGAGTTCTTTTTCTCATGCTGCTTTTATATGGAGATATTGGCAGTTGGGTAGCGTGAGGCTCTTGTGCAAAGTAATATTAAAAAACGTTGGAAAACCGAGAAAATGTAAGCGGAGTTTGGTGTTTTGCGTAAATGTATAATCAGAAATATATATCTTTGCACGGAAATATATAGAGGGGATTATACAAGTACGTATTTGAAATGATTATGAGAAAAACACACGTATGCTTCTTGGGAGTTTTGTTTGCTTCGCAGCAGATGCTGGCGCAGACCGATAGCATAGCCGATACACGCGAGCTGAAAGCCGTGGTGGTGAAAGCCACGAACGGCATCAAGTCGAGATTTCGGGTTGACAACGCCGAGATAATAGGGCAGGGACAGCTGATACGTGCGGCTTGCTGCAACTTAGGCGAGTCGTTCACAGCCAATCCGTCGGTAGACGTGAGCTACAGCGACGCTGCCACCGGCGCCAAGCAGATAAAGCTGCTCGGACTGAGCGGCACGTACGTGCAGATGCTCACCGAGAACGTGCCTAACCTGCGAGGCGCAGCTCTGCCATACAGCTTAGGTTATGTGCCTGGTCCCTGGATGCAGTCGATACAGGTGAGCAAGGGAGCGTCGAGCGTGAAAAACGGATACGAAAGCACAACGGGACAGATAAACATCGAGTTTCTGAAGCCGCAAGGCACCGATGGCGTGCGTGCGAACGTCTATCAGGACAGCGAACTGAAAACGGAGGTGAACCTCGACGGAAGCGTTCATCTCAACGAGCGCCTTTCTACCGCAACACTTCTACACTTCGAGAACCGACAGATGGACCACGACGGCAACGGCGACGGATTTATGGATATGCCGAAGTTGCGCCAGTATAACCTGATGCACCGCTGGGCGTATGTGTCGCCACGCTGGATCAGTCAGCTAATGCTGCGCGGCTTGCACGATGAGCGCAATGGAGGGCAGAGCCGCAAGCACTCGGCTACTTCTATGCCAGAACCTCTGTATACCACATCGGTGAAGACCAACCGCTATGAGGCACAGTGGAAGAACGGCTTTACGCTGAACGCAGACCATAACACATCCGTCGCACTTATGCTGCACGGATCGTGGCACGATGCAGACAACATGTTCGGACGCACCGAGTATGATGTCACCCAAAAGAACGGATATGCGCAACTGATGTTCGAAACCGACATCACGGAGCATCACAACCTGAGCGTCGGTGCATCGCTCAACCACGACTATTACGACGAACGCTTCAATCCGTTAGGCGCACTGGCACGGGCTGAGAGCACTACTTCTAAGGAGACGACACCGGGTGTGTATGCACAATATACATATAAGTTGGGCGAAAAGCTCACGGTTATGCCTGGCGTGCGTTGGGACCATTCGAGTCGTTACGGCGGTTTCTTCACGCCGCGTCTGCACGTAAAATACTCTCCGAACAGCATTGTTACGCTCCGCACCTCGGTGGGCAAGGGCTATCGCTCGCCACATGCTCTGGCTGAGAACGTGTCGCTCTTGGCAAGTGGCAGAGAGATATTCGTCTCGCCCGACCTAAAGCAGGAGGAAGCATGGAACACGGGCGCTTCGTTGGGTTTCAATATACCGCTTTTCGGCAGAAATCTGGAGCTGAACGCAGAGTATTACTACACCGACTTCGTCAATCAGATGATAATGAACTTCGACGGAGCGAGTGGACAGCACACGCTTCGCTTCGAGAATCTCGACGGCAAAAGCTATAGTCACACCTTTCAGGTTGACGCCACATACGCACTGTTCAGCGGCATGACAGCCACAGCCGCCTTCCGTCTTAACGACGTGAAGTGCACCTACGACGGCAGTCTGCGACAGAAGCCCCTCACTTCGCGCTACAAAGGCTTGCTCACGCTCTCGTATAAGACACCGCTCGAACTGTGGCAGTTTGACGTGACGGGTCAGCTGAACGGTGGCGGCGAACTGTACGACCGGAGTAGCTATCCTGCCTACTTCCAGTTGCAGGCGCAGGTGACAAGGGAGTTCCACCGCTTCAGTCTTTACTTAGGTGGCGAAAATCTCACCAACTACAAGATTGACGACCCGATACGCCATGCACACCATCCGTGGAGCGCGGCGTTCGACGCCACACAAGTATGGGGACCCGTTACGGGAGCGATGGCATACGTCGGAGTACGCTTTAAACTTGAGAAGTTATAGTAACCAATATAAAATAAGGATAATATGAAAAAGAATCTTTTAACAGCATTTATGCTCATGCTTGCCGGCAACAGCTTCGCACAGACAGCAGCCGACACATTGGTAGTAACAACACAGCCGCAGATGCACTGTCAGAACTGCGAGAAGAAGATAAAGAGCAACATCCGCTTTGTGAAAGGCACAAAGAAAATCGCAACCTCTGTGGACGACCAGAAAGTGACCATCGTGTACGACGGCAGAAAAGCCAAATATGACGACTATGTTGAGGCTTTCAAGAAAATAGGTTACGAGATAAAGAAGAAGTAAATATCCAGGGTTAGTGCCATACCTTTGTGAGCCATTTTCTAACGGGCACGTCGTATAGCTTAAGACAGAGCCATGCCAGCACTATGCTGCTTGCTACCACCGCCAGAGCCACGTACCATGTCTCTTGCAGAGTGTACTGTTTGGTTTTGATGAGCCAACGGTAGAAGGCGTACATCAGCGGATAGTGAACAATATAGAGTGGATATGAGATGTCGCCGAGAAAGCGACAGATGCGTGTAGAGGCAGCATCTGTTGTCTTACCTGACGCGGCGAGCCACACTATCAAGGGGAAGATTGCGACGATGCACACGATTTCGAACACACCATTCAGACTAAGCGTGTCAAAGATGCCGCCGAGCGAATAGCTACTACTTATATAAGGTACGTGGAAGAGTGCGAGTAGCACGGCGGTGCTTATCCAAAACGCACCACGCACGTTATTGAAAGGCTTGAAGATGCGCGAAAGCAGTACGCCGGCTGTGAACGGACAGAGCATTCGCAGCAATCCGCCGAGCATATTCATGCTGTCTACAGTCCAACCCACGCCGATAGACCCGTAACCCGACTGATCGGTGACGGCGAACCACGTCAGGGCGCAGCACAAAGCGAACGCGAGTAGGGAGAGCAAGCGTGTGGAGAGTCGGCGTATGATGAGCGCATACACGATGTTGCCGATATACTCGAAGAAGAGCGACCAGCATGGTCCGTTGAGCGGAAACATCTCGCCGTTGCCGCGCACCTCGCGTGGCATACCGGGCAGAGCCGGCAGCATCAGACAGCCACAGACGAAGGCAAGAAGTGTAAGCCCGAGAGTGGCGTGCGAGCCGTCCCAACGCTCCATGCCAGTAAGTAGAAAAGACACGGCACCGATGAGTGCGCCCATGCACACCATCGGTTGCAGGCGTATCAGACGGCGACGGAAGAATCCGCCCGTGGTTAGTGTCTTGCCCCAACGACTGTCGTAGGCGTAGCCCACTACGAAGCCTGAGAGGATGAAGAAGAAGTCGACAGCCAAATAACCGTGATTGATGAAGTCGATGACGGGCTTGTTGCCTGCGAACTGGAAGCCTTCGAACACGTGATACCATACGACGAGCAGAGCGGCTACACCGCGCAGTCCGTCGAGTAGGGCGTAATGAGGCTTGGAGTTGTATGCTTGCATTATTATATTTTTATTTTGTTGCTTTTACGAGTCGCTAAATTACTAAAAAAAATGCAATTTGGCAAGTGTATCTCCTAATGCAATGAAGCCCATTAAGAGTGATGCTTATGCTCCTAACTGAATATTTAATGCTTAGTACGATTAAACCCAAATCGGTCATTAGGATTTCTCTGTGTCGTACGGCAAAGAGAAATCCTTTAACTTTTCCCATATAGACAAGAATGATTGTCGTGTTTTTAGTGATCTGGCCAAATATAGGATGTGCTTGTCTTTTGTTCTCCCCAGATAGGCTGGCGTCGATATCAACTCATACCGGATAGTCTTCAGAAATTTCTTCTTGTTGGAATTAATCAGCGCATGTCTGAACAGCGACATGAAGTTATATGCCATGACAATGAAATTTCCACATGCCTCTGTTGCCCAGAAGTTATTTGTGACAAAATCATCGATGGAGAAATCATTCTTCAGTTCCTTTATCCTATTTTCAGAATCCGCCCTTCCGCGATATGAGTCATATACAATCTTAGCCGGCAGGTCAAGGTCTGTTACGAAGCAGCTGTATCGGTATTTCCCGAAATCTTCCTCATCCTCAAAAAGTTCCAGTTGCTTAATTTGCTTTCCTGCAGCTTTGGGGCGCTTATCTATTTCTTGCCTTACCATCACAATGCGTCTGGGTTTCTCCCAACCGTTTGCCTGATAGATGGTTTCGGATATTTCCAATCCGTCTGTCAGCTCTATCCATTTGCGTTCATGGGTAAGACTATACTTTATACGATTATTGAAACGGCAGGCTATGATGTAGTGTAACCCTTTCATTTCCAGATAGTCAAGTATTTCCTTCGCAAAGAAACCGCTATCCATGCGGACCAATCCGACACGTTTGCCCTCAAGTTTTGAGAGCGTGTCCTCAAGAAATGACAAATAATTAGTACTTGCGGATGTGTTGCCTGGACGTAGCCAGTAATTTGCTATCATCCTTACATCGGAAACGAATGCAAGGAGAGGATGATGCGAGAGTCGTCCAGGACGTTTGGGGTTGTATCCTTTGGCTGCTCCTTCCTGACTTCCCTCACGGACCATCACAGTAGAATCGAAGTCTAAAGTGTAGTTGTCGAACTTCAACTCGGAGAAAAACCAACGGAACAAATTTCCAAAAACACGCTGGTTGACAGCTTGGGAGAATTTGTTGAGATAGCGCTGATATGCACGATGGTCTGCTCCGCGTTTCCACCCTAATAGGTCACATAGTGCAGCGTCATAACGCACCACGTCAAGATGGCCAAAGCAACTTGCGCCACACCACACACCTGCAAACAATCCCAATATCAACTGGATCGGTTTGTAGCCACGATTGGAACCTTGAAGAGGTACGCCACTTTGCATAACATGCTCTTCAAAATGGCATTTCTCAAGCATTTTGAAGAACAGGGAAAGACCACCAAAAGGTGTTATTTCCTTTTATGTCACAGTTTCGCATCGGAGTCTATGTTTTTTTTCGTGGTAAAGTTAGTAAATATTTATGAATCAAGCATATACAAAGTGGATTTTCTAATGGCGGTCATTAGAAAATGACAAGAAGCTTTTTCTAATGACCGATTTGGGTTAAAATGTTATGTGTTTTTTACTCGTTCTACTATCAATATACTTAGTTCGTATAATCCGTACATCGGAATCATCACCATAAAGCATGTAAATAAATCTGGAGGGGTTATTATGGCAGCAATAATACCTATTAATACAAAGGCGTGACGACGGTATTGCTTCATAAAGACGGCATCCAATATTCCCATCTTGGCTAAGAAAAAAGACAAAATGGGTAATTGAAACACCAATCCCATCATAAGTGTCAAGGTTACAAATGTTGAAATGTATGAATCCAGATTAATTTGATTTACTACACTTTCGGCTACCTGATACGTACCTAAGAATCGCAAGGCAAATGGAAACAATATAAAGTAGCTCATCACCACACCTAATATAAACAAAATGTATACGGCTGTTGCTACAACTACTGAATAATGACGCTCATTTTCATATAACGCAGGAGCTATATAGTAGTATAGCTCAATTACGATATAAGGAGAAACTAATAGCAATGCCATGTACACAGACGTGGATACATGAGTCATAAACTGACTCGATAACTCCGTATTTATCATCTGTATTGAGTAAGGTTCAAAGTGAAAATTCATACCCATTTGTCCTAATGTGTCTTCTATTAAGCGATAGGTTATAAAATGATTATCGCATGGGGCAAACAACACTTTGAATGTAGTTTCTTTTGCACAAAAAATAATGACTGTTAAACAAACTGTAATACCAATGATGCGAAAGAGCATCTTGCGGAATACCTCAAGATGCTCCCCTATAGTCATCAGATTATCATTCTGATTATTTTTCATTCTCTTTCTTTTGATTTTCTGTTTGCTCCTTAATTGACTGAGAATCTTCGTTCGTTGTTTGCATTTGTTGACAAGATTGATGCTCACGCTCGTTCACATCAGAAACGTCCTTCATGCCATCCTTGAAACTACGAACCCCCTGTCCTAATCCCTTCATCATCTCTGGCAATTTCTTACCGCCAAAGAGCAACAACACCAATGCTGCAATAAGCAGTAACTCTGATGTCCCTATCATAAATATCATAATTTTCATAATCCTATGCCACTAAATAAATTTCACATGTTTCGAAATTGATTTCCCAATTGCCATCGTCTGTACTTTCCCATTGGTATTTATCTGCCATTCTATTCCACCAAGACTGAAACTTATTGGCAGTTTCGCCTAAGTCTTTCACCAATTTCTCATACAACTCGGTATTCTCTGGTGTCAATATTTTTACCAACTCGTTTAAGCCATTGCGACGTTCGAACAATTGCTGAATTTCATTTTTTTCTTCAGGTGTAACCTGACCTACAACTTTTTTTATTGCCATAATTCTACTGTTATTAATAAGATTACAACTTTTCCTATTTCACTTCAAAAGGATCAAGATATTTTATTTCTTTTATGTTATGCTCAGATAAGAAATCGCCATGCTTACGTATGTTTTGCAGCAAATCGCGACTTGCATTGCGTTCCAAGTGGGCCATAACACATTGTTCATGACTTGGTGTATTCACTTCGTATGTCATTTTGCGATTTAGCCAAATACAACGCTTGCATTGATAAGCATCGCATTGACGGCATAGTGGGGCTTGATACAGTTTATACAATTGAGGATTTTTGATATCTAATCCACTCTTTAAGTCGCCAATACTATAATTTAATTGTCCGATAGTATCTTCATTGTCTGCAAGATAGAAGGCAGGACAAACATAGAACATACCATTAGGTGCCAAGGTTATTGTTGTATCGCCAGCACCACAATTGTTCATTTTGTCCAGCATTATTCTATCTGTCAAGAGATTGCATTGTACATTCTTACCATTTAGGTAGATGTTTTCTATTGTTGCTGCCAACATTTTTAATACCTCTTTATATGCTTCAATATCTTCGTCCTTGAAACTTTCGGCATCAGACATTACGATGTTCAGACGGTCTACTTGGTTCAACAACTTGCAAATCTTATCCGCTTGTGTGAATATGGTGTGCTTGTCTATTCGTAAGATATAAGATATTCCACATCTAAAATTAGCAGTTTCGGTGTCGGCAATACCATCCAATACGATGACATCTCCATTTTCAGCATTGTCAACAGGCTGGATGTTGGTATGGTCGATATTGTCAATAACATTAAGATACTCTTCTGGTAACTCATAGCAAGGATAAACAAACTGGATATTAAGGTTTTCCTTCATAGCATAAATAATACCAGCTTTCAATATTTCTATCGGCATCAAATTGCGTTCTTTTCTATTATTTGAATAATGACAGAAAGATGTCGATGTATCATCCAATAATATTACAAGATATTGTATCATTTCTCACCTCCTTACTTTTCGAGTTTATGATATAGTTTGTTCCAATAATAATTGTTCGCTCTAACCCTTGCCTTGTGCATCTTGCATATGGCAGTTGAACGCTGATAAACAGTTGGCGTGTCGGCAGCATCATAATTTTCGCCTTGACACCAAGCGCAACCTTCAGCCACTTCGCAGTCGATACACTCTTGTGAAGATTGCGTGCATCTGTCCAAGGTCAAGAATGGTCTAATCTTATTTTTGTCAATACCTTCATGGATATTGCCAATAATCCAAGCCTTTTTGTTGCGTAATGAATATTGTGCGAAACGAGTGCATGGATAGAAATTGCCTTCTGCATCCACTGCCAACATCATACCAGCACCACACCAGTTTTGATTTTGCAGATGACAATCCAAAGGCTTGCCCATGTTCTCAGAGAAAAAAGAGCAATTGTTGTCTTGATAATAGTTTCCATCAATTATTGCATCAGCCAATTCTGTAAGCTGATTTTCGAAAAGTATATCGTCACCAGCTTTCCATACATCCTCAAATACACAATTGATATTCACCTCATGTATACCTAATGAGTAAAGATGGAGCACGCTCTCCTTGATATATGGAATATCTGCGCTGCTAATCGTAACCTTAGTTCCTGCAGTAGGGAATTGTTCCAACCATAAAGGAATGTTTTTGACAACATCTTCATAAGATCCCTTCTCTTCTTCTGGTTTAGGCTTAATGCCTTGCTCCATCTCCTTGGTTTTCCATATGCGGTTGAGGTCGTGCTTGCGCTTGGTCCCATCAATCGTAATACCAATGCTCAAATGTTCACGATTTTTCTTGACGAAGTTCTGTACCTTTTCTGAGTCGTAATTGATGCCGTTAGTGGAGAAAGAAAAGCGATAGGAATTAAACCAATGATGGTTACGGCGAAACATCTCTAACTTGAGATAATCACATATCTTGTCTATCAATTCTATCTCCAGGAAAGGTTCACCACCAATAAAATCCCATACCACACTCTCTTCCTTCATATCCTCCTCATGGTTGAGTATATAGTCAATGGCGGCTTTTGCCACTTCCCATGTCATACGCTCTTTTGAATTCTTGCCTACGAGGTAGCAATACTTACAGGCCAATTGGCAATCCTTAGTTACAATAAAGGTGATATTCTTGGCAGTGCCCTCCTGCCAACCCTTGCTATGTTCTTTTATTATTTCCATAAATTAGCGTAGATGATTTTTACATGACTCGATACAACTATATAAACAAGATCTCTTACAGTCACCATGACAACTTCCAAGGCAACCATTATCACAATCGTTGGAACATGATATTTCGCAAGAGCGGCAGGAGTTTGTACAATCTTCCGTACAAGAATGTTCACAATGCCCTTTGCATGAACACTCTCCCGACCAATTATTATTGGCCAATGTATTCAAAGGAATATTGAGAAAAGTGAAAATTCCTAAAAAGGGTAATGTTCCATTAATCACCTTTTTGAAAAACTCCCTTCTTGATTTCAATGCATTATTATCCATATTTTTTCTTAAGATTAATTATTAGTCAGAGAAAATCTTAAATGTCAGACCGATATGTCCAGCAAAGTATCCTTTAGTCTTATTTATGTCTTGTTCGCCATCCATAACACCTCCTAAACCACCAGTAATGCTGATAAACTTATAGATATTATAGGTGCCTTCAACAAATGCTCCAACTCCGATATCGGTTTTTTCAAAATCCTTAAAATATTGTGGACCACCATATAATGCAAGAGCAATGAACTTGTTAAGATGAAACTGAACTCCAGCATTCCAATAGATTTTCTTGTTGTTATTAGTATATTCCTTATATGGGTGTTATAGCCAAATGCTGCCGAAATACCAACAACACAAGGAGATATATAACGGGCTCTTATGCCTAATCCGCCATAAGGATATCCGTAACCAGCATCAATAGTTACAATATTATTATATATATTCCAACCTTTTCGTTCACTTGTTTTAGAAAGCCAGTTAGCTGCCTTTTGTGTATAATCTGAGCTGTCTTCTTTTGGTACGTCAGAATAGTTATGGTCAGAAGAATAGCCGTCATCATAAACAGATTCTTCAATTTCGGATTGATTGTTTGTTGTAGGAAACAATGTATTTAAGACGTATGTACGAACCGTTGTTTCGCCGGTTTTAATAGAAACAGTACTTTCTGTTTCCATTATCTTACGACCTTGACAATCAAAAGCCTCAAACCAACTTAGTGATGTTGGTATTCGCAACTCTGTTGTTAAAGTATATTCACCTGCTGACGATTTAATGACAATAGGTGTGCACACTTGATTGCCAACTTTAAACACGGTGATGTAGTCGTTAGCTATTGCATTCTGGCATACAATAAGTATTATTATAAGTAAAAAATGTTTCATAACTATATAGTTTTGTTTTAAGATTAAAACTTATTATCTGGAAGAACCTCTGCAACTACCATAGCAAGAGTCTCTGCAACTTCCCGTACAATATGTTTTACATCCTTGTGTACAGTTGCAAGCACAAGTCAGGGTGCATGTTTGTTGGCACAAACTTACACACCCCCAACTGCATCCGCTTGTTGTACTACCACCTGAATAGCTACCACTATTATATCCGTTAGAATAGCTACTCCCACCAGTGTCACCTCCAAGAGAATTTATTAGACTATCTTGTAGTACGCCACAACTAATGAAAGATGTGCTTAATAGTGGCAAGGTTGCACTAACAACATTTCTAAAGAACTCGCGTCTGGATTTTAAATCCTTGTTCTCCATAATATCATATAAATAATTTGGAATTGTTTGCAAAAGTTGGAACATAGCATAGTGAAAAACACTACGCTATGAAATACCATTGATTATTAGTAAGTGTTATAGCTACGACAGCTATTTTCGCAAGTGTTTTTGCAAGTATTATTACAATGAACTTTGCAACTTTTTGAACATCCATTTAGACAACTGCCAGTACATGTTGTCTTGCAAGTGTCTTTACATGAACCTTCACAAAAAACATGACAATTGTATGCACAGCCTATTTGGCAATTTGTGTTACAACCGCTTGGAGTCTTCTCTGTCGCATTTACAATAGTTGGAATACTTGACAACATCATCATACCCAAAATAGGCAAAATGCCCTTTCCTGCTTTCTTGAAGAAATCTCTGCGAGACTGAACTTCTTCGTTCTTTTTATTTGCCATAGTTGTAAAATATAAATGGTTTGACTTATTATCTAATTATCTAGAGGAACCTTTACAACTACCAGAGCAAGAGTTTCTGCAACTACCATAGCAAGAGTTTCTGCAATTACCTCTGCAGCCTCCTTGGCAACCATTATAACAAGAGGTTTTACATCCATCTGTACAATTGGAAGCACAATTCAGTGTGCATGTCTGCTGGCACAAACTTACACATCCCCAACTACATCCACTTGGAGTCTTCTCTGACGCATTTACAATAGTTGGAATACTTGACAACATCATCATTCCCAAAATCGGTAAAATGCCCTTTCCTGCTTTCTTGAAGAAATCTCTGCGAGACTGAACTTCTTCGTTCTTTTTATTTGCCATAGTTATAAAATGTAAATGCCTTGCAGAACTCCCAAGAATAGGCGGTTTATTAAAAGATTGAATAGATATATACTAAAAAAGACGTGGGAGTCTCTACTTCTCGCTCATCCCAAGTCTTCAGGCTCTCGCATTGCCTCCGCTCCTAGGATAAGCAACACAGATAGCCCACGTCATGACGCATTATAATATACCACGTACGAGTGTATCATTATTTAAAGCAATGATACACTATGATACGAGGGGATATAATACACCCATCGTGGACATTCATGTTGCCTTATCTTTTGGAAGCGGATTCAAATTTGCGAGATTCGAAGACTCCAAGATAACGTTTCATAAACGTCCTTTACCAGTAAATATACCCACAAGCCCAATAATGGCTATCCGTGAGTTGGGGCAAAATTAAACATTATTATCCATACTTGCAAATTTTATAGCAAAAATATAAAATAAGTCTTTTTGTTTACTTAAGCTTAGATAGTCAGCTCAAGTAGAATGTAGTTCTATTTTATTAACCTGTGTTAATAGATGTATTCTTTCTTATTTCTACTTGCGTATGATTGCTCTTTTTCGGTCTTTGTTCTATGTTTTAGGTTTATCAATATCTGTGAAAAGACGTTTGTGTTCGTGCATATATGTTGATTTAAGTCAATAAAGAGGCGAAAATTTGAATGTTTTGTGTGAATTGTTTGCGCAAACAGCAGATTGTTTATACCTTTGCATCGTCAAAAGATTAATAGATTGTTTAGGTTAGTAGTAATAGATTTAGGTTTTTAGTTATTAGGTTTAAGGTAACGATTGTTTAACAAGGTAGCCATGAAGGCTCGTGAGAATCTTCATTGATTACGAAATTTTTTCAAGTTAAACATAGTGACAGTGGCGCAGCTCGTTGAGAGTTGCGCCACTGTTTTTTTGTGTTGAGGGGTGGGGTGTTGGGTGTTGGAGTGTTGAGATGTTGGAGTGTTGAGATGTTGGGGCTCATATAATATTGTTGTGTTTTTAACAATCTGTATTTCTTATGCAAACAACT
>ERZ1026870.877-NODE-877-length-15588-cov-8.040623_pt1 | contig 15588 bp, 12 predicted proteins | sample MGYA00380165_ERZ1026870 | MGnify/ENA primary metagenome ERZ1026870 (study PRJEB33269, sample SAMEA4719801) | human gut metagenome | biome: human-associated habitat; feature: organic feature; material: feces | place: Cameroon | collected 2013-10 ...
ACATTATACAATTCTATAATATCGTTTATATCTTCAAATTCTTTACCTTCATCATAAGCATCAAGAATTTCCTCTGCACGTGTAAGCTCCAAATTGTTGCCTAGATCATCAATAGAATAGAATTTAGCTCTTTCAAACATAACCTTAATATATACTATTTGTTTGTCAATACAATATTCATCCTCCGAAGAGTTTCTTCAACAGATTTATTCACTAATCCAAAATCAAAAAATGGAGTCAAATTCTTATCATACTCTACTAGTTTCGATATGATAGTCCAGAAAAAGAGTAAAGAACAGAGTGTAAGGTAATAGTATTCGTAATACCTATTCAATGAAGATATACTGCTCTTAAAAGGAGAGTAAATATCCCCATGAAACCTTTCGCATCTACTTGTATATAAAACTACACTCAATAGAACGTGTACTCTATCTGCAAATCCTATAGAATTATACTTATTACCTCCGAATTCGAAGTCCTTTCCTTGGATAAGACGGGTCAGTCGTCTACCTATGTCGCGAATGTTTTTTGCATCCATAGTGCCATCCTTCTTCGAATAAGCTTTCCTTATCATGTTCAACAATCCATCGGGTAGTATTTGTTCTGCTCGTTCCTGCACAAAAGCTATCTGTGGGGCTATAGACAGTTGTTTCGTATATAATAGTCTTACTGTTACATAATTTGCTAGAGATACCGACATGTTATTGAATAAAACGACATAAGCCTTTTCCAAGGAATTTTCTTTATTAACCATTGGCTCGATAACTTCCGCAGCTACTCTTCTGAAACAGTCTACGGTTCCTTTATCTGCACCATAATTCCATACTCTCTTGGCATACAATCTAATGGTATATTCTAGTGTTCGCCAGATATTATCAAAAGCCAAGTCTGGATGTAGGGGAAGAAAATGGAATACATCTAGATAGGCAGAAAATATCTTAGCCAATTCCTTGTCTTTTGTAAAAGTGGCGAGGGATTCATTTTCTTTTACAAATACAGGAACTATTAGCTGATTTAATTCATTTTCATCCATCCTTTTCAGTAACAAATTTAAAGCTTCTGTATTCACCTCTTTTTCTGCTGGCCAATTATTATTAAAATATATTTGACGCTTTAAGATCACTTCTTCTATACTCATAGTACTATCTTTTTGTATTTATTCTTGTTACTATTGTATATGATAATATTGATATCTCCATAATGTGAAGCAACTGCATATATACCATATCACAAAGCTCTATTAATTGAAGTTTATACACTTTGTTCTTGTCTGTTGGATCATAATGGCAATTTAACGTTTGTGTTTCGGAATTATATTCAACACCATCATGCGAAGCTGCATTACGAACTTTGTTATTCATCGTATTTCCGATCCATCCCATTATGTCCTGATAGTCTGATAGTTTGTTCTCCATTAATCCTCCTGGAAGTTTGGCGAAGTCCGCTAACGTTTTTATACCACATGCGCTTTTATAACAGAAATCATCTACACTTCCACCATCCATAACATTTCTTATACCTACTATGTAAGTAAGACCATGCACAAATACCTCATATCCGTCTTTGTAGAGTTCCAAGGCATCTTCATGTGAAATTGTTGTAATATTCAGAATACCTCTATTGTTAATGCAATACTCTCCGACCACAGAGTAAATCATACTTGGAATCAATTTTTCTATATGCTTAATGGTTTTAGCTATATATGGAAGTGCTTCATTTTTTTCCACTCTGACATGATTCCTGCAGAATTAAGAGATAATTTGAGATCATTCAAATTCGTTTGGTCAATGAATTTAAATAATGGACCAATGTATTGTCTACATTCATTCATACTATAATGAAAAGTTCTTAAGCATAAGTAGTTCTTATATAGAATACTCATATAGTGAGCATATACATCTCCCATATTTCCCAATTCTATTTTTTTGCCGAATAACGTAGTAAACTTATTGCAGTAAGCTTTTATATTATTCTTTTTAATCATTGGCAATAATCCAAGCATTCCTTCTCTATATGGCAAGACCTCTTTTTGTAACTTTACGAGAAACCCATCGAACTTCGCTAGTTCTTCACTTGTGAAATTTCCTAAAAGATTCATGTATGGCGAAAATAAAGCCATAGAATCCAAGCCATCACCATCTTTCATATATATGGAATCAACAACAAGCAAAGATGAAGAGTATCCAACCATTGTCGTCACAATAGAATGGTCGGTGAATTGCTCATGAGAAAGTTGTTTTATACTAAGTCCATTCCTATTATAAACGCCTCTTATTATATCTCCACACTCCTTGCATTCTATCACTATTGGCCAGTCAAAGAGGTGAACATTCTGATCCATCTGCATTTTTATCTGGTATATGTGACCACATGAAGGGCACTTTATATAAAATCTTTGAGTCATATAGAATTATTATTTCATAATACTTACTTGTAAGTACTCTTGTATTACTTCTTGTTCATCATGTTTGAGGTTAGATTATTTGATTTACAATGAAGCCAAAGATTTTTTCTTGTTTATCATTGGAACATTTATCACATTCATTCAACGTTATTTTAACTCTTTTATCACCTTCTCGACCTCTTCCAACGGCACATTTAGCATCCGCGACACATAAAGCGGAGTAATGACATCCATGCTTCCCGACTGGTGTTCCATGCCAATCAGATACTCAATGTTCTTTTTCAAATCGCCAAGACAGTTGGAGAATGTAGCTGAAGCCTGATTCTTGTTTTATGCTTCCTTTACTTTGAAAGCATCAAACGTTTCACTACCATCCTCACCATATTTCCCATCCTTAGCTTCATATATAACCGATGGTTCCAATATTTCTACAGTATGCCATGCACCTTGTGGTACAACACAACCATAATTACCAACGGTAGGATCAAGAAGAATACGCTCTATCTTGTTTCCGTTTTCATCACAGATAACCTCCACAATCTTACCGCACAGGAGAAAAACATTCTCCGTACTTTGTGGATGCCTGTGGATAGGAACAACAGTTCCTGGCAACAGGGCATTCAGCATGCGTTGCGAATTATCATTAGTAGATGTGCGCAAATCAAGATTCTGACGTAAACGAGGATTCTCTTTTGCCTGTTCAAACAAATTATCGAGTAATTCTTTATTTATTTCCATACCATTATATTCAATTATTGGGCATCCGCTTCGCCCTTCTTGAAACAAAGAGGTAGAAGCAGAATGCCCAAATAGCCTTTATTATTTCCATTTTATTCAATATCTGCGCAACACGACTTGGAATGCTTCTGCATAGTTACATCCCCACTGGCTTCCGCGCATAGCTGCCAACCCCGTGATATACTCTACACTTCGAGGATGAGGATATGGACGCATTACGCCACGATACATAGAAAGAGCCTTGCACTTAGCCTGTATTCCATTCTGACCAACCTCTACATAACAGTTAGGACGGAACAGGTTCATGGCATCGTTGATAGCCCACTCAGAGCATGATGGTACTTCCATATACCAGAACTCTTTCACTGGCTTCACAGTTGGCTGACGCTGAAACAAACGTATAGCCTCCTGACAGGCCATTGAGGTTTGCAAGTGGTCATTATTAGTGTCTGCAGGATGATGAGTAATAACAATATCAGGTTCACTTTCACGAATAGCACTCTCGATAAACTGCACCAATTTCAAATGTGGCACAGTATTCATCTCAATATTTGGGAAAGTCGCCTCATACTTCTTACTAACGCCAACATAGTTGGTGGCAGCATCTGTATCACCTTCCAACTCCGCATCCGAAGGACGAAAAGCTCTTGCTTTCGCCTCTGTACACATAATGGCAACGTCAACTTCGTCGCCTTCATGCGACCATTTCCACATTGATGCACCAGCTCCGAGAACTTCATCATCGGGGTGTGCTACTACTAAAAGGTATTTCATATCGTTCAACTGATTTAATTATTTGTTACATTTTTTCTTCTTCAAAACTGCTCTCACGTTCAATCATATATTGACAAGCATTAACTTGAGATTGAGCCCACTGTCTCACATCAGGATTTTGATGTCCCAAGAGTGTCGAATAAATATTCTTCCGCCTTTCGTAATATGGTACAACAGAACCAACTGATGCAAAAGAATCAAGACCGCAACCAATCTCGTTCAAAACATATTGTTTATCTGCATAGTTGTCGATTAGGGCCATTGCTTCAGGTGTAAACGTATCGCCATCAGCTACTTGTATCATACTCGCCAACCTAGCCGGTGCGACATCTGGATATTCGTTACACCAGTCTAAGAAAGCTTGGAAATGACCACCTACCATAAGTATTGGTGTAGATTCAGAAACCATATCTGTCCCCAAGAGTCCTTTCAAATGGTAATATGTCATAAACTGCTCGTCCGAAGCAAGTAGGGCTTCAGAAAGTGATGGCCAGATTACATCAAAATACTTGAGCATTAGCAAATGATAAATTTCCTCAATCTCATAGGAAACTGTGAAATAAATTTCTGTTTGCCTTGCATATGCCAAAATTTCATCATTGATTCTTTGCGCCAATAAATGATGGGAACCATCTGCAAGTAACCTATACGAAACGTGAAGCGCACTTTCAACGTTGATCAAAGGTTTTGTCTCATCATCATATTCAAGAAGAGCCTTCTCTACAATGCGACAAATTGGCTGTAATGATTCTGGCTTTTTATTGTAAAATAAGAATGAAGACATTTTTAATATTACCGGCAGACTGTTATCAAAGTTCCGTACAGAATTAAATAACAATTCAAAATCTCCCATTGTAAAATCATTAATAGAAATCCTTGTCCAGTACTGGATAAAATCACTGACAGAAGCATTACCCTCTTTAATCAGAAGTTTAAGGTTTTCAAATAACTGATTATTTGGTTTGATATTTCGCAAACCCATACACGCATACGTAGTAGAAGACACAGGAGACTTCATTAGCTTTGGCAATAATGCTTCAAATGTCTCGTCCTTCAATACCGATACAAAATTGCATAGTATATCAATGCGAAGATTTTCAACCTCTGCGAGTATTTCCAGATATGTATTAACGAAATTTACTTGTTCCTCCTCAGACATACCCTCAGCAAGAGTTGCACCGAAAGGATCAGAACTAATATTGTCTGCATAAATTAGTTCGCGTAGATTATCCTTCGTTACTAGATCTTTTTCTATGAACTCCTTTGCCAACTCCTTATATGTTTCTCGTCGTTGTTTTAACCCATATTCAAAATTACTATTATTGAATGCTTCTTTTTCTACACGCTTAAATTTGGAAATCGGGTCTATTTTAGTTAATCTGGAAAGAATGTCCTCATATAAACGCTTATTTTCTGGATCAATATTCGGCCATACTCGATCTTTAAATCTTGCCATACTTTCCTGTAATTTGTCCCAATTATCAGATTTGGATCTTGCAATGCTGTCTACAACTGGTAGTATAATTCCTCCAGCTCCAAAATCACACAATACTGCAAAATTGCTTTCAATAGCGTCCAAACCTTTTTCTGCAGCCACAGAGTTCCCCTCGACCTCTTCTTTTACCAAGTCAAGACATCCCTTGATATAATCAAAGCATTCACTTCTCGATGGCATATAGTTCTTAAGTTTGTTGTCACCAAATGTTTCTGCTCCACCCATATAAATGAAATCACGAGTATGTAATGCAACTTTTATCGTATCCATTATAATGGCTTTGTAAGATTCAACCTTAATAGCATCTTGGAGGAACTTTAGTCGCTCCTCCAATGATATTTCAGTTGCAGGGAGCATTACAGGGAATAGTCTCTTAAACTGACCTGTTGCATTATTAGAAATACTTTCATTTTCTGCCAATGCAAATTTGAGCATTAAAGATGCTCCCCTAAAAAAAGTATCTTGTTTGAAACACAATTTCTCTAATGTCCAGATTATGTACCTTCTACCTTTTGATATCCCATATAGCTCATCGGTTGTTTGGGTGTTAATCGTTCGAGTCAGAAAGTCTGCAACAACCTTTGGGTTTACTTCTGCAAAACTCTCTATTAGCATACTCCCTTCTTTGGAATCTAATACTTCAAGACTTTCAAACTTACTTTCTACTTTCAGTAATGACTTTACTATTTCCTTAGCTTCCTCACTTTGACCTAAATATCTAAATCGGTCCCTAAACTCTCTTATCAAAGAGGCTCCACTACCTGACTCAATCACAGAAGATAAAGCGGACAATAGCCGGTCTCCATTAACAGTCTCCAACCATTCTTGTTGCAACTGAATTGCTAAATCCTTTGGATGGACAGATATTGTTCTACCTTTCTCTAAAATGATTCCACGTTTGATATTTTTCTTAATAATAGCAATCGACTCATTCTTAAGAATTTCAAAATCGGCGTCAATAGAAGTTATTGATTTGTTACCAATTATTACGTCGAGCTCGCCAGCGCGTTCATCTTTCCATCCGATACAGTTAAATAAAGATAATGATTGTAAAATAATTCGCTCATTAGAGGCTGGATCCGCATCTACTAAACGAGCAATCAACTTTGTCTGTTCAAAATCTTCTAATTCTTCGTTACCTCTAAGTGAATCTGTTATTGATGTAACCAATTTAGAGTCATTCTGAAAGAAATCCTTAATATGATTTTGGACAACTAAATTCTTTACGCCAGAATCATATAAAGCTTGATTTAAAGCCGAATCTATATCCTCCCTAACATCAAGCAAAACCATCGAAGAATCTGAAATATATTCCTCCACTTCATTCTCTGATAAAGCTATTATTCGATTGTTGGTCCTATACGTATTTTTGATTTTCAAAACTTTCTTCATATCCTCTATTGAGCACTTGTCTATTACAACAATAGCAGAAGGATAATCCTTGAAAATCTTTTTCAGCTTATCTCTATAATCGTCAAAATTGTAGACCTCCCCATCTACATAGAGATAGTTATTAGCAACTTCGTTTTCGTCACATGCTTTGTGCACAATTCCCGTCTTATCGTCCGGACCTATGACACGCACAACTTTGGCCTCTCCGAGTAGGGATGCACGACATTTATCAACAAGTGCGTCATTAATATGCGACAAATTTAGATTGTTATCCTTATGTTGAAAGAACCAACCAACAAAAGGATCAAACTTATTGGATATATTCTCTCTGGCAGCTAATGCAGATAATCTTATTGCATCAGGAAGGACCTTCAGAAGTTCATCCTTTGCCTTTTTCTTGCTCTCTTCTGAGTTGTCGGGCAGATTGAACGTTATTGGCCATCGCCTTCCTCTTGTATCAAATGGTATAACAGCTATATCTTCATAAACAGACCGATTCGCTTCATTCATTAGAAGGATAACCTGTTTATAGAAAAGACTGCTTTTGCCCAAGGCTCTGTTGTACTCGCCAAACACATTTGAATTAGGACCATAACGAAAATAGATTCCTTCTTTATTGCGAAACTCATCCAACCATTCTTCAAGATGTTGAACAACAGTCATATCCCCAATGAAGATATCGCACTCGTCTATTTTCTCAAACATTTCAAGAGCCACATCAGGTGTACCTGGAGACTTTCTCAATCCGTCATCATATACAATTTTTACACCCTTTAAATCTCCTTTCCCTTGAATCTGGTTAATTGCGCTATTTATGCATTCGGTCAAAAAATACTTATTATTGAAACCTTGATCGTTAGTTTCTATTTGCCAAGAGAAGAATAGCTTTAAATCCATATCATACATTATACTCAAATTGTAATATTATAATAGACACTCTACTTTAATTATGCCAAAAATCGTTATATACTCCGTTAGCAATAATGTTAGCATTTAGCGGAATACAAATCAAATCGTTGACATTATATTCAATACAGAGTGACCAATGGTTCATTGGTAAATCCATATATCCATCACATTCTCTAATCGTCTCGAAACCACCAATAAATGAGATAGATTGTTGAGAGTCCTTTGTAATAAGAAAATCTTGCACATTTTTAGATAATTCACCAAAAGTTTTATTTATTAATCCTTCTGCTCTATCCACTTGAATATCAGATAAATTTAGAGTCCCCATTGGTATAAACTTCACCAAGCTGAGATCTTTTCTTGCATTCGATACATCTCCAATAAACTCATTGTGATTCTTTAAATACACCTTTCTTAGGGTTACATTCTCAAAGGCCCTTATACGCAAATCCACTTGGTATTGAAACTCACCTTCTGTCTTACAACGAAAATATAAATGCTCATCGAATACTCTAATGCTCCCTTCAGTACTTGAAGAAACAGGCGCTTTCTCTTCACGGTTAACTTTTTCTATTTGTTTTTCACACTCTCCACAAACCTTCAAGAATGCTTCTTTTTGTCTATTCCAGTCAGCCACATTCTGTCCAGTTCGTACCAGCATAGAATACAATATATCCAACCCCTCACTACTATTCATTTTAACCGCCTTTTCCAACGAAGTGAGCCAGCCCAAAGAATCAAAGCTACAATGAGGAAGAACAACTGAAACAATTTTCTTTTCAAGCGCCCATGCAGCTCCCATCTCGTTCAAGCAGACTTCACTTTGCTTGTAGTTATCTGAGATCATGAATAGCACTAAGCTTGAACTGAGGAGATTCTCTTTTATGAATTGTGGAATGCCATCGCCCAATCCAACTCCGGTATCTTCGCGAGAAGTATAGACTATTTCTGATGTCTTGAAACCGCAAGATAATCGCAGAACCTTGTCAACAAATTCGTCTATAATGGGTTTGTCCTTTGAACAGTGGCTGATAAAAACCTTATGATAATAGGGCTTCTTCAAAAGTTTATATTTTGAAACAACAGCCCAATCTCTTGCTAATTTGAGGCAGTCATCAAATGCTTCGCACCCCATATACATTGTTTTTTGATATGTATATGGATTACAGAAAACATCACCAAATGATTTACCCTGAATTGACCTATGTATTGTGAAGCGTATTGACGGATCCATTATATAACTGAAATAATATTCATCATCTGTCCAACGCTCATCAAATGCTGCCAAAGATAGTCCTGCGCTAATAAATACAGATTGGAGTATTGTATGTTGTTCTTGGTTTAATATCATAATATAATGGTGATAATGGCGCCTTAATATAACCTTTCGTTAGGCTATTTAAATTCCATCTGATAACGATCGGCTTTTAGACATCTTTTGAGTAGCCCACCAACCTATCATGCATCCACTGCGGATACTTTCCACAAGCAGTATATAGGATAGCAATGACAGTCCAGATAATCAGTTTGATGTCACCAAAGAACGAGGCGTGCTTTACGTAATACACATCAAGTTTCAAGCGGATGGGCAATACTTTCTCATTATATTCTTCCTCATCTGGAAATTGGTCACCAAAGATATAATCCCACAAACTTGATTGCGAAGTCAAACCACAAGGCACAGTAGCTGCAATAGCATTAGCACCTCCACGTGTAATGTCAACTTGATCAACAGCAGCAGGACGCGGACCAACAATCGACATAGTGCCATTCAGAATGTTCATCAACTGAGGTAACTCATCAATCTTCAGTCTTCGCATAATCTTACCCCACCAGAATATACGGTCTTGGTCAGGACGTAACGAAGCCTCATTAGCCCCTCTTGCCACACGCATAGACCGGAACTTCCACATCTTAAACTTCTTGTTGTCCTTGCCCACACGGTTGGCAAAGTAAAACAAAGGTCCTGGGTCACTCAATTCCGTAAGGATAATGGAAACAATCCAAATCGGTGAAGTACCCACAATGCCAAGGAAGGCACATATAAAGTCAAAAATACGTTTTATAGCTTTATAAATCATCGTATAATAATATTTTCATGAATAACCTTTTATCTTTCTCCAAACAAAATGACATGGTTTCCATATGGGTGCCCACAACACTTCGCTTGGAGCAAACTTAAAGAACACAAAGTTTCTCTTTACATTATGCAGATACACATCCATTCTGCTCTTTCTGTTCAAATTTTGGTTGCGTTTGTCATACTTCCCGAAGTTTCCAGCCAGTTCTATCTCTGCCAGCAACAGTTTTCCTAATCTTTCATTAGGTTTACACAAAAAGGACTCCGGTTCCAATCCAAACATCTGCTGTTCTACATACATCACAGCCTCAACAAACTTAGCCAATCCCAAGTGTCTCATCTCTTCAAACACCTGCAGCCGTTGCTCTTTATCAAGACTCTTTAGTATGTAATAATAGTCAAGCAACTGTCGCAATCCTATTCCTTCATGCAACACATGATGGAATATGTGCATCAATGAATACACAGCATTGAATTCTGGCGTAGGGTAGGCAAAACCTACAGTCTTGTCATAGTTGGCAAACTGCCTGTCTGCACACCTATTGAAAAACTTTCTGTATTTGCGGTAAAGAAAAGGACTGTATGTAAAACTCGGTATAAAATGAATCTCTGTAGGCGTATCCTTGAATATCTCTACCTCCGCATGGTGAATCACAGTTTCTCCAACATTCCATCTTGCTTTCAGAGTTTTGTAGATTTCGTCTCTATTCCCTTCCACCCACAAGTCAATGTCTCCACATTGACGTCGCAAAGGATTAGGATAAAGCAGGGCAACTCCTTGTCCCTTCAGCACACAGCTTCGCAATCCTATACCATTGAAAATGTCCGTAATGTCTTTACACCTTGCATTCAGCAGTCGATTTCTGTTTTCCAATGTCAAGGTCTGAGCAATCCATTGCATCAAGAAATTCGGTTTGTTTTCACCTGAAGCAATGACCCTTTCAACACCTGTCAACAATACTCCAGCAAGCGACTGCCGTTGGGCTTCCGTATAAATGAGAGTCCAATCCTTATCAGTCAATTTGCGAGAGAAACAATCTCGCTTCCCTAATGATATCAGTATGAGTTCTTGAAATAGGGACATTACTTCATCATTCTGTTTGAACCCGATATCTCCAAACCTTTAAGAGAATCCTCAAAACTTACGATTTGGTAATCGAAGTCATACTTACTCATCTCTGGTTCGTAGTAGCTGCTTGCAAACATCTTTGGCAACTGTGGCAGGAAGAAAGAGCCAAGCCAAACGAAAGGATTAAACAAACTGCTAATCCAAATCTTATGGTTATACTTCTTTGCAAAGTATCTCACGATCTCTACCGTATCAGCCAATTCAGCGTTTTGCGGATAGAACGTGCCACCAAGTTCACGATCTATTACCTGCTTTACAAATTCCGCCAAATTGTCTATAAACAACATAGAACGCTTGTTGTGCCATGCAGGGAATATAGGTGTTTTGGTAGCGAGCCATCCCAAACGCAAGAAGTTTCCCTTTGAATTAGGACCATATATCATGCAAGGACGCAGGTTAGCCACTTTAAATGTGTCACAAGCCAATTCATTCAAACCTTTCTCAGCTTGTAACTTACTGTCTCCATAAAAATCATTAGGATTGGGTTTTGTGTCACGCTTTGTAACATCCCCTTTCAACGACTTACTTGCGTGATAAACAATACGCGATGACATAAACAAAAATTGCTTCACTCCGCACTCTTTAGCGTGTTTTGCTATCTCAATAGTCAAGTCACGGTTCACCTTATAATATAATGGAGCCATTTCTGGCTTTGGGTCTACATGCGCAATGCCTGCCACATGAAACACAGCGTCATACTTTGAAAAATCAGCCTGTTTCCATACACCATTCATCGTGTCAACCGTGTCCACTTTATAATTATTAGGATCACGCATCAACCATCGCTCTATCGATGTACCAACAAAACTATTGGCACCTGTTATCAATATCTTTTTCATTATCCTTTTAATTTTGCTTTTCTAAACTCAGGGTTTAAATACTTCACTACACCAGCAAACATTCCTGCCAACATAGGCAATGGATCATTCCATGCACCGTCATGATAGCTGACGTCCTTACCGAAGAACTTAAACCAAGAAGGTTTAAACTTAAATCTGTCATGAGAGAACAAGAACCACATAACATCCAATCCAAACCAACGCACTTGCTGACCAGATTTGTACTTCTTCATATCAAACACCTCAGCACCATTGCCAAGACATTCATCTACAAAAATCTTTGCAAAATTCACACCTGCAGCAAAGCTTGCCTGAAGACTTGAAGGTACACGAGGGTTTATCTCAATAATTTTAAGTTCACGTGTTCGTTTGTCTTCCAATATATCAAAATCAGCAAAACCATGCCAGTTCAATTTATCCAAACAACGTTCACATTGTTCTATCAGGAATGGATGTTCCACTGTCTCACTATAACAGCTTGTACCTCCTTTCAGTGGGAAGAATCTACGAATTTTAATAACTGTTGAGGCTGCTGTCTTTCCGTCATGTCTGCGAAACAACATTACATTATAATAATAGTCTGGCTGTTCCACAAATTGTTGTAGCGCACAAGCTCCAAAACTCTTAGCAATAGGTGGATATTTTTCTTCTAATTCCTCAAGACTTCCTACTTTCGTAATACCCTTCGCTCCTGCTGATAAGTTAGGCTTAATCATAGCAGGAAATCCTACATATTCAGCTACAGATTTTAGATTTTCCTTGAACTCCGAACCTTCTGCCTTCAACTTTATTGAGGGTAAAGCTCTTGTATGTGGATGCACAATGTCATACTTTTCACATACCTCCATAAGTTTCTGCTTGTCATTAGCCAATTCAAATGTAGAATATGTCTCCACAGCACATATTATTTTGTATTGCTGTTCCACCTTTTCCTTTTCACGGCTTAAGAAATAAGCAGACTCATCACCCATTGGAATAATCAAGTCATACTTGTGCTGTTTCAGATGCTCATAGAAATAAGTCTTGAAAGCCTCTGCCTCCAGATGTACATTAGGTGATTTGTACTTATGATGTAGATATTTAGTAGCATATCCACTACTAACCTTTTGCGCACAAAGGGCTGTTAACTCATGACCAAGTTTGTTTAACTCACGAGCCATACACACCACTTGCACACCTTCGCCGTCAAGCAATAGTATTTTACTCATATTTTAAATTGACTTTTATTCTTAACTGTTAGAGATTTTTCCCAAGATTTATATATTTGTCTGCAATCTGAGACCACGTATAATTTTCTTTCACAATATCTAAAGCTGAGTTACCATGCGATTTTAATTTTTCATAATTCATTTCTACTGCCTTCATATTTTGGGATACCTGTTCTACATTCTTCACATCGCTCCAAAGTCCAACATTATGCTTTTCGAGAACTTCTTGGATTGCAGGGATGCGGGTTACTATTGGTATTTTTCCATATGACATACCTTCAAGTAAGGCAATTGGTAACCCCTCTGAAGAAGACACAAGACAATAAGCCAGACAGTTTTTCAAGAGTGCTTCTTTTGTATCACCAGAAACCATACCAACAAAAATAATATTTTTGCAACCTGATGCTCTTTTAACAATTGATTGGCCATATTCAGTATCTGTATTTCCACCAATTACCAACTGAAACTCACCGTAGTCATGCTGCTTAAAAGCATCAATTAGTATTTCAAGATTCTTGATGGGATCTACACGTCCAATAGTAAGAAAATACTTTCCAGACTTAATGCCATAGCGCTTCATTACATCAGTATTTAAAAGACGATTTTCAGGCAAGAATACACCGCAAGAAACAACATGACACTTCTCACCATATTTATCTAAAATTTCTTTTGCTTTTGTATTACTAACAGTAATGATTGTCTTCGAAAACTTCAATGCAAATCTCATCATAGTACGCAGTAAGAATTTCATCTTATAACTATGCTTCGGGTTATCTTCTGCCAAACTATGAATGACAGTACACGCCTTCATCCCAAACATACGTACAATCAATGATGGGAGAATTGAAAAAGTAGTTGTCTGATATGATACAATATCTATGACTTTTCTATTTTTGATAATGTATGGTAAGGATTTCCAATACAGAACAGGAATACTAGTCATTGTACCGCCAGGGCACTTATATTGCTTAATTAAAACCCCTTTATATTCAAATTCTTTGTTACAAGATCCGAAACTCAATACTGACGACTTAAATCCTTTTCTATTCAGCTCTGCTGCAAGGTTGTATGTGTATGAACTCACTCCATTGGGCTTTTCCTGAGCACCTACGAATATTGTTCTCATCTTAATTTCCTTCCTTCTATCAGGTCAATATATCTTTTTTCAAATATTTCCATAGAGTAATTCTCCCTCAAATTAATATTACTCATCTTGCCCATTTGATTGCGAAGTTTTGCCGAATCAAGCAACAGACAAAGAGACGCAGACAAGCCATTGACATCGCCAATAGGATGCAGAAAACCATTCTCTCCATCAATCACTAAATGGTCATTATCACCTACATTCGTAGCCACAACTGGTAAACTCCAATTTAAGGCTTCCATTATGCTATTACTAGTTCCTTCAAAGAAACTAGTTGATATATATATATCTGCATTTCGCTCCAATTCGGGCACATTATTAGGCTTAATGTAAATATCAGTCTTGTTCTCAATGTTATACTCCTTTACCCATGCGCGAATTTGATTCTCAAGTACACCATAACCTACAATGCAGAGACGAAAATCATTTCGAGACAGTCTTGCAACGCTTTTAATAAGCGTCTCATAGTCCTTTTGTGGATCAAAACGTCCTACAGTTATGATTGTCTTAACCTTATGATCTGGACGTATAATTGTTTCTTCTATATTTGGAAAACAGTTAGGAATAACGATATTTTTCTTTCTCCTAAAACCGTGATTTCCAAAATAATCTGCGCCAGAATAGCAATTGTAAATTGTTCCTGTTGCAAAAAGATTGTGGACTATCTTTTCTATTAACATCTTACCCTTGGGCATTCTAGAATTGCGTATGCCATTATAAACCAGAATACCACACATGCGCCCCACCAACGACCCAACGAAATCTGGCATAGTCAAGTAGTTCAGCAATACATCGGTTTTACTTTCTTTTATTATGCTCTTGATACATCTTAGCTTAGAGAGCATATTACCAATAAGCTTATATACTTTTACTGTGCTTTCAGCAAGTAAATCTACATTGCGTTTGTATTCAGAATGATTGCCATACAGCACAATTAAATTCACTTCTGTATATTTTGAGAGCTGAGAAGCAAGCAAAACAGCCTGTTTCTCAGCACCTCCTGAATCTATAGTTGATAAAAGAATTGATACTCTTTTCATTCCTATTTTTATTTAGTTATTTAATGAGCACGCTCCTTTATAAATCGTGCTGGATTTCCTGCCCATACCTGATAAGGAGGAATATCTTTTGTCACAACACTTCCAGCACCTATTATGGAACCTTTACCAATTGTCACAGAATTACATATAATTACATTCAGTCCTATAAAGACATCATCTTCTATACGAACTTCACCCAAACGAAAGATTCTGCCTTTTTTGTTAGGATCTAGATAATGTGTCAATATCTTTGTGCCTGAAGTAATAGCAACATGATTACCTATATAAATCATATCAGGAGCGACTGTATCGATACCCACCCCTCCGTAGATAACTGCTTTACCTTTGATATTTACCCCCCCCAAATCTCAAAATTCTTGCTCTATGTTGAGGAAGCATAGGAAAACTTGATAGTCCAATCCATAGTTTCCTCCAC
>ERZ1026870.879-NODE-879-length-15575-cov-30.999420_pt1 | contig 15575 bp, 8 predicted proteins | sample MGYA00380165_ERZ1026870 | MGnify/ENA primary metagenome ERZ1026870 (study PRJEB33269, sample SAMEA4719801) | human gut metagenome | biome: human-associated habitat; feature: organic feature; material: feces | place: Cameroon | collected 2013-10 ...
AGTGTGCTCTCGCCGAGCATCCAGCGCAGCACGATGCCCATGTCGTCGGTGTTGTCAACAATGGGGAAGATGCGTGCTGCCTGCAGGTCGTGTCTGCCTTCTATTGCGTTGAGGTCAATGCCGCGCTCTGCTGCCCATTCGGCGAACGGGCGACCGAGGTATTCTACGTCCGCCAAATCGCCGCGGAACTTGTCGTTGAAACCGTACGGGCGCACAGCCCAACTGTCTGCGCCTATGGGCACGATGTCGACACACTGACCCTCGCCGAGCGTCAGCGTCCAGTCGTTCTCGGGCACACCTGTCACAATGTTGTCCTGCGTCAGCGTCCAGTTCTCGCCTACGTATGCGTTCTCCACCCATTCGTTGCGGTTCTGCTGTGTCCACTTCGGCTTCAGTTCGGTGTTCTGCACGAAGATAGACGGATGTGGCTTGCGGTCGTGGTGCATAATCTCGCGCTGGTCGTTCACGATGTTCTGTATGGCGAGCATCGACGAGAGCAACTCGTGCGATGTACCGAAATGGTAGAACTCGCCACCTGGCAACGGCAGTATCACGGTCTTCAGCGTGTTTACCGCCTCGTCCTTCACGCCAGGCTCATAGCCGAGAGCGCAGCCGAACTCGCCGTACATGTCGTAGTTCACCACCTCGCCCGTGGCTATGTCCGTTCCGTTGGTAGAACGCTGCATGAGCACTTTCACGGCGCGGTCGGAGAGAATCCATACACCGATGTCGGTGAGGTAGAAGTGGTCGGTGAGCAGCGCAGAGAGTGTCTCCACCGACGGCTTCTGAAGCATACACTTCAGCTCGGTTGGCTTTTCACGCGTACTAACGAACACGCCGTGGTCCTTTGCTATCTCCGGGCCGAGCCACAGACCGTAGCATACGATGTCCGCATCCTCGGGTATCGGCTGCAGCGGTTCGGTGGAGCGTATGTACACGTCGCCGCTCACTATCATCGTGTTCAGACCGCGTGGGGCGATGTCCATGATGCGCTTGTAGAGCGGCACCTGCAGCGACAGCAGGTTCTGGTTCAGACTCTGTCCGCGTTCCCAGCGGAACACTGGCAGCGGTGTAAGTATCTTGCCCGATGGAGCGTAAGACGGCAGTCGGCGACTCTGTCCGCCGGCGTGCAAGAGTAGTCGCTTGTCTGCAGCCAACCATTCATCGAAGCTCATAGCGTCAGCGTTTTGCGCCTTGTAGTCTTCGTAAGCTGCGCGCAGCAACCATGTAGTGCCACCGCCCGAGCCGAGTTTCTTGCCCACAGGGTCGTTTGTACAGAACCACTCACTACGTGGCAGTTCGGTTATCTCGTGGAAACTGCCCACAAGATTTGGGGGCAGCGATAAAAGTTTCTTCATTTGCTGTCTGTATTTGTGTTAAGTATATTATATATAATAAGGTGTGTTGAGGTGTTGTGGTGTGGTGTTGAGGTGTTGAGGTGTTGTGGTGTGTTGTGTTGTGGTGTTGAGGTGTTGTGGTGTTGAGAATTGCAAATCTCATCATCTCACCATCTCACCATCTCACCATCTCACCGTCTCACCACCTCACCATTTCACCACCTCACCATCTATTCATACAAATAGAACATACGCTCCATCATTTGCCATTTCTCGTCGCTCGTCGCTTCTGCCGAACAGTTCTGGAACTCAGCCACATGCTTCTCCCATTCCTCCTGGCGGGGTAGGGTGGCGAGACGCTCCATGGCTGCATCCCAATCGAAGTCGACTGGTGCATCCACAATCATCACTAAGCGGTTGCCTAAGATGTAAATCTCCATCTCTAAGATGCCAACCGCCTTAATTTCCTCCTTTATCTCGTCCCAGAAATGCTCCTGGTCGTGAGCCTCGCGGTACTTGCGAATAAGTTCACTGTCGTCTTTCAAGTCCATGGTCTGCACGAAACGCTTCGTAGGCACACCATATTCCTTGCTTCTATATCCTTCTGTCATAACGATGTGATTTAGTGAGTTTTATACATTATACCTTACAAAGGTACGTAAACAATCGCACAATACAAATAAAAACCGCCAAATTTGTGCCCGAAAAGTAGTTATTTGCATATTTAATTGTAACTTTGCAAAGCTATTTTATTGCGAAATGATTGAATAAACAAGAAGACTAACATGTGGTTTAATTTTTTCAAGGAATTTATTTTGTGGCTCTCAGATATTGATGCCCGTCTGTTGCTTATTGTGAATGGCGCACATAGTCCGTTCTTCGATTCCGTAATGTGGTGTATCAGTGGACGTTGGATATGGGTGCCATTCTATGCCGTGCTTGCCTATCTGCTCTTTCGTCGCATGTCCTGGAAGCGTGCTTCGATCTGTTTGGTCACCATCGGACTGATTATCTTGGCGGCTGATCAAACATGTGCAACACTCATACGTCCAGAGATAGGCAGACTGCGTCCTGCCAATCTCAACAATCCGTTGTCGTCCTTCGTGCATGTCGTCAATGGTTATCGTGGTGGTAGATATGGTTTCCCGTCTTGTCACGCAGCCAACACCTTTGCCCTCGCTGTCTTCATGTCGCTCGTCATTCGTCATAAGTGGTTCACAGTGATGATGTTCTCGTGGGCGTTCGTCGTTAGCTACTCGCGAATGTATCTCGGTGTTCATTACTTTGGCGACCTCTTCTGTGGTGCCACTATCGGTTCGCTCTTCGCCGTCCTCTTCTATTATCTACAAAACTATTTGTTCAAACGTCTAAATATATAGTACTATCTTAGGAGGGTATGGCATCCTGCCATACCCACGCCCCCCTCTTTCCCCACGCTTGCACCTCTCTTTCTTTCGCTTCACGCTCTTCTTTTCCCTTTTCACCCCATCTCTTTTCCTCTTCATACTCCCTACTTTTGTCATCCGCATCGACCGACGCGGATGCTCGTAACGGTCGACGCGGATGCTCGTATCGACCGACGCGGATGCTCGTAACGGTCGACGCGGATGCTCGTATCGACCGACGCAGATGCTCGTGACGACCGACGCGGATGATTTTTGTTGATGTTTCGCAGTGTCAAACCTTTACTTTCACAAAGAAAAGTGTTCAGTTTGTATATGGCAGGGCTTTGACAAAAACCGATAAAACACCCTATTGTGGGCAAAACCCTTTTATTGGTGCAGCAAGCTGCACTTAGCCCACAATAGGGCGATAAACATAAAAAACATTAGCCCCTCAACTCCTTTGGCGTTACAATAAATTTGAGTAACTTTGCGCTACCATAAATCAAAATAACTATATTTAATGTATCGACTGATAACCACTATACTATTAGGCGTTGCCTTTGCGGCAACCATAACGGCAGCTCCTGCCTCCCCACGCCACTGGCGACCAACCCTTGCCGACCTCGACCGCGTGATAGACAGCAGCAACGTGTACGACCGCCAGTACGAGCAACGCATTGCCAAGGCTAAGCAGAAGCTGAGCCGAGCAACCAACGATGCCGACCGACTGGACCTTACCCGGCAGCTCTTCTTCATGTACAAGCAGTTTGTGCTCGATTCGGCTTACGTCTATGCCGACCGCAAGCTGCAAGTGGCGCAACGCATAGGCAACCAGAAGGAGGTGCAGTTTACACAACTCGACATTGCCGCCATATTGATTAAGAGCGGCGACTATATTGCTGCCCTTCACCAGTTGCGCTCGTTAGACCGACCCTTGATGTCGACCGACGTGCAGGTCTACTATTACAGTTTGTACGGCGAGCTGTACGAGGCAAAGCGCCTGACAGCCCTTACCAAGGAGCAGAAAGATTATTACGAGCATCTGCGTGTGGGCTACCGCGACTCCATGCGCAACCTGCAAACCAATAACTCGATATGGGACGCCGCCGAGTTTCTTACCACACGCCACAAATATACCGATGCCTTGCACCTTCTTGTTAAGGCATACGAAAACCTTGACGTCAACAACCGCGACATGGGATACATTGCCTATTCCATAGCCAATATATATGAAAAGGTAGACGATACGGAGCGTGTGAAGCAGTATCTCATAATTTCGGCAATATCCGACATCAAGAACAGCGTGCGCGAATATATCTCCTTGCGCCGCCTCGCCACCATATTATATGAGGAGGGCGATGTGGACAGAGCCTACCGCTATATGCGTAAGTCGCTTGAGGATGCCACCGAGTGCAACGCCAAGCTTCGCATATTCGAGGTGTCGGACGTTCTGCCCATTATCGACAATACTTACGACAGCATGAAGGCAGACGAGCGTCGCCACCTTACAGTGGGCTTGGTGGTCGTTGTGGTGCTGCTATTGATGCTTGTGTGCATGGTGTTCTACACCGGCAAGCAGCTCAGACGCATAGCCCAGGCACGCCGACAGCTGCTAAAGTCGAACGAGAGCCTTGCCGAGATGAACAGCAAGCTCAACTCGCTCAATACCCAGATAACCTCTACGAACGAGCAGCTCAACGACGCCAACAGTAGGCTTCGCGAGTCGAATGCCTCCCTTGGCGAGGCAAATAAGATTAAGAACATATATATAATGGAGTTTATGTCGAAGTGCTCGTCGTACATCGACAAGCTTGAGGCATATCGGCGCTCGCTCAACAAGCTTGCCGCTGCAGGCATGGTGAGCGAGCTGTACCGCAAGCTAAAGTCGAAGACCATTATCGACGACGAGGTGGAAGAGTTCTTCGAAGACTTCGACCGCATCTTCCTCAAGATATTCCCGAACTTTGTGTCAACGTTTAACGCGTTGCTTCGCCCCGAAGAGTCGATAAAGCCTAAGCACGAGGGCAGACTCAGCACCGAGCTTCGCATCTACGCCTTGATGCGTCTTGGCATTGTGGAGAACGAGAATATAGCCTCCTTCCTGCGCTGCTCAAAGCAGACCGTATACTCGTACCGCTCGCGCATACGTCTGCGCTCATTATGCCCCGACGACTTTGAAAACCAGGTGCTGCGCATAGAATGATGCTTGACTATTGTCAAGCATCTATCTGTACGGCATTTGTATTTTATGCCACCATTGAAAAACATAACTCATTGAAAACCAGTAAAAACACCTTGTAAGACGTTTGTATTTTTGTGATACACTGTTCTTGCGTATGCTTAAAAGTGATAACTTTGCAAAAAACATTAAACAACATCAAATAATTAAAAACCACTTACATTATGAATATAAGGCATTCCTTATTATACTCCGTAATGTTAGCGCCTATGGCATCGGCTCCGCTCGTGCCGGCAACGGCTGCACCAGCCTTCATGCTCCAGCAACAGCAAAAGGGCATAAAGGTCAGTGGTACTGTTGTCGATGACGAGAACAGTCCGCTTATAGGCGTGAGCGTCACCGTAAAGGGTTCCAAAGACGCGGCGATAACCGATATCGACGGCCACTTCTACATCAGTGTGCCGTCCAAGAACTCGGTGCTGGTGTTCAACTACCTCGGCTTCAAGCAGCAGGAGGTGCGTGTAGGCAGCGACATCAACTTTAATATACAGTTAAAGGAGGATGCCGTGGCTACCGACGAGGTTGTGGTTGTGGGCTACGGCAACCAGAAGAAGCTGTCGGTTATAGGCTCTATACAGACCCTCGACCCCGGCAAGTTGCAGGTCGGCTCAAGCCGCTCGCTAAGCAACAACCTTGCCGGACAGCTTGCCGGCGTCATAGCCGTGAAGCCGTCCGGCGAGCCGGGATATGACGACTCCAACTTCTGGATTCGCGGTATCTCCACCTTCGGCAGCGGCAGCAAGCCCCTGGTGCTCATTGACGGCGTGGAGCGCAGCCTGAACGACATCGACCCGGCCGAGATAGAGTCGTTCTCAGTACTGAAGGATGCCTCGGCCAGCGCCATGTACGGTGTGCGCGGCGCCAATGGTGTCATCATCATCAACACCAAGCGCGGCGAGGTGGCCAAGCCGTCGGTCAACTTCCGTGTGGAGCAGTCTATCCAGACGCCTACCAAACTGCCGCAGTTTGTGGGCGCCGCCGAATACATGAACCTCCTCAACGAGCTCAATCCGGGCATGTTCTCCAAGGACCAGGTGCTGAAGACCTATACGGGCTACGACCGTGACCTCTATCCTAACGTGAACTGGATCGACGCCATCACCAAGGACTATGCCTCGTCGACGCGCGCCAACATGACCGTCTCGGGCGGTACCAAGATACTCCGCTACTCGCTGACAGCCTCGATTTATCACGAGAACGGCATCATGGAGACCGACCCGACGCTCGACTACGACACGGGCAGCAAGCTCACCCGCTACAACATGCGCGCCAACGTCGACCTGAACCTCACGCCGACGACCCTGCTGCGCTTCAACATCGGCGGCTATCTGCAGAACCTGCGCAAGTCGAACAGTGGCACCGACGAGGTCTTCTCCAAAGCCTTTGAGACCCCGCCCTACGTCCATCCCACACGTTATTCCGACGGCACCATCCCCATCGCCTCGGTAGAGCGCTACAACCCCTGGGCCATGAGCACGCAGCAGGGCTACTACCGCAGCGGCCATGCGCAGATACAGTCGCTGTTCTCGGTGGAGCAGGACCTGAAGATGCTGCTCAAAGGCCTGAAGGCCAAGGTGGTGTTCTCGTTTGACAACTACAGCGAGAACTTCGTCACGCGCGGCCGCACGCCCGACTATTACAGTGTGGCGCATTCGCGCGACGCCTCGGGCAACCTCGTGCATTCCATTCTGAAATACGGCACCGACGTGCTGTCACATTCGAGCAACGGCAACTTCGGCAACCAGAGCACCTATCTTGAAGGCTCGCTGTCGTACGACCACGTGTTCGCCAAGAAGCACAGCGTCAACGCCCTGTTCCTCTACAACCAGCGCAGCTACGACTGGGGCGACGTGCAGTCCAAGCGCACACAGGGCATCGCAGGACGCCTGTCATATACCTACGACAACCGCTACATCGGCGAGTTCAACTTCGGCTACAACGGCTCAGAGAACTTTGCCAAGGGTCACCGCTACGGCTTCTTCCCGTCTATCGCCTTAGGTTACGTCATCTCCGAGGAGAAGTTCATGGCTCCCCTGCGCTCCACCGTCAACCTGCTGAAGCTGAGGGCCTCGGTCGGCAAGCTCGGCAATGACGACATCGGCGGACGCCGCTTCGCCTACATCACGACCATCAACAGCAATGCCTCCGGCTACAACTGGGGCTACAAGGGCGACTATAACCGTGGCGGCATCCAGGAGGGCGACTACGGTGTCGCGGACCTCACATGGGAGACCTCAGTGAAGGCAAATGTCGGCCTTGAGGTGGGACTGTGGGATGCCCTCAACGTGCAGGTTGACTTCTTCAAGGAGCACCGCACCAACATCTTCATGCAGCGCAGTACGATACCCACGCAGGTGGGCTACATCAACAGTCCATGGGCCAACTACGGCAAGGTGGACAACCATGGCCTCGACGCCTCCGTCACCTATCACAAGCGCATCAACAAGAACCTGGAGCTCAGTGTCCACGGCAACTTCACCTATGCCCGCAACAAGATTATTGAGAAGGACGAGCCCGAGAGCGTCAAGGGTACCTACCGCTCCATCACGGGCCGCAGCATCAACACGCTGTGGGGCTATCAGGCCCTGGGCCTCTACACGGCCGACGACTTCGACGCCGACGGCAACGTGAAGGTCGGCCAGCCGCAGCCGCAGCTCGGCGCCAAGGTGCGCCCCGGCGACATCAAGTACAAGGATATGAACGGCGACGGACTCATCACCGACCAGGATGAGGGCTACATCGGCGGCACCTCAGACCCGCGCATCGTCTATGGCTTCGGCGGAAACGTGAAATACAAGGCCTTCGACTTCAACTTCTTCTTCCAGGGCACGGGCGACGCCTACCGCATCATCGGCAGCAACAGCTATTTCATCCCCGGAAGCGGACAGGGCGTGCTGGGCAACATCTATTCCAACTACAACGACCGCTGGACCGAGGACAACCCCTCGCAGAACGTGTTCTGGCCGAGACTCTCGTCGACCGAGAACCCCAACAACAACGTCGCCTCCACCTGGTGGAAGAAGAACATGAGCTTCCTCAGGCTGAAGATGATCGAGATAGGCTTCACCCTGCCCCAGGCCTGGAGCAACAAGATTTACGGCAAGAACATCCGCTTCTATGTGAGCGGCAACGACCTGTTCTACCTCTCCAAATTCAAGTTGTGGGACCCCGAGCTCTCCACGTCCGACGGTCTGAAGTATCCGTCCATGCGGTCGGTCATGATCGGAATGGACCTTACCTTCTGATTGCTTGGAACAAATAAGGTAATATCTAATAAGAAACAATAGTTATGAAAAGTATCAAATCATACATTATCATACTGGCAGCCTGTCTGCCGCTCCTCACCTCCTGCTCCGACTTCCTCGACAAGGAGCCGGACACGGAACTGGACATGGAGAATGTGTTCAATGACAAGACACATGTGGAGCAGTGGCTCGCCAATGTCTATTCTGCCATTCCCGACTGCTACGACGGTTACATCTTCGACCTGGGCTGGATGATACTTGGCGACGACGCCACCATCCCTGAGCGCTACCGCCAGTTCGGCAACCAGATTATCCCGATGATTTTGGGCGAGTGGACGCCTGCCAGCGACTGGAACGGCAACTACTGGGCCCTGCTGCCGCAGCGCATCCGCGAGGCCAACATCTTCCGCGAGAAGGCGCACGCCCTCACCGACCAGGACATCTCGGAGCGTGAGATGACCTATATGAAGACGGAGTGCCGCTTCATGCAGGCCTACTACTATTACCTGCTGGCCAACACCTACGGCCCCATTCCCTTCAAGCCCGACTACGTGTGGCCCGTCAATGCCTCGCTTTCCGACATGATGGAGACGCAGACCCCCTACGAGGATGTCATCAAGTGGTGCTCCGACGAGATGCTGGCCTGCTTCAAAATCCTGCCGGCCCGCTACAGCGAGTCGCAGAAATACGGCCGCATCACCTCACTGATGTGCCTGGCCATCCGCGCCCGCATGCTGCTGTTCGACGCCAGTCCGCTGGTCAACGGCAACAGCGACTATGCCAACTTCGTCAATGCCAACGGCGAACACCTGTTCAGTACCCAGTATGACGCCAACAAGTGGCGTGTGGCGGCTGACGCCTGCAAGGACCTCATCGACAAGGCCGAGGCTTCAGGCCACAAGCTTTACATCGAGTATGCCGACGACAGCAAGACCACCATCGACCCGTTCCTCTCTTATGAGAACGCCTTCCTCAAGAGCGAGGATGCCGGCAACACCGAGATACTCTTTGCCCGCCCGTCGGTCAACTACCAGAACTATGAGCGCAACGCCACACCCAACGGCTCAGGCGGTAATGGCGGCTTCGGCGTGACCCAGAGTCTGGTTGACGCCTTCTTCATGGAGAACGGACTGCCCATCACCGATCCCGACTCAAAGTATGAGGAGAAAGGCTTCTCCGGGGCCGACGAGCACCGCTCAGGCACCAAGTTCGAGACCGAGAACGGCAACTGCATCACCAAGCAGGGCACCTACAACATGTATTGCCACCGTGAGCCGCGCTTCTATGTGACGGTGAACTTCAGCGGCGCCTACTTCCCCTCTGAGGACCGCCAGTACAACTTCTTCAACGGCGGCGCCGACAACAACCACACTCACGACGCCCCGCAGAACGGTTACCTGATGCGCAAGCGCGTCAATCCGAAGGACAACATCAAGCAGGGCTCCTACAACTACCGTCCGGGCATCATCTACCGCCTGGCCGAGGCATATCTCAGCTATGCCGAGGCGCTCAACGAGTGCGACCCGGGCAACCAGGAGATCCTCACCTATCTCAACAAGATCCGTGAGCGTGCCGGCGTGCGCCAGTACACCACCGGCGCCACCGACAACAACTACATCCACGTCAATCTCGCCGACCAGGATGCCATGCGCAAGCTCATCCATGCCGAGCGCCGCGTGGAGCTCTGTGCCGAGGGAACGCGCTACGACGACCTGCGCCGCTGGAAGGAGGCCGAGACCACACTGTCGGGCGACTTCTACGGCATGAACTTCGACGGCAAGGACGCCTCGAGCTTCTATCAGCGCAAGCCCTACATCACGCGCGTCTACCGCAAGGCTTACTACTGGTTCCCCATCCATCAGACGGAAATCGACAAGAACCCCAAGCTGGTGCAGAACCCCTATTGGGACCAGTTGAGCAAGTAATCGACAACATTTTTATATAAGACAAGAAAATGAAAAAGCAGCTATTACATATATTTCTCCTCCTGGCGACGGTTGCCGGCTTCACGGCCTGCAACTCCGAGGACAACCCCTATACTCTCGACCGGCCGGAGGATGTCATGCAGCTCCGCAGCACGCCCGACTCGGCCATCACCCTGACCGCTGACAAGGCGCAGGACACGGCCGTGACGTTCACGTGGAATGCGGCCTCCAACCTTTCGGGCAACGTGGTCTACTATATCGAGATGGGCATCGAGGGGTCGTCCACCTACACCACCGACACGGTGCGCCTGGCCAGTGAGGCGCGGTCGTATGCGCTCACCACGGCACAGCTCAACCGCATGCTGTCCGACTGGAACGGCGTGGCCGGCACGCCGAGCTCCGTATCGGTCAAGCTCATCGCCATGCAGCCCGAGGCAGCCACCTACCAGTTGCCCGAGACCAGTTCGCTGACGCTGTCGGTCACGCCGTATGACCAGCCAAAGAACGAGCTCTACATCAGCGGCACCGCCAACCCGGCCGGCAGCAGCCTGGCCGATGCGGTGAAGATGGACGTGGGCATGGACAACGGCTACACGTGGACCGGCTTCCTCAATGCCGGCGACTTCAAGCTCACCCCCGACCGCTATTCCGACCTGCCGTTCTATGGCACCAAGGGCAATGCCTATACGCTGGTCTATGACGAGCTTGGCAATGGCGGCGCCGAGCCGCTTCATGTGAGTGAGGACGGCCTGTACACCGTCACGGCCGACCTGGAGGATATGACGGTCAGCGTGAGCCGCATCAATACGGAGAATGTATGGATGCTGGGCAGCGCCACGCCGTACGGATGGAACTTGGGCGACCTGACACCGATGTACAAGCAGGACGAGGGCATCTTCGTCTATGAGGGCCCGCTCAAGCAGGGCGAGCTGAAGTTCCCCATGCAGAACGCCAACAAGTATGAGGTGCCTTACATCATGGCGCCCGAGGCTGGCAAGGACATTACGGGAACGGGAGCCATAGAGTACGTCACCGCCGCCAACTCCACGATGCACGACAACAAGTGGAATGTGCCCGCCGACGGCGACTACCGCATCACCCTTGACTTCAACAGGCGCACGATAGTCTGCGAGCGCGTTGACCTCTCCGCCCAGTATGCAAAGATGCTCGAGGGCAATCGCCTTGCCGCCAACGACATGAAGCTCTACCTCGTGGGCGACGCCACGCCGTGCGGATGGAACATCTCCAATGCCAACTCGCTGCACTACAACTATGCCGCCGACCCCAACTGCCTCACGTGGGAGGGCAGTCTGACCAAGGGCGAGATCAAGTTCCCGTTTATCCGCAGCGACAAGTGGGAGGTGCCGTACTACAGCGCCGCCTCGTTCGGCGAGCAGCCTGCCGAGGGCGGCAACCAGCTGACCTTCGTCGACAACTCCGGCGGCGGACAGCCCGACCGCAAGTGGTACATCACCACGGCAGGCTACTATCAGATTAAGGTGGACGTGGTCAACCGCAAGGTCTATTTCAAGGAGACCACACGCAAATAAGTATGAACTTTATTCAAGAACGATACGACAATGATAAACAGCAAGCATATAGCATTAATGACCCTGAGTCTCTTCTTTATCCTGTCGGGCTTCGCCAGCTGCAAGCAGACAAGCGAGGAAACCGACTGGACACTGCCGGCATCCTATTATGAGAAGGATACGACCTCGGTCAACCCCAATCCCGGCACCGAAACCACAGTACAGAAGATAGCACCGCTCTACTGCACGGTGTATGAGTACTGCTGGACGCGCGAGCAGGAGAACACCGACCGCTCGCTCAACGAGTCGCAGTGGAAGCAGTGGCTCGACTGGCAGGCTGCCAACCTGCTGCCCTACGGCTACAACATGATCTGCACCGACGGCTTCATGTCGATGTACTACAACAAGGACGATGACCCCACCAACCCCGATCTGGGCGGCTACATGACCAGCTACGGCGGCGTCAAGATCAAGGACCTCTCCGCCTGGTGCAAGGAACGCGGCTTGAAGCTCGGTATCTATGACAATCCGCTCTGGCTCCACGGCCCCGACGAGACAGCCGTCGTCGGCACCTCGGGCGCCACGTTCAAGGACCTGCACTACAACGACGCCATCGACCGCGACAATGTGATGTATCCCGACAAGGGCGACGTATTCAACTGGGTTGTCCCTAGCCACAAGGGCGCGCGCGACTATATCGACGGCTTCTTCAAGTACTATCACAACCTCGGCGTTGACTTCATCCGCATGGACTTCATGTGCCTCTTCGAGGATGCCTCCGGCGCCGGCGGCATGGCCGGACGCGGCTATGGGCGCGACGAGTACCGCCTGGCCCTGAAGTACATCAGCGAGTCGGCCGCAAAGTACGGGGTGTTCACCTCCATCGTGATGCCGAACATGTACAACGACGCCAAGTACGAGAAGAAATACATGAACATGGCGCGCATCGTGGCCGACACCTTCGGGGGTGGCTGGGACCACACGTCAGGCCGCCTGCGCGGCGGCGTGTTCAACGGCTGGCCCACCTGCCACAACGAGTTCGACGGCTTCATCCACTGGTCGCACATCACCGGCCGCGGCAAGATGATACCCGACGGCGACTTCATCCGCCTCAACACGTTCAGCAACGACGAGGAGCGCATGTCGTCCATCAGCCTGCAGCTCATGGCCGGAGGCCCCGTGTCCATTGCCGACAACCCCATCGACGCGTCGGTGCGCAACTACGACCTGCCCTCACTCCTTAAGTTCGCCCAGAACAAGGAGATGCTCGCCCTCAATGCCGACGGCTTCGTGGGCCAACCCCTGAGCGACGACCTCAGCAGTCCCAACAGCCAGATCTGGTACGGACAGATGAAGAACGGTGACTGGGTGGTAGGCCTCTTCAACCGTGAGGACACCCCCCAGCAGCGCACCGTCGGCCTCTCGCAGCTCGGCATCATCGGGCAGATGAAGATGCGCGACCTCTGGCTCCACGAGGATGTGGGCACGTCCGGCGAGATTAGCGTCACGCTGCCCGCCCACGGCTGCAAGGTGCTAAGGCTCAGCAAGCAGTAGAGTGGAGGTAAAGTAAACATACAACAATACTTTGACGTAGAAGTTATGAAGAAGATACTGATGCTTATCGCCATACTCGTTACGTCGCTTGGGGCAGCAGCCGAGGAGCTTATGTCGCCCAACAGGCAGTTTGTGCTCAACACCTACTGCAAGGACGGCATACCCTATTACACCTTATCTTATAAGGGTAGGGTAGTGATACACCAGAGCCGGTTGGGCATGGACATCAAGAACGAGGGTGGCATGAAGGACAATATGGAGCTGCAAAGCGTCGAGCGACAGTCGAAGGACGAAACCTGGAACACGGTGTGGGGAGAACAGTCGGCAGTGCGCAACAACTATAACGAGATGCTTGTACACTTCTATCAACCCTCTTCCACACGTCAGCTCGATGTGCGTTTCCGCTTGTTCGACGACGGATTGGGTTTTCGTTACGAGTTTCCCGAGCAGCAAACGCTGCGTAAGTTTGTGCTGAAGAACGAGTTGACCGAGTTTAATCTCGGCTTCGACTACACCGCTTTTGCACTGCCCGGCGACTACGACACGCAGGAGTTCACGTATACAACAGCGCGATTGACGCAGTTGCGCACTGAGTTCACAAAACAATCGCTTGCCCATAAGGGCTACGAAGGAAAGGCAGAGGGCGACCTCGTAGTGCAGACACCGCTAATGCTTAAAGGCAACGGACTGTACATCAATATCCACGAGGCGGCACTTGTAGACTATGCCTGTATGGAACTCGACCTCGACGACCGCAACTTGGTGCTTACATCCAATCTCGTACCCGACAAGCAGGGCGACAAGGGCTACCTCTTGCCCTTCTGCACATCGCCTTGGCGAACCGTTATAGTGAGCGACGACGCCCGCGACATACTTGCCTCAAGGCTCATACTAAACCTCAACGAGCCGTGCAAGATAGCCGACACGTCGTGGATTAAGCCAATGAAGTTTGTTGGTGTATGGTGGGAGATGTTCAACGGCTCGGGTATGTCGTGGAGCTATGCCGACGCCCCATTTGCCAAACCAGGCATTACCGACTATACCAAGCTTAAGCCGCACGGACACCACGCCGCCAATACCGCAAACGTTAAGCGCTACATCGACTTTGCAGCAAAGCATGGCATAGAGGGAGTGCTGGTTGAGGGATGGAACGAAGGATGGGAAGACTGGGAATCCTACTGGCGCAACCGACAGTTCAGGTTCGACCGCGCTTACCCCGACTTTGATGTGGACGGGCTTCACAAGTATGCCGCCTCAAAGGGTGTGCAGCTTGTCATGCACCACGAGACGGCTGCCAATGCAGCCGACTATGATGTACAACTGGACCGTGCTCTGCAGTTTATGGTAGACAATGGCTACCACGCTGTAAAGACAGGATATGTGGGACAGGTGATACCAAGGTCGGAAAACCACTCGTCGCAGTGGATGGTAAACCACTATCTGCACGTGGCAGAGCGTGCCGCCGACTATAAGGTGATGGTCGATTCGCACGAGGCGGTACGTCCTACAGGTCTTTGTCGCACTTGGCCCAACTGGTTGGCGCAGGAGTCGGCACGCGGTACCGAGTTTGAGGCAATGGGCGGAAACCCCGTCGACCATACCACCATTCTGCCCTTCACACGTCTTATGGGAGGTCCGATGGATTACACCCCCGGCATCTTCCAGACCGACCTGAGCTACTATAAGGGCAGCAACCACGGCAAGGCACGCACCACGCTGTGCCGACAGCTGGCTCTGTACCTAACGATGTACTCGCCTATGCAGATGGTGGCGGATGTGCCCGAATCGTATGAGAGGTTTGCCGATGCCTTCGAGTTTATAAAGCAGGTGCCCGTAGATTGGGACCACTCGCAATATCTTGAGGCAGAGCCAGGCGACTATATCACCGTGGCACGCTGTGCAAAGCATACCGGCGACTGGTATGTAGGCTCTACAGTGGACGAGAACGGACACCGCTCGGTGCTAAAACTCAACTTCCTCGAACCGCACACACAGTACATCGCTACCGTATATGCAGACGCAAAGGATGCCAACTGGGACACCAATCCACAGGCATATATAATAAAGAGAGGTGTGGTAGACGCCAAGTCGGTAGTGGATATAACCTCTGCGTCGGGTGGCGGATTTGCCATTAGCATCGTCAAGGCATCCAAGGCGGATGTCAAAGGCATGAAGGCTCTGCCTCGCCGGATAAACTAAGCCTTCGACCAGCAAGCTAAAGTCAAGGCTTATAAACAGAAAGTATTATAAATAAAAAATACAATATAAGGATATGAACCATAACCTTAAAACCTTAGCATTAGGCACCGTGCTCTGCACCACGCTCCTAAGCATGGCATCATGCGGCGACGAACTGCCCGA
>ERZ1026870.882-NODE-882-length-15553-cov-8.354433_pt1 | contig 15553 bp, 17 predicted proteins | sample MGYA00380165_ERZ1026870 | MGnify/ENA primary metagenome ERZ1026870 (study PRJEB33269, sample SAMEA4719801) | human gut metagenome | biome: human-associated habitat; feature: organic feature; material: feces | place: Cameroon | collected 2013-10 ...
AGGAAATGCATTCGTCGGTAATCATCAGCGCCATCATCTACTCCTTCTTGTCAGCACAGGCTTCAATCAATGCCTCCAACACTTCCGGCGTCACAAAGCGAGCAGCATCCGCTGGAGAAAGCTTCGCAATCTCTCGCACAAAGGTTCCGCTCACAAATTGGAATTGATCCGAAGGGGTCAGGAAAATCGTCTCAACATCGGGCATCAGCTGACGATTCATGCCTGCCATCTGAAATTCGTATTCGAAGTCGCTCACGGCCCGGGCCCCTCGAACGATCACCTGAGCACCGTTTGCATCAACGAAATCCTTCAGCAAGCCCTTGAAGGGCATCACCGTCACGTTGCCGAACTGCTCGCAGAGTCTGCAGGCAAGCCTCACCCGTGTGTCGAGCGAGAGTAGCGGGAGCTTCTTGCGGCTTTCAGCCACCCCCACGATAACGTGCTCGAAGATCCGCGAGGCACGGCGCACGAGATCAACATGCCCGTTCGTCATGGGATCGAAGGTTCCGGGATAAACCGCCGTCGTCATTTTCTGCTCCTCTTCTCTTCCTTGGATGGCCGCGCCTGTGCCGCCATGGCGCTGCCGGCTTTTGCAAGCAATTCAAAGCGCACCGCGCCTGCGCTGCCTGAGCGCACGCGCACGACGCCTAACGACTCCAGCACTTGGTCGCTCAGAAGTTCCGCAGGCGACTCCACATAAAGAAGGCCTTCATCCTTCAGCGCATCGAGCGCCGCCCGCGCCGCCTTCACCTGCATGTCAAGGCCGAAGGGAGGATCAATGAAAATCAAGTCGTAGCAGCGTGGAGCATCCTGCAAAAAACGAAAGGCATCAGTCACGTTGGCCTTCTTGTGCTCATCTGCCCCCAGACGCGCGAGCACCTGACGGATGCCCGAGATGCCCGGCCGGTAAATGTCAAGCCAGTCAACATGATCTGCTCCTCGACTCGCTGCCTCCAACCCCATGGCACCAGACCCGGCAAACATGTCCAGCACATCAACCCCCTCAAGGGTTCCAAAGAGGTGCGTCAACCAATCAAAAACCGTTTCCCTCACGCGCTCGGAGGTCGGCCGAAGCCCTTCGGCACAGGCAACAGACACCACGCTGCGCTTCCACCTGCCGGACACAATTCGTACGCTTCCCGCTCCCCTAACGCGTGCGGGCGTTGCTAAACTTGAGTTACTTGCGCCCAAGCGCCTTGAATTCTTTCGAACTGCCATTAGAGAAATATGACTGGATCTTCCGAGGGATGGTTTTCCCGATTAAAAAATGGTCTTGCCAGAACGCGCGTCAATATCGTCGGCCTTTTTTCAGGCGGCGTGATCGACGACGACTTTCTTGAAGAGCTCGAATACGCCCTGATCACAGCCGACGTCGGCGTGCAGGCATCGACTCGTATCCTACAACGTTTGCGCGACACGATTAAGCTTAAGGGGCTCAAAACGCAAGACGAGGTGCGCCTCGCACTTCGCGATGAAATTGCACGCATGCTTGCACCCGCACAGCGCGACCTCGACATCGAACAGGCCCATCCGCTCGTCATCATGATGACGGGCGTCAACGGTGCCGGCAAAACCACCTCCATCGGAAAGATCTCCAAATACCTGAGTCAGCGCGGCAAAACCGTGCTTCTCGCCGCCGGCGACACATTCCGTGCCGCGGCCCGCGAACAGCTCGCCGTCTGGGGCGAGCGCAACAAGGTTGAAGTCATTGCCCAGCAAGGCGGTGATCCTGCGGCCGTCGTCTTCGACGCCGTGAGCGCCGGCAAGGCGCGCGGCACCGACGTCGTCATTGCAGACACCGCCGGCCGTCTGCCCACCCAAATCAACCTCATGGAAGAGCTTCGGCGCATCCGCCGCTCTCAAGACAAGGCCATGCCCGGCGCCCCTCACGAGGCGATACTCGTCGTTGACGGCACCAACGGCCAGAATGCGCTCACTCAGGTAAAGGCCTTCGATGCCGCAGTCGGACTCACCGGTCTCATCGTCACGAAACTTGACGGCACCGCCAAGGGCGGCGTGCTCGTCGCCATTACGCAAATGCGTCCTGAAAATCCTTTGCCGATCTACTTCATCGGCGTAGGCGAAGCCATCGACGACCTGCAGCCCTTCAATGCCGTTCAGTTTGCCAATGCGCTCGTCGGACTCGATCCAAACACCCCCGCTACAGCCCCGGAATAATCAATTAGGAATTGGAGCATACAAGATGCTTTTAGGTGCAGTTGATCTTGGAAGCAACAGCTTTCGCGTCGAGATCGGCCGTGTAGACGGCGACCGCATCGTCACTCAGAGCTACTGGAAGGAAACCATCCGCATGGCCGCGGGCTTCGACAAGAATGGAGCACTCACGCCTGAGATGCAGGCCAAGGCACTCGCCGCGCTGAGCCGCTTTCATGAAAAGCTCGCCGGTCTTCCGCCTGCCCAGGTTCGCGCCGTCGGCACGCAAGCATTGCGCGAAGCCGCCAACTCTTCCGACTTTCTTCCCAGAGCGGAAGCGGCGCTCGGCTACCCCATCGGCATTTTGAGTGGCCACGAAGAAGCCCGCCTCGTCTTCAAGGGGTGTGCTCGCACCCTTCCTCCGTCCGACAGTCGTCGCCTTGTCGTCGACATCGGCGGAGCGAGCACGGAATTCGTCGTCGGACAGGGATTGAATGCAACAGAATACGAGAGCTATCACGTCGGCTGCGTGAACACGTCGATGAAATTCTTCGCGGACGGCGTCATCACCGCCGAAAAACTCGACAAGGCGATCGTCGCCTGTTGCGCAGAATTCAGCGAGGGCGAACACAAATTCAACGACACAAAGTTCGATGAAGCCTACGGCTCCGCGGGAACCTTCGGCGCCGTCTCCGACATTTGCGTCGCGCAGGGCTGGAGCGACGGAGAAGTCACGCCCGAACACCTTGAAAAGATCCGCGCACTCCTGCTTCGCGCCGGGAACATCAACAACATCCAGTTCCCCGGCCTCAAGCCGGATCGCCGTGAAGTCATTGCGGGCGGGTACGCCGTCCTGTCGGCCGTTTACCGCACCGCAGGCATCAAATCCATGCGCCCCGCCAGCGGAGCCCTTCGCGTCGGACTTCTCTATGAACAACTCGGCATCGTCCAAAACCGCGACACCCGCGACATCAGCGTCGATGCGATCATCCGCACTTGCGGCGTAAACCGAGAACAGGCCGACATCGTGGCGGGCTATGCCATCGAGTTTCTCCGCATGCTTGACCCGGGCATCGATCCCGCCGCTCTCAAGCGGCTGCGATGGGCTGCGCTGATGCATGAGATCGGCACGACGATCTCAACGAGCCGACATCATCGGCATGGAGAATACATCGTCAGCAACGCCGACCTGCCGGGCTTCACGCGTACCGACCAGCAACACATGGCCAAGCTGATCCTCTCGCAGCGCGGCGGCCTCGGCAAGGTCGAGGACTTCATCAAGACGGAGACGAACGCCAGACAAGTACTCTCCATGCGTCTCGCCGTCATCTTCGCGCACGCCCGCAAGCCTGCTCCGCTTCCTCTCATCGCAATCACACGCAGCCTGAACAACGCCGTGCTCAATCTCGCCGTCGACCGCTCCTGGCTTGAAAAACATCCGCTCACCGCCTATCTGCTTCAGCAGGAAGCGGATGATTGGAAGAAGGTTGCCCGCGTGATCACGGTCACCACCTTCTGAGAGGCCTCATGTCCGAAACCGAAGCATCCCTTCTGCAACTGAATGACGTCAGCGTCGTCTACAACGGCCACGCCGTCCTTGACGGCTTGAGTCTGGCCGTTGGTCGCGGCGAATTTGTCGTCATTCACGGCAATACGGGGTGCGGGAAAAGCACCATCCTCAGACTCTTCGCCGGGCTCATCGACCCCACCAAGGGAGAAGTCATCGTGGCCGGCGACCGTATTGACGAATACGACGAGGCGCAACGCCGATGGCTTCGACGTTCAATGGGGCTCATGATGCAGGAAGAGCTTCTGCTTCAGGACAGAAGCATTCTCGAAAACGTCATGTTGCCTGCACTCGCCGCGGATGAAACCGCCGCAGAGGCGAGACGCCGGGCTCTTCTAGCTCTCAACAAATGCGGCGCCGCGGACCTCGCAGACCTTCGCCCCTCCAGTCTCTCGACTGGTCAGCGTCAAATCGTTTGTCTCGCCCGCGCGGTCGTCAACCGCCCGGTTCTCATCCTCGCCGATGAACCCGCAACGCATCTCGACAAGGCCAACGCCCAGACGCTCATCAACCTTTTGGGCGCCTTCGCACTTGCCGGCGTCACCGTCGTCGCCGCCACGCACCAACACCTGACGCCTGACGGATGCCGTTCCCGTGAAATCACGCTCAACGCAGGAGGCTTCGCATGAGTTTCGCCTCCTCGCGCGCCTGGGCACTCAAGGAAACCTTTCGAGGATTCGGCCAGAACTTTGGGCTCTTCTCACTTGCAACCTTTCTCTCGGCGCTCGCACTTTCGATCCCGCTCTTCATTTCGACGATTTTTTACGAACTCGCCGAGCCCATCCGTCAGATTCCGACTTCCGTCGAAATCACCGTTTTCACAAAAGACGGTGCGGACATCGACAATCTCGTAAAAAAAGTCGCCGAAATCGAAACAATCGAGCAAGTAACGGTCGTACCCAAAGATGATGCCATCAGAAGCCTCAACGCCCATCTTGGACTCAAGGACAAAACCGTAAAGCACAACCCGTTGCCCGATATCCTGATTGCAACCGTCGGCAGCAACACCACGCCTGCAGGCGTTGACGCCGCCGCAAAACGCATCGAAAGAATTAAAGGCGTGGACATGTTGGCCTACGAAACCGACTGGCGCGAAAAACTTGACGCCCTCTCCAATGCCGCACGCCTAGGCCTTTTCTGCCTTGGCGTCGTCGTGCTCACGCTTGTCATGTTGGTCGTCGCCGCCTCCATCAGACTGACGACCCTCTCCGTCCAGCCTCAAATGAAGGCCCTCTACCTGTACGGTGCCTCTCCTTCCTTTGCCATGCGCCCGATCGCCTGGCGCGGCCTTCTCCTGATGCTGTCCGCGAGTCTCGGCTCCATTGTCATCACGTACGCCGGACTTGCAGTTCTAAGTCATCCAATCGCCACCATCGGACGACTCTATGAAGTTGACTTAACGCTTGCACTTCCTGCCGTCGACTGGTGTGCGGGCTTCGTCATCATCTGCAGCCTGATCGGCTACATCATCGCCCTTCTCTCGGCTCAGGACGCCTGGAGGAAAGCACGCCGCTGACCGTCTTCCTCAGGCTGTCGCTTGTCTTTTTCAAGTCGCATGCGCTGATCAGTGTTACCATACAGTTTTTTCTGAATTTCCGGCCCGCACTCCTTCCACATGACTGAGAAACCCAAAGGCACGGCTCTCGTCGCATACAAGGCCCCCTCCGTACCGGCACTTGTCGGGCCGCTCGGAGACCTTGAAGCCTTCATGCGCGCCGCCGAGCGTGCTCCGATCCTGACCCCTGAGGAAGAACGCTCTCTGGCCATTCGCCTTCGCGACGACGGAGACGTGGAGGCCGCTCAGCAACTCATTCTCAGTCATCTCCGTCTGGTGATCTCGATCGCCCGAGGCTTTCTCGGCTATGGTCTTCCCTACGCAGACCTGATTCAAGAAGGCAACATCGGACTCATGAAGGCCATTCGCCATTACGATCCGGATCGCGGCGCACGCCTGATGACCTTCGCCGTGCATTGGATACGCTCCGAAATTCAGGAATACATCATCCGAAACTGGCGCATCGTCAAACTCGCCACGACGAAGAATCAACGCAAGCTTTTCTTCAATCTGCGCCAGATGAAGGAAGACCCTCAGACTGCCCTCACCAACAGTCAAGCCGAACACATCGCGCTCGCTCTCGACGTCAAACCCAAAGAGGTTCTCGAGATGGAAGAGCGCCTCTATGGTCAGGAAACGAGTATTGACGCCCCATCAAACTCCTCCGGTGATGACTCCGACAATGCGTTTACGCCGTCTGACTGGCTCACGCGAGAAAGCGACGGTCCCGAAGCCATTCTCGAAGAGAAGGAACACCAACGTCTGGAAGGCGAAGGCCTGCAAATGGCTCTTCGTTCTCTTGACGAACGTAGCCGCCGCATCATCACAGCCCGCTACTTGAACTTAGACAAGGACGGCAACAGCAAAGCCGTCACGCTTCAAGAGCTCGCGGCCGAATTCGGCGTTTCGGCTGAACGCATTCGCCAAATCGAGAAGCTTGCCATCCAGAAAATGCGCCAAGCTCTTGAGCAGGCTCACTTTTCGGAATAATCACACAATGTTCAACGTCGTTCTGGTTCATCCAGAGATTCCGCCCAATACTGGAAACGTCATCCGCTTGTGCGCCAACACGGGCTGCACGCTCCATCTTGTCAAGCCTCTTGGCTTTTCGCTTGACGACAAGCACATGAAGCGAGCCGGACTGGACTATCACGAATACGCCACGATCCGCATCCATGAATCCTGGGAGGCATTTATTGAGTCTGAACACCCCGACGAATCACACATGTACGCCATGACGACGCACGGTTCGCCCCCCTTTGCAGAGTCGAACTTCGTCCCCGGCGACTGGTTCGTCTTCGGCAGTGAGGGCTCCGGCCTTCCAGAAGATATCCGAAACTTCTTCTCTCAAGAACAACGCATCCGCCTACCCATGCGGCCGCAGAACCGCAGTCTCAACCTAAGCAACGCCGTTGCCGTCACCGTTTTTGAAGCTTGGCGCCAAAACGCCTACGAAGGCGGCATCTGATCCCGGTGGGATCTCTCCGGCCAACAGCAAAAAAGGGCATCCATGGGATGCCCTTTTTCATGGCTGACGGCTGCAAGGCGTCAATCGAGTTCCTTATCGAGACCATGCTCGACGGCGTAGATGGCTGCCTGGACGCGGCTCGAAAGACCAAGCTTGCGAAGGCAACTCTGAACGTGAACCTTGACCGTGCTTTCTGCAAGGTTCATGGCACGCGCAATCTCCTTATTGGACACGCCGCGAGCAAGCCAAGCAAGCGTCTGGCGTTCACGGCGCGTAAGAGCCGTCATTTCCATTTCCTGCGTGCTTCTCGGTTCAGGGTCCGCAAAGCGGTTGACAAACTTCGTCATCATTTGCGGGGCAATGATGCTTTCGCCGTTATACGCAGATCGAATGGCGCGAAGCAGATAGTCCTGATCAATCTTTTTGAGCAGATAGCCTCGCGCTCCCAAACGAAGACATTCGGCCAGCGTCTCGCAGTCCTCGCTCACCGTGAGCATCAGAACCGCCAGGCCCGGATGAGATTCATGAATCTGAGCCATGGCCTCGCAGCCGTTCATGCTCGGCATATCCACGTCAAGCAGAACAACATCGGGATCAAGCTGTTCAACAAGCTTGACGCCTTCAAGGCCATCGCTGGCCTCGCCGATCACTTCAAAGTCAGGCTGTCTCTGAAGGAGCGCCTTCACGCCGCTGCGGAACAACGTGTGATCATCGACCAAAAGAATTCGGATGCTTTGAGTCATTTTTTCCATCCCGGAAGCGGCTCCGACCAAAATGCGGCAAGGTCAAACTGCTTGGCACATTCGGAGTCGAATATTTCGAACATATCTTTTAATTGTACCAACATCATTCGCCGCATTTTGCTTAAGCCAGTGCGATTGCCGGCAATTCAAAAAAAAGAAAGGCAACCCAAAGGCTGCCTTTCTTTTTTGCAGATCAGAGCACCGATCAGGCCTGAGCGGCACCCTCAGACTCGACCTGAGCCTGAGCCAGACGCTGCTGATAGAGAACTTCGAAGTTCACCTCGGGCAGATGGACCGGCGGAACATTCGCGCGATTCATGAGATCGGCGAGATTGGCGCGGAGATACGGATACACCATGGCCGGGCAGACCACGTTGGTGACGTGCTGCAGAGCCTCGAGAGGAATGCCGTGAATGGCGAAGAGGCCTGACTGCGTCCCCTCGACAAGAATAATCACCTTGTCGGCGGCCTTCACCGTAATGGTGCCGCGGACCGTCACGTCATAAAGAGCCTCTGCAACCGTCTTCTGGCTGACTTCAAACTTGATGTCGACCTGCGGCTGTTCCTGTTGCGGCTGCAGAAGGATTTCAGGGGCATGCGGCATTTCAAGGGAAGCGTCCTTGAGGTAGCAGCGCTGAAGTTGGAACACCGGTTCCGGAGCGGCTTCCTGCTGGGGCTGCTGATTTTCCTGGGGCTGGGCGTTTTCGTTTTCTGCCATTTTGGATTCCTTGCCCGGCGACCTCTCAGGCAACCGGGATTAAACAACTGACGACGATGCCCGGCAAGTAATTTCTGCAGGCACCTTCCTTGAATATGGGGACGATTTTGAATTAGTCAACTGCTCAGTTCAACCGCGAACGCTCTATTCAAGCGGCATCTTGGCCTGAAGCCAACCGACGATGCCTCGTTCAAGAATGCTCACCTGCTGAAAGCCTACGCCGCGAAGGAGGCGCGCAACCGGACGAGAGCCTGCGCCGGTCTGATCAACCAGAATCACCGGACGCTCGCGCTTGAGCTTTCCAAATTCGTTCTGGATCTGGTCGGCGGGGATGTTGCGGCTGTTGGCGATGTGCCCCTTGGCAAAGTCGGCAGTCTTGCGCACATCGACAATCTGAGCCCCCTGGCGATTAATGAGTTCGGTCGCCTGAGCAGGCGACACTTCGGGAGCATAACGCCGGGTATTGATGACCGGGATGAGAAGACCGAGAACGGAAATCGCGATCACAACGATCAACAGGCTATTTTCAATAAGAAATTGCGACATGTGTATGGGGTTCGAATATGAATCGTAAGCCTCGCGGCCCCGCGCTCCGGCGAGCGCCACAAGGGAAGAGGTGAATTTCTTGATTGTAGACGAGAAGCACACTCATCGGGCTGTTTTGCCGCTATGATGAATGTCATGGAAAGCACGAACCTTCCTTTTGTTTTGCCCGCCCGATCCACACCATACTTCGCATTGTGAAGCCTTCCCGCCTGAATTTATTCTGCACCGCCTGCCTTGTCGGCGCATTGTGGCTCGCCCCTATGCACGGCGGCTCGAATGCGCTTGCCGCATCCGCTCAGCAGAAGGCAGCTCAGGAAAAGAAGCGCGTAGAAGGCCAACGCGCCAACATCGAACAGAAGCTTCAGAGCCTGCAGGCCGAACTCAACGCACGAGAAGCACGCAGCGAGGAAGCCAGTCAGGCGCTCAAGACGGCCGACCAAGCCATCTCGCAAGCCAACCGCAAGCTTAGGGATCTTCGCGAAGAAAAGCGAGGGATCGAGAACGAGCTCGCCAAACTCCGCAAGAGCGGAAGCAACGTTGCCGACAACCTCAAGGACGCTGAAAATACAGTCGCCCAAATCGCCAAAGCTCAATATCTCAACAGCCGGCGCAGCCATTGGCAAAATCTGATCGGCGGACTCAATCCAAGCACCCTCGCAAGTGACAAGGGCAAGCTCGAATACCTCGCACGCACCCAACAGGCAGCTATTGCCGATCTTGAGGAACGCCAGAGCAACATCCAAAGCCTCTCCGAAAAACACCTCAAGCAGCACCGAGAACTCGCCCGCATCCAGCAGGAGGAAGAAAAGGAGCGAAAGTCCCTTCTCAGAGAAAAGCAGGAGCGTCAACAGGCTTACGGAAAGCTGCAGTCCGAGATCAAGTCCCGTCAAGCCCGCATCGACAAGCTCAAAAAGGATCAGGCTCGGCTGAGTTCGCTTGTAGCCGCAATCGACGCCCGTCTTGACAAGGAACGCCGTCTGGCAGAAGAAGCCGCCAAAAAACAAGCCATACGACGCCCATCCAAACAGCAGAATGCCTCCTACGCACCGCAGGTCGGCAACTTTGGCAAGCTCAAAGGCCGGCTCACCCGCCCGGTCAAAGGAACCGTAGCGGGTCGCTTCGGAACAGAACGCCAGGATCAAGCCGGCACTACCTGGCAGGGCATGCAGTTCCGTGCTCCCGAAGGGGCCGATGTTTCCGCCTGCGCAGCGGGCAAGGTTGTGTTTTCTGACTGGTTGCGCGGCTTCGGGAACCTCATCATCATCGATCACGGCAACACGTATATGTCGATTTATGGCAACAACGAAGCGATCTTCAAAAACGTGGGAGATACCGTCAAACAAGGCGAAACAATTAGCTCCGTGGGCATCTCAGGAGGGCTCGGCGAGCCGGGCTTATACTTTGAGCTCCGCTACAAGGGCAAGCCCATCAATCCGCAACCTTGGCTGAAACCGTAACGCTCCGTCCATTGAGCAGACCCTCCTCCTCCCATCGGACACATAAGAAATCATGCATAAGCTTCGATCCGTCACCCTGCTGTGCGCAGGCATCTGCGCCGGTGTTCTTTCTACCGTCGGCCTTTCCGCATACGCCGAAAAACAGTCGGCGGCGCCCCTGCCTCTCACCGAGATCCGCCAGTTCACGAGCGCCTTCAATGCGATCAAGGATTTCTACGTCGACGATGTCACCGACGCCAAACTGCTTCAGTCCGCCGTTGAAGGCATGGTAAGCGGTCTGGATCCTCATTCAAGCTTCCTTGACGTCGAGGGCTATAAAGACATGACCGAAAGCACTCAAGGCTCCTTCGGCGGTCTAGGTCTGGAAGTGACGAAGGATCCGGCGGGCGTTCGCGTCATTTCTCCGATCGACGACACCCCGGCAGCCCGTGCCGGCGTGCGCGCCGGCGACATCATCACGCGCATCGACGGCAAGTCCGTGAGCGACATGTCGCTCAACGCCGCCGTCAAACTTATGCGGGGCGAACCCAACACCAAGATCGACCTCGTCGTGGCACGCAAAGGCGCCAACAAGCCCCTCACCTTCTCGCTCACGCGAGCCCTCATCAAGACTCAATCCGTCAAGATGAAGAAGCTTGACGGCAATGTTGGCTACATCCGAATTTCCCAGTTCCAGGAGCGCACAGCCGAGGATCTTTCGAAGTACCTTGACGAACTGGCTGAAGACGGTCATCTCGACGGCCTCGTGCTAGACCTTCGCAACGACCCGGGAGGCCTGCTCCAGGCTGCCATCGGCGTCTCCGCCGCTTTTTTGCCGAAAGGTTCAGACGTCGTATCAACGAAGGGTCGCCAAGCACATTCCGACTACACATTCAAGGCAGTCGAGGCCGACTATAGGACGGGAAATGCCGTAAAAGCTCTCTCCACTCTGACGCCAGCCGCCAAGAATGTGCCCATGATCGTGCTGATCAACTCGTCCTCGGCCTCCGCCTCTGAAATCGTGGCGGGTGCACTTCAGGATCACAAACGAGCGACTATCATGGGTGATCGCTCCTTCGGCAAGGGGTCCGTCCAGACCATCATGCCGATGAAGTTCGGCGACAAAACCGTCGCCGTCAAACTCACAACGGCACGCTACTACACGCCTTCCGGCCGCTCCATTCAAGCCAAGGGCATCATCCCCGACATTTATGTGGACGACACCCCAAAGGGCAACTACCCCTCCTTCCAGATCCGCGAAGCTGATCTTACCCATCACCTTCTCAATCAGGACGACACGAAGGACGAGGAGGAGCTGCTCAAGGATCTGCCTTATGACGATGATGAAGGGGATATTCCCGACTATCAGTACATGTTCGGTGACGACAAGGACTGGCAGCTTCAACAGGCTGTCAACCACCTCAAAAAGAAGCCTGTTCTTGAATCCAAATATCGCGGCAAGCCCCGCGATGTGGTTAAAAAGCTCAAGGCCGAGGAGGCAGCGGCCAAACTTAAAGACGATCGCGCCAAGACCGCCAAGCCCCACGCGTCTGAAGACTAACGTCTCGTTTTCATGAACAACGGGTCGCGGATAAATCCGCGACCCGTTGTTCATGCGGCGCTCAATTCTGACTCAAGCGTTCTGGTTCAAGGCTTCAGAAAGAGTTCCGTATCAGCGCCGCGCTTTAGCCCCGGACGAGCCTTGAAATTCGTCAGCGCAAAGCGCTGCCACTGGCCGAGAACGGATGCCATCAGCAGCGATGCCCGACCCGACGCATCAAAGTCGGCCGGCAACTCGCCCTCAGCCACGGCTGTGCGAAAACTCTGCTTCAGACTTGTTTCGAGAGCAAGATGCAAACGTGCGACACGCTCGACAAGCCGGGGATCCTCATAGACGATCACTTGTCCCGTAATGACGCGCGTAATGCCGGGATTGGCATCCGCAAACTGCAACATCACTCTTACACTGGTCCTCACCTGCTCGAGCCCGGACAGGCCTTCCGACGAGCGGATTCGACCCATCAGGCCCATCAGACTATCTTCGGCGAAATCGATCAGCGCATCGAACATGTCCGCCTTGCTCTTGATGTAGCGATAAAGAAGACCTTCGCTGATATTCATCGCCTCAGCAATGCGCGCCGTGGTGATTTTTTCAAGTTTTGTTTCGTTGAGCATGCCTGCCAAATGCTGCAGGACCTCCTTGCGGCGCTCGCCCTTCGCGCGCCTTCGATGAAGCGTTACCTCGACGGAGTCCGTCATGATGTTCTGTCTTGTGCTGTAGGGAATATCGGAAAAACGTAAGTTTACAGCGCCGGCTCGAACGGGGCCCAGGCCAGCGGTCTGTTAGATTGAACGGACAACGCCTCAAGCGTCTGCCTCACCTCCAAAACCTTGCCGACGGATGTCCCCGCCTTGCTCTGCAGGAGAACCCGCAAAGCACCTCGCCAAGACGCATCGACAGGTTCCCAAAGCACCTTCTCCGTTCCCGCAGGAAGCTTCGCCTCGCGGCATGCCAGCCTCACGGCTTCATCCAAACCGCCCTGTGCATCCGCCAAGCCAAACTTCACTGCCTGCGCCCCCGTCCAAACGCGCCCCTGAGCAACGCGCTCTACTTCCTCAACTGACATCGAGCGCGATTCGGATACCAGTTTTTTGAAATCCGCATATGTGCGGTTCACTCCACCCTCAACGAGCCTGCGCTCCGCCTCACTGGGAGCCGCTACGGGATTGCCAAAGTCGGATAGCGGTGTTGTGCGGTAACCGCCGCGCCCCACCTTCAGTTCTTCTCGAAGGCTCTCGGCATGAACGCTCATCGCGAAGACGCCGATCGAACCTGTAATGGAGAGAGGATCCGCCACAATCCGGTCACCCGCCGTAGCAATCCAATAACCGCCCGAAGCGGCAGCGTCGCCCATTGAGATGATGACGGGGTTTTTCGTCTTCTTCTTATATTCAACAAGCCGTGCACGAATCAGTTCTGCCGCCATGGCATCTCCGCCCGGGCTGTTGACACGCACGACGAGCGCACGAACCGTGGAATCCGCTTCAATCTCATCAATAACGCCATTTATCCCTTCAGGCGTCATTCCTCCCAATTCAGGCAACCCTGTGATCTCCCCCTCCGCAATGAGTACGGCAATGCTCTCGCCCGATTGAACACGGTCGGTGAGTGCCAGATAAGTCGCCATATCCACACTCTTCAGTTCCTCCACCACACCGCTTGCATATTCGTCTGCAAGCTTCTGCAGATACGCATCACGCGTCTCCGTTTCGTCAATGAGTCCCGCCTCTTGAAAAAGAACCGAGAGCGGCTTGTCGGCAATGCCGTCCCTGGACAGTCGAGTTATGAATTTTTCAACCGTGCCGTTGACCTGTCCCCGGCGAGCCTCCACTCTGCTTACCAGTCCCGTCCAAGCATCGTCCATGTAGCTCTTTTGAGCTGCCAGACTTTCTGCCGACGGTTTACCCGATGTAAAGATCTCGGGGGCACTCTTGAAGGCGCCCGCCTTGTGCACCTCCACCTCCAACCCGGCAGCGCGAAGGAGAGGTCCCCAGTACAGCGTCGTGGAGGAAAGCCCCTTGAGCATGGCGTCCCCCATCGGATGAATGCCGACATGATCGGCATGAGCCGCAATCAAATACTGAGGCTGTGTGTACGAAGCACTCCAAGTCCAGACCTGACGGCCGCTTGCCTGACGATAGCGATCAATTGCCGCACCGATTTCACGAATGGAAGCCATGCCCGCGCCGGAAAGATCATCGACTTGCAGCACGACGCCCGCAATGCGGTCGTCTCCCGCCGCCCTGTCAAGTGCATCAACGACATCCGAAAGCCGCGTATTCTCCTCAAACGAGTCGTGTCCAAATATGGACAGCATGAAGGATGGTTCAACCGGACCGCTCTCCCTCACCTCGCCGACTAATTTGATTTGCAAAAGCGTTCCCTTGGGCAGATCCGGCACCTGTACGGCCATCCAGCAGACAGCCAACATCAAAACAATCGTGAGGAAAAAAATAAAGTTCACCAGAAGGCGGCGGAAGCCATCAAGCAACTTGTAGGCTACGGCGATGCGTGAGAACATTCAATCCCCCATTGGTAATAACTTGACCATCTTCCGTCCCGAACTTTAGGCGGGGCAACTCTCGGATATGACCAATCTCAAAGTCTGCATGCGTCTGCACAACACGGTTGGCTAGCTTGCCATTGCGCATTCGATACCCCGTGCACCAAACCGTCTTCAGCCCCACGGTACGTGCGGCCATGAGATTCATCGAGCTATCGTCAACGAAAACCGTATCGGCAGGCGAGACTCCCCAACGGCGGCACGTCTTGAGAAACATCAGACGACTGGGCTTAGGCCGCCACTCGCCCAAGGCATACATGTCCGTACTTGCAACGAGGTCGTCAACGACATGATCAAGTCCGAGCGCACGCAGCACAGCCTCCGCATAATTGCGTGGACCATTCGTAAAGACCACCTTTCGTCCGGTAAGCCTTTTCACATCCCTCGCAGGGCACCCGCTGAAATGAATGAACGGACAAGGATCGAAGTCGTGAGAAAAGCTCAAAAAATCTCCTGGATCGATGCCGTGATGCTTCCATAGTCCCAGGAAGGTGGCCCCGTAGACGCTCCAGTAATGCCGGCGCAACATCGACGCCTCCTCCCACTCCATATTGAGCTCTCGGCATATGTATTCATTCATCAGGAGATGAATTTTGTGAAGCATGCCGCCCGACGCCTCAAAGAGGGTGTCATCCAGATCAATTAGCCACAGCTTTGGCATACGTTTCCTTTAATGCGCACCGCAAATACAAAAACTCGGCAACCGTTCGTCATTTTACGGACAACGATTACCGAGTTCACGGATGCGTTCGATTTGGGAGGCATTTAGCCGGGCGGGCTCCCAAAAGCATCAGTCTCCGTAGAGCTTCTGCTTGAGTTCGCGGCGTTGCTGAGCCTCGAGAGAAAGCGTGGCGGTCGGTCGGGCAAGCAAGCGTGCAACCCCAATGGGATCCCCCGTTTCCTCACAGTAGCCGTATTCACCGTCATCGATGCGCTTGATCGCAGCCTGAACCTTCTTCAGAAGCTTGCGCTCGCGGTCACGGGTACGCAGTTCAAGCGCGTGCTCCTCCTCAATCGTGGCGCGGTCGGCCGGATCGGGCACAACCGTCGTTTCGCGAAGATTCACCGTCGTCTGATCGGCATTTGCACGAAGCTCCGCTTCCATCGTCTGAAGGCGGTTCTTGAAAAATGCAAGCTGGCGCTCATCCATGTAGTCGTCTTCCGACATCTTCAGGAGCTCGTCAACCGTCAAAAGTTTAGTCGTGCCCATAACTTCTCGTCTTTGTATTTAGATTGGCATTG
>ERZ1026870.888-NODE-888-length-15479-cov-8.895552_pt1 | contig 15479 bp, 14 predicted proteins | sample MGYA00380165_ERZ1026870 | MGnify/ENA primary metagenome ERZ1026870 (study PRJEB33269, sample SAMEA4719801) | human gut metagenome | biome: human-associated habitat; feature: organic feature; material: feces | place: Cameroon | collected 2013-10 ...
GTCAAAAGTTTAGTCGTGCCCATAACTTCTCGTCTTTGTATTTAGATTGGCATTGCGCGGCCGAACAACAAAAAGCACGGCCGTCAGGAATATGGCTTTATACAGGAAAATATAGCCCTTTGCCAACTGACAACGGCCGTTTTACTTCAGTGACTTCCCTGACAGCCAAGCCGAAGAATACGCCGGCTCCGCCGGCCTTAGTCCAGACAGGTGGCCAACCCACGTCGAATCGCCTCCTCCGGAAGGTTGCGTCCGATGAATACGATCTTCGAAAACGGCTTGCGATCGCCCCATGCATCAAGCACGTCGCTCACCGCGAGCATGTGCACGCCCTGAAAAACGACTCGGCGGTCGGTGCCCGTCAAATAAAGGACACCCTTATAGCGGAGCATGTCCTGGCCATAGACGCTCGTAAGCGAAGCAATATAGCGCTCAAGCTTCATCGGATTGAATGGACGATCAGACTCATACACAAACGAATGAATGTCGTCGTTGTGATGGTGCATGTGATGATCATTGTTGAAGAAAGCCGGATCGACATCGAGCACATCGTTCATGTTGAAGCCCGTGATGTTGAGCACCTCGCCAACCGGGCATTCCCCCATGTTGACGCGTCGAATCGGAGCTCTAGCATTCATCTGACGAAGACGGCGCTCCATGGCCTCGACCTCTTCAGCAGTGCAGAGGTCCGTCTTTGAAAGCAGGATGCGATCCGCGAACCCAACCTGGTCTCGCGCCGCGGCCTCCTCATCAAGCGTGTCGGATCCATGCCTGCAGTCTACGACCGTCACCACGCCATCAAGGCGGAAGAATGCGGCAACCGCATCGTCCATAAAGAAAGTCTGGGCAACCGGTCCGGGATTGGCAACGCCGCTGGTCTCAATGACGACGTAGTCGAACTTGATCTCACCCTTGCTGCGGCGCAGACGCAAATCCGTTAGAACCTTGGAAAGATCCCCGCGAATCGTGCAGCAAACGCAACCGTTGTTCATATTCACGATCTGCTCCTTGTCCGCCTGCACGAGCAGATCCGCATCAACATTCTCTTTGCCGAATTCATTTTCGACAATGGCAATCTTGTAGTCGTGATTTTCACTGAGGATACGGTTCAGCAGCGTCGTCTTGCCGGCACCGAGAAAGCCCGTCAGAATCGTCACCGGGATTTCCGGCTGTTGTTCTTCAACCATCATTTTTTTGTCCTCGTCAATAATGAACCAACCACGGGCACGCCCGTGGTTGCAAGTACGTTCAGTCTACGCCTCAGGGTCTAACCAAAAGATGAAGTCCCTTCAGATATTCTCCTTCCGGATACGTCATTAGAAGCGGATGGTCAATGCCTCCGCCAAAGCGGCCTACCGCCCAAGCATCGACCTTTGCGTCAAAAACGGCACCCGCAACAATCTTCTGAAAGAGATCAACGTCCACTGCCCCCGAGCACGAGAACGTGAACAACTGGCCGCCCGGCGTCAGAAGCTTCAATCCATTCAGGTTGATGTCCTTGTAGGCGCGGGCTGCACGTTCAACATGACGATGATTCGAGGCGAACTTCGGAGGATCGAGAATCACCAGGTCGAACTTTTCGCCGGCGTCGCGAAGCTCGCGCAGATACGTGAATACGTCCTTGCAGACAAACTTTGCGCAATCCCCCTCGAATCCGTTTCGCCTTGCATTTGCAGCCGCCATGTCAAGCGCCTCCTGAGAGGAGTCGACGGAGATGACTTCGTCAGCGCCGCCCTTCAGAAGGGCCAGAGAAAAGCCGCCCGTGTAGCAGAAGCAGTTGAGCGCGCGTAGGCCGCGGCCGTGCACGCGCCGGAACTCTTGGGCAACCTTCTGGGCTGTCAGACGGCTTTCCCGCTGATCGACATAAAAACCCGTCTTGTGTCCAATGCGCACATCGACGCCGTAGAGCACGCCGTCTTCCACGACCTCGATCGCAGCAGGGGGTTCTTCGCCGCGCAGCAGTTCGCTTCGGATCGGCAGACCTTCACGCTGACGCGTAGCAGCATCCGAACGATCAAAGATCGTCTTTGCCCCAGTAATGCGCATGAGCAGGTCGGCGATCAACTCTCGATGGGCTTCAACGCCGGCAGCCTGAAACTGTGTCACAAGGCAGTCGTCATACTGATCGACAATGAGCCCGGGAAGACCATCAGCCTCTCCAAAGACGAGACGCACGGCACTCGTACGGCCGCGAAGGCAAGCTCGGGCATCTATAGCATGGCGAATCTTTTTCTCGAACCACGCGGCGTCGATCACCTCATTTTCCTTGAAGGACCAGCATCGGGCGCGGATCGTCGATTCAGGGGAGTAAGCAGCCCAGGCGAGGAAACGGCCGTCAAAGGAGATTACACGAACGGTCTCGCCGCTTTCAGGAGCACTCTTCTTGCCATCACTGACCACCTTGTGAACCGCAGTGTCATAGACCCACGGATGGCGACGCAATAAGGAGCGTTCCTTGTTTTTTTTCAAAATAAGATCGATCATGAGTTAAATGTCCTCAGGAATGGTAATGACACCTTTAAAAACTGTCGTAGCCGGTCCCGTCATCATGACCGGGGCGTTCGGATTCTTCAGGCCCTCCCAGCGAATGGTCAACTCGCCACCTCGAGCCTGAAGCGTCACCTCTTCGTCGAACAAGCCTCGGCGAATGCCCTCTACGGCTGCCGCACAAGCCCCCGTGCCGCAGGCAAGAGTCTCGCCCGCGCCGCGCTCCCAGACGCGAAGCTTGCCATATGTGCGGGAAACCGCCTGAAGAAATCCCACATTGACGCGCGCGGGAAAGGCGCAAAAGTGCTCCATTTCCGGCCCCACGGCGGCAACCGGTGCAACGTCAACATCCCTTACGCAGACAACAGCATGCGGATTGCCCATCGAAACGACGGAAAACCAGACATCGAACTCGGATAAATTCGCACGATATATCGTCGACGCACCGTCCGAACTGGATTCCAACCCGTCCGGCACGAAAGGCAGCGCTTCAGGCGCCTTGTGGGCGGGCCCCATGTTTACGGTCACCCGGCCATCGGCCCTGACCTCAGGTTCGATGACGGCCTTCATCGTTTCAACACGAATGCGCGTCTTGTCTGTAAGCCCCTCCTCGCGAACAAAGACGGCAAAGCACCGAGCTCCGTTGCCGCATTGTTCAACCTCATCTCCGTCACAGTTGAAGATGCGGTAACGAAAATCGACTCCCGGGATTCGAGCCCGTTCCACCATCAGAACTTGGTCGGCCCCGATTCCGAATCGCCGGTCGGCAAGATAGCGGATCAGTGCAGGCGTAGGCTCGATTTCCTGTCGAATACCGTCAAGCATCACGAAGTCATTACCGGCGCCCTGCATTTTTGTAAAACAAAGCTTTCTCATTTCATCCCTTTTTTAATAGAGTGATTGCTCACCTTCCGGACGAGTTTTAAAGCGGCGGTGCACCCAAAGATACTGATCCGGATATGCACGGATCCACCCCTCTAGTTCCGCATTTAGCCTTCTCGTATCCGCTTCGAAATCCGCTGTCGGGAAGTTCTCCCACGGTTTGGAGATGATGACGTGATAGCCTCTTTCAGTCATCGTTGCAATGCACCAAAGAACCTTGGCCTTTGTCACGCGCGCCAAACGAGAAACCATCGGAAGCGTGGCTGCCTGAACGCCAAAAAATGGTACGAAGATGGAATTCTTGATCCCGTGATCCATGTCTGGCAAATAGTAGAACGGCAGTCCCTCCTTCATGGCACGCAACACGGGACGAAGATCGCTCTCGTTGCTTTTGGCAATGAGAATCGGATCAGAAAAACGCTTGCGACCTGCCAATACGGCTTCGTCCCAAGCAGGATTGCTCTGCTTCTGATAAAGCGAAACGCCCCGCACGTAAGTGTTGAGGGCAATGCCTGCAGCGTCTAATCCTGCAAAATGAGGAGCCACGACGATGACAGGGCTGCCATTGTTGGCCAGCAGATTCTCCAATCCCTCAAAAGTCACGAACTTCTGGATCGTCTCCTTGTCGGATTCCCATAGCGTGCCATGGTCAACGGCCGCACGCGCCAGACGTACATAGACGCGATGAGCAAGCGAACGCCGCTCAGCTTCGGAAAGTTCCGGGAAACAGAGCCTCAAATTGGTCTCGATGACATGTCGACGCTTGGGAATTGCGATCCATAGGACTCGGGCAATGACTTTCGCAAGCGCTTCACGCACGCACATCGGCAGACTCTTCATCGACCGGACCACGCGGATCCAAAACTTGGCAAAGGCAATGTTCACTTCTGGTCTCCCGTCTGCTTCGGATGCGCCCCTGCAGGAGTCTTATAGCGGTTGTAGCTCCAGGCGTACTGTTCAGGCATGCGTCGAATAACAGCCTCAATCCGTTGGTTCATCGCAGCAGCATCTTTCTCCGCATCGCCGGTAAGCGGCTCATCCCACTTGTCAGCCTCAATGCGCCAACCGTCCCCGCTTCTTACGCCCCAAACGAAGAAACGATCGGCCTTGAACTGATGAGCAACCCGCACCGGAAGCGTCATCGTATAGGCTGGCCGGCCGAAGAAATCGACCCATACGCCTTCCCCCTTCGAGGGCACCTGATCAGGCAAAGCACCAAAAGCATGGCCCCGTTTCATGTTACGGATCATTTTCTTGACGCCGGCGATCGTCGTAGGACACGCCTGAATGCCGGGTGCCTGGCGAGCTTCCCCCACAATCTTTCTGAGAATACCAACCTTGGGCGGACGATAAAGGATGGAGATGCCGCGTCCCGTTTTTTCAAAGAAAGTAGCCGCGAACCACACTGGCAAGACTTCAAAACACCCCACATGAGGCGTCATAAACACGATCGGACGACCGCTGGCGACAGACTCACGGACCATGGCCTCTGCTTCAGGAGAAACTTGTACGCGCCTAAGCACCGTCTCAGCCGGTCGGTACCAGACCCAAATGCTTTCCATGGCCTGACGACCGGCATTCCGTCCAACTCGTTCGTGAAGATGCGGATCGTCATAACCTGCCAACTTCAAGTTTTCCATGGCTCTAGCCCTGGTGGCCGAGGACAGCTTGAAAGTCACGCCTCCGATGCCCGCCCCCACAAGCTGCAAAAAACGCAGAGGGAGCCTCGAAAAGAGCTTCAGCAACCAGTCCATGTCTTGCTTGTCCAGAGAAGTAGTTCAAACCGTTGATTTTATCGGATTTGCCCATTGCCCCGTCACTGGTTCACTCATCGACGCAAATCATTCGCGCCGCCCCCGGACATGGTCAATGACACGTTGATCGGATGCCCTAAAAAGTATGAATGCTCGTGAACATCCGATGGGGAGACACCTGCATGCTGAAGGCGGCAGGACTGCCCATCCTGCACTCGTGACACCGTTCATCGAAACCAGTAGGGACGCGTCAGCTCCGGCCGACAGTCATGCGGCCTTCAGCAAGGGAAAAGAAACAGCCGTCACAATTTCAGAACCGTGCTGGGGATGCCAACCAAAAGATACATCTGCGCACGCAGTGGCGCAGATGTCGCGATGGTTGTATCATTCGACGTTCGCCGAGTTAACAAAGACAACTTGCGGGGCGACCACAAATACCGCTAAAGCGTCTTGCGCAATCGACTGGCAGTCAACATTCCTTATTGCGTTAGGCGCTGTCCTTCTAATTCCTCATGGAGTATGGCAATGGCCAGCGAATATCTTTTTACTTCCGAATCCGTCAGCGAAGGTCATCCCGACAAGGTTGCGGATCAGATTTCCGACGCTGTTCTTGACGCTTGTCTTGAACAGGATCCCATGAGCCGCGTTGCTGCGGAAACCCTCTGCACCACCGGCCTTGTTGTCCTTGCCGGCGAAATCACCACCGGCGCCAACGTGGACTACATCGGCCTCACCCGCGACGTCCTCAAGCGTATTGGCTACGACAACACCGAATACGGCATCGACCATAAGGGCTGTTCTGTTCTCGTCGGCTATGACAAGCAGTCTCAGGACATTGCTCAAGGTGTTGACAGCGCTGCCGACGACGAACTCAATCTCGGCGCCGGCGACCAAGGTCTCATGTTCGGCTACGCCTGCGACGAAACGCCGACACTCATGCCTGCACCGATCTACTATGCTCATCGCCTTGTCGAGCGTCAGAGCATCGTCCGCAAGAACGGCTCCTTCCCGACGCTACGTCCTGACGCCAAGAGTCAGGTGACGCTCCGCTACCGCGACGGCAAGCCCGTCGGTTGCGATACGATCGTGCTTTCCACTCAGCATGCCCCGGAAATGTCCGAAGGCAAGCACATGAAGGCGGAATTCATTGACGAAGTCATTGAAAAAATCATCCGTCCGGTCATGCCTGCCGAATGGCTCAAGGACACCCGCTTTCTCATCAACCCGACCGGTCGCTTTGTCGTCGGCGGCCCGCAGGGCGACTGCGGCCTGACCGGCCGCAAGATCATCGTCGACACATACGGCGGCTACTGCCCGCACGGCGGCGGTGCCTTCTCCGGCAAGGATCCGACGAAGGTTGACCGCTCCGCAGCATACGCCTGCCGCTATGTTGCCAAGAACATCGTCGCCGCTGGTCTTGCCACCCAATGCCAGGTGCAGGTCGCTTACGCCATCGGCGTGGCAGAGCCCATGAACATTACCGTGTTCACGAACGGCACGGGCGTAATCCCCGACGAGCAAATCGCCAAGCTTGTTCGCGCCCACTTCGACCTGCGTCCCCGCGGCATCATCCAGATGCTCGACCTGCGTCGCCCGATTTACTCAAAGACCGCCGCCTACGGTCACTTCGGTCGCGAAGAACCGGAATTCACGTGGGAAAAGACCGACAAGGCCGCCCTCCTGCGCGACGCCGCCGGTCTCCGCTAATCGGCTGACTGCGCAATCCCGAGAACCGGCCCTGCAACCTCTGCAGGCCGGTTTTTTTGTTTTTTCGACAAACGCGTATCATGTAAAGATCGCCTTGGCGGACCCTTTCAATAGCGCGTCCGCTCAAACAACCAGATGGAACAAACAGATATGAAAAAGCGAGTTCTGACCGGCATCAATACAACCGGCACCCTCCATATCGGCAACTACGTCGGCGCCATCCGCCCGGCCATCCGAGACAGCAAAAATCCGGACGTGCAGAGCTTCTTCTTCATGGCTGACCTGCACGCCCTCATCAAATGCCAGGATCCAGACCGCATTGAACGCAGCCGCATGCAGATCGCGGCAACTTGGCTGGCTGCCGGACTTGACCCGGAACGCGTTGTGTTCTACCGCCAAAGCGATATTCCAGAAATACCGCTTCTGAACTGGATGCTGACCTGTTGCACGAGCAAGGGACAGATGAACCGTGCTCACGCCTACAAGGCAGCCACCGACGCTGCCGTTGCCTCGGGCAAGGATCCTGATGCCGATGTCTCGATGGGCCTATTTTGCTACCCCATCCTGATGGCCGCCGACATTCTCATGTTCAACGCCAACGAAGTGCCGGTTGGTCATGACCAGATTCAACATCTCGAAATGGCCCGCGACGTTGCCACACGCTTCAACAATCTCTACGCCAAGCCCAATGAGCCCTTCTTCGCACTCCCGCAGGCTACCGGCGGCTCTGACATTGAAGTACTCCCGGGGCTCGACGGTCGCAAGATGAGCAAGTCCTACAACAATGTGATTCCGCTTTTTGAAGGCGGTCGAAAGGCCCTTGACGAAGCCATCTCCCGCATCGTTACTGACAGCCGCCTCCCAGGCGAACCCAAAGATCCGGATAGCACCTCACTCACCGTCATCTACGACGCGTTTGCCACCGCAGAAGAGTCCGCCGCCTTCCGTCAGGAACTTCGCGACGGTCTTGGCTGGGGTGAGGCCAAGAAACGCCTTGCCGACAAGATCGACGCCGAAATCGGTCCTATGCGCCTGCGTTACGAAGAACTGACTGCTCATCCTGAACAAATTGAGGCCATCCTGCAGCAGGGCGCTGCTCGTGCACGTGTTTATGCTTCCGAGCTCATCGCCAGACTCCGTCAAGCCGTTGGCCTGCGTTCCTTCCAAAAAATTGAGACGTCTGATGCCCCAAAGCCCCAAAAGAAGAAAGCGCCCGCCACACTCTTCAAGCAGTACCGCGAAAATGACGGCCGCTTCTACTTCAAGCTGACACACGAAGGATCCGAGTTGCTCGTTTCCGACGGCTTCGAATCCGGTCGCGACGCAGGTCAATGGATCGGCCGTCTCAAGAAAGATCCTGCTTTGCTTGCAGATGCTCCGGTTCACTTGGCAGAGGGGCTCAGCACCGAAATCGTCATAGCCCGCCTGAAGGCGCTTGCCGAGGAATAAGAGAGGACTCCAACTTCGCTCAGGCGCCGCCCGTGTTCATCGTCGCGGCGCCTTTCCCTTCAAGATAATTCGTTGATCCGTCACAATTGCATCAAGCGGCTCGTCAAATGGCTCAAAGATCTCCTCTGGTACCCGGAGCTCATCAAAAGCCACACCGATCGTCAGTGGTCGCCGGTCGCCACAGGCAGCCAGATACCGATCAAAATAACCGCCGCCATACCCCAATCGCCTGCATGACTCCGCGTAGCCCACGCAGGGGGCCACCAACATGTCTGGAGGCTCATCGGCCACTTCACCTGGTGCGTACGGAATGCCCGCGCAATCCTTCAACAGCACCGCATCCGCATCCCACCTCCTGTAAACCATGCAATCAGGACGAGTCTCGGGCAAATAAATCAACGCACCGGTCCGATCTCGCCACTGTCGTACGGCGTCAAGGAGCCTAGGTTCCGAGCGAATCGGCCAGAAACCTCCCACACTTTCGGGACGAGCGATCTCCAACATTTCCAAAAACCGCACGACAAGACCATTGCCGTGCGAAGGAGATTCAAACAATTGTTTCCGTCTCATCAAAAGAGAGGTTCGAAGAGCTTTCTTCGTTAACATTGATTCACTCTCTTCCGTCATATTGAAGCTTCCTTCCCTGTGTTCCGCCTTTTACAGACTCGTTGAAAAATGTCATCCGCCGCCTTCAATCTGAAACTGCTTTCAAGCTTGTTCCTGACGGGATATCTTGCCTGCGCAACTCCCGGATTTGCAACCGAAGCTCAACCAGCGTCGGCAACAGCCGACGCAAAACTTCAGACTGATGCCGCGAAGGCGGACAAGCGTTTCAATGATGCCTGGCAAGCCTACAGAAACGGCCGTCTTGACACGCTCGAGAGTCTGAGCGCCTCCCTGGAAGCTCACCCACTTGCCGACTATCCAAAACTTTGGCAGTTAATGTTGGAACTCCGTCGCAACAAGGATGACCCCAGCGTCAACCTGCGCTTCATCCAATTCATCGAGCGGCATCAGGGACAGTACCTGGGCGAGCGGTCGGCCTCCGATTATTTGATGACGGCAGCCGACCGAATAAATCCAGTGCTCTTCAACCGACTCTACAACCTGTTGCAGTGGAACAAGGAAGAACCGGGCATTCTTGCTTGGTACTACTGGTACAACTTCGATACTACGCCTCGCAAGACGATACAGGCCTTCGTGCGCGACTCGAAGGTCGCCGGGCGCCCTCTGCGCTTGCTGAATGATCGTCTGATAGAGCGGGACCCATCCTGGGCGTGGTCCTCCGTCTTGATCCAATTGCAGAACCGCCGTTGGCAGGAAGTGCGCTACATTGTTGAGCACGCCCCTCCCAAGTCAATGCCGGCCACCGCCAAGACACTTACCGCCATTCTGAATAATCCTAAGCGTTGGTACAAGCAAAACGCCAAGAGATTCGACAAACTGCCTGCCCGCGTTCAGATCTTCTTCATCATGCGCATGCGCGGCATTGACTTCAAATTGTCGCAAAAACTGGCCGCCAAACTCTCTCCACAACTCGCGCCGAAGTGGCAGAGCTTCCTCTGGGGACAGCTTGCCTACGAAGCAACCATCAGCCAGACCGGTGACGGTGCCGAACTATTCACTCGTGCGGGAAGCCGCATCTACAAGAGCCCTGTTGTCGTTCAGCCCGACCTAATGGCCGGCTGGGCCGCCCGGGCCTACATGCGTAAGGGCGACTGGAAGAATGTGGAACAAGCCATCAGCCGAATGTCTGTCGATGCTCGCAAGGGAGAGACTTGGCTCTACTGGTTGGCGCGCGCCCATGCCGAACAAAATCGCGTCGCCAAAGCAGAACCGCTCTACAAAGCCATTTCCAAGAACCCAACTTTCTATGGCAAGCTTGCCTGTGACGAGCTTGGAATCCCCTACGCCATGGAACGGTCCGGAACAGCCGTCTCCAACGCAGAAGTCCTCCGCTGGGCTTCAGATCCAAGCATCCGGCGCGCCATTGCCTTTTACCAAGCCAACTTTTATTTTCTTGGGCATGCGGAATGGAATTGGGCTCTTCGCAATCAGAAGTCTCGCGACCTCTATGCAGCAGCGGTTTTCGCTCAACAAAAGGGCATTTTTCATCGAATGATCAATACGGGACAACGTGCAGGCAGAGACTTCTTCGATCTCGCTCTCCTCTATCCCACGCCACACAAGGCGCTTATCAGCGCAATGAGCACCCACAACGATCTTCCTGATGCCTGGGTCTACGGCCTCATTCGTCAGGAATCCCGCTTCATGTCCGGGGTAAGTTCGAACGTTGGCGCACAAGGTCTCATGCAGGTCATGCCCAAGACTGCCAATTGGCTCATCCGAAAGCTTGATCTTGCGGAATACAAGGGGAGCCCGCTCGCCGACCCGGACACAAACGTTGCACTAGGCACCGCCTACCTGAGCATGCTTCGAAAGGACTTTGACGGCAACTTCGCACTTTCGAGCGCCGCCTACAATGCAGGCCCAGTTCGTGCCCGCATCTGGCGCAAGACTCTCGACAAGCCTATGGAAGGCGCCGTCTTCATTGAGTGCATTCCCTATTTCGAAACCCGTGACTACGTCAAGAACGTGCTTTCAAACACATTCATGTATGCTCATCAGCTGCAGAAGGATCTAGGCTCCTTCAAATCGTTTGTCGGCACCGTAACGCCCCCCAACCCGACAGCCCGAGAGGCCGATCTCCCTTGAACGCGAGTGCCTGATAGGAAAATATCGACATATGAAGATTTACACCGTTGGCGGCTATGTACGTGACTTGCTGCTTAGAGAAAGCGGCTACGACGTCCCTCTCGGCGGAGACCGCGACTGGGTTGTCGTGGGCGCTACGCCGGAGGAAATGCTAGACAGAGGCTTCACACCCGTTGGAGCCGACTTCCCCGTTTTTCTCCACCCAAAGACCCATGAAGAATACGCACTTGCCCGCACCGAACGCAAAACGGCACGCGGCTACCATGGCTTCATCTTTCACACTGATCCGAGCGTAACGCTGGAAGAAGACCTCAAGCGGCGCGATCTCACGATAAACGCCATGGCTTTGAACGATGAAGGGCGAATCATTGACCCGTACGGCGGCATGAATGATCTGCGAAACCGGATTCTCCGCCACGTAAGCGAGGCTTTTTCCGAAGATCCCGTACGCATTCTTCGCGTCGCCCGCTTCTGCGCAAAATTCGGTGATTTTCAAATTGCCGAGGAAACCATGAAACTCATGAGACTCATGGTCCAAAACGGTGAGGCAGATGCCCTCGTACCCGAGAGAATATGGACGGAGATCAGCCGAGGGCTTGCATCGCGTCATCCGCTCAACATGATTGATGCGCTCGACTGTTGCGGCTTGTGGGCCAAACTCTTCCCTGTCGACCCCAAAAATCCTGCGATGCGGGAAGCGCTCTCCAAAGCCGCAGAAGAGAATTTGTCTCTCAACGCACGCTTTGCCCTCATGACATCTTTCTGCAGCACTCCCGAAGAAGCTCAAAAGCTTGCCGCAAGCTTGCGCGCTCCCGTTGTTCTGCAGCAGCTTTGCGGGTGCTTCCGTACTCTGCTGCCGCTTTTCGAGAAGGCCGAAGATGTTCAAAGCGCCGGAGCTCTACTAGAGCGAGGCGATGCGCTCCGCAGGCCGGAACGCATGTTGACCATGATCCACATGTGGGAGACGTTGTCCCAAAAGCCCACAGCCAATCTCAAGAAGGCAACAGAGCTTTGGCGTAGTGTTGACGCCGGTGCCGTTGCCAAAGCCCAAGCCATCCCTAGACAGATCCCGGCAGCCGTTCGCGCGGCCCGTATGGAAGCAATACGACCGCTCTTCGCCGTCTCAGAGAAGACGAGCGATCACGGCCACGATGGCCGTCAGTAAAATCGTACTCATCAAGGGAATCTCAACCTTGTGCCCCATGACCGTGAAGTTGATGTCCCCAGGGAGACGCCCAAGTCCCCATCGTCTGAGCGTCGGCACACACGACAGAACGACGACAAGCAAGACAAAAATACAGATGATCCATCGCATCAGCTTGATTTCCTTCAGCTCCGGCAGCCAACAAGCCTTGGCCACTGCACCATGAACAGCAATATTACCGATTTCCTGTCCTTTAATTGTCGCAAGATTTTCATTCGCGGTCTTATGCTCGATTGCCGCATCGGCGCTTACGAGCAGGAAAAACACCAAACCCAGAAAGTCGTCTTCGAGTGCGATGTTTGGGTTCCGCTTTTGGACTCCACCAGCCTCTCAGACGAACTGAACGATGTGCTCAATTATGATCAGATTGTCAGCACCATCTCGGAAATCGCACACTCCGCTCATTTCAACCTTCAGGAAACGCTCGTCGACGCTATCGCCGACAAACTGATCACGCTTCCAAAGGTGCAGCAACTTCGCGTCTCTACCGCCAAAACTGAAGCCTATGAGCATGTCGACGCGGTTGGCATTGAAGTCTGGCGACGCCGCTCCCCTCTTTCCTAAAATCATGAACAACGACAGCCATAACAGCATTTCCATCGTCCCCGTCTCCGATGTTCGCTCCCGTCCCCTCTCCGAGGACAACGAAATCTTCCAGAACAGCAAAGACGGCGTCAGCATGGGACCGAGCAACCGAAACAAAAAATCGGTATCTGTCAAGAAGCTCGAAAAGCGAATCATCCGCCTTACGGCTCAGGCAATCACCGATTTCGGCATGATCGAGGACGGCGACCGCGTCATGGTCGCCATGAGCGGGGGCAAAGACAGCTTCGTGCTCCTTGATGCACTCCTCACGCTACAAAAACGCGCGCCCATCAAATTTAACCTTGTGGCCGTCAATGTCGACCAGCACATCCCGAACTTTCCCCGCGACACATTGGAGCAGTACTTCAAGGACATAGGCGTCCCTTATCACATTGAAGACCAAGACACCTATTCCATCATCCAACGCCTGATCCCCGAAGGCCGCAATGTCTGTTCACTATGTGCGCGGCTGCGTCGCGGCATTCTTTACCGAGTTGCCGGCGAAATGAAATGCAACAAGATTGCCCTGGGTCACCACATGGACGACATCGTGGGCACGCTCCTTCTTAACCTCTTCTACGGCGGCCGCATGAAGGCCATGCCTCCCGTCCTGCGAAGCGATGACGGACGAAACATCGTCATCCGCCCGCTTGCCTATGTTCGAGAAAGCGAAACCGAGAAGTTCGCCAAGATCCGCCAGTATCCAGTCACCTCCAAGGGCATTTGCGGCGCCGGCGAAAACCTCAAGCGTCAGGAAGTAAAGGAGCTCATCAAGGCATGGGACCGCGAGTTCCCCGGACGCATCTACAACCTCTTCATGAGCTTGCAACGCGTCTCTCCTTCGCACTTGATGGACAAGCGCCTTTATGACTTCCACAGTTTCATTCCGCTTCTTCCGACAACCGCTGACGACGGAAGCGACGAATAATTCAGGCGTCCTTTCAAACCGAACGCTACCCGTTTGGTTAGAATTTACGCATTACGCAAAGCAGAAAGCATTCAAGGACAAAAGGTAACAACATGAGAACCCGTTCCATGAAAGTCATTGACATGGCTGTGCATGAGGTCGCCACAATAACGGCCGACAAGAGCATCTGCGACTGTGCAAAACAGATGCGCCTTGAGCACGTGGGTAGCTTAGTCGTCGTCACTGACGATCAGACTCCCCTTGGCATGATCACGGATCGTGACATTGCCATTGAGGTTGTCGCTCGCAATCTAGACCCGATGAAGCTTACGGTTCAAGATGTCATGACTACTCCTGTTGTGACCGCCAGTCCCAACGAAAGCATGGTTGTAGCCCTTGCCCGCATGCGAGAGTTCGGTGTCCGCCGCTTGCCCATCATCGATGACGAAGGCAAGCTTGTCGGCGTGATTTCCAACTCCAACCTTGTTGAGGAGCTTTCGGCACTGCTCGACAGTCTGGTGCGCAACATTCACTCTTCCAAGACAAGAGAGGTTGCGCTGCGCTCCGACGAGTGATGTTCCACGTGGAACATCATTGAAGAATGGTTTTCGGCGATCCCGAAGACTGTTCGAATCCGCCGCTTTGTTCTCGGCTTCCTGTTTCACGTGAAACGGGAAGCCTTTTCAAGCTCACCATCAGAGCACGCCGCTCTCCCATCGCCATCCTTCCTCTTCCTGTTCCACGTGGAACAAGCTTATCCTCAACGCGCGGAAGCAAGCATCCTTCATACATGAATGAGTTGCACCACATGCCGACGACAACATTGAAGAGACCGTTCCCGACTTGAGCCCATCAGCTCTTATGTTCGCAAAGCCACCGATAGATCTCGTCGCGCGGCTTGCCTGTCACTTTGGCAGCAATGGCCGCAAGCTTGGAACTCGGCAGTTCCCCCATCATGGCGCGCAACCAGCGAATGTCATCCTCAGAGAGCGTCTGCGGGGTCGCAGGAGCTTCATCAACGAGAATGACGTATTCGCCGCGCGGCTCATGCGACGTCGCCCACTCTGCAAGCTCTGCACCTGTTAGGCTGACAAAGCTCTCAAACTTTTTCGTGATTTCACGCGCCACCACCACTCTACGCCGAGGCTCCATGGCAACGGCCAAGTCCTCAAGCAGGCCCACTACGCGATGAGGCGCCTCGTAGAGAACAAAAGGCTCAGAACGTGCCAGCCAATACGCAAGAGCATTTCGGCGAGCCTTCGGCTGAGGCGGAACGAAACCCACAAAAGAAAAACCGGAGCCGTCCAAGCCTGCCCCAGACAGCGCGGTTACAACAGCGGAAGCCCCCGGGACCGGGACAACTCGAAATCCCGCCTCCCGGACAGCCTTGACGGCGCGCGCACCGGGATCGGACACACAAGGCGTCCCCGCATCGGTGACCAGCGCTACTTTTTGTCCTTCCTGAAGGAACCCGATGATTTGCTCCGCACCAAACCTTTCATTGTGTTCCCGAACAGACAGAAGCTTTACACTAATGCCAAACTTGTCCAACAGTTTGCGGGTCTCGCGCGTATCCTCGGCTGCTACGACGTCAGCCTGAGCGAGTATCCAGAGCGCCCGCAGTGTAATATCTCCAAGATTGCCGATCGGCAGCCCGACGATGTATAGCGTGCCGTCGGGGCAACTCTGCCCAGGCAGGCCCGCCGCCTGAATCAAAGCGTTAGATGTCCATAACTCATTGAGGGAATTCATCGTGTCCGTCCTTCCATTTGCCCGACAGTTGTTCAGA
>ERZ1026870.889-NODE-889-length-15479-cov-5.702541_pt1 | contig 15479 bp, 17 predicted proteins | sample MGYA00380165_ERZ1026870 | MGnify/ENA primary metagenome ERZ1026870 (study PRJEB33269, sample SAMEA4719801) | human gut metagenome | biome: human-associated habitat; feature: organic feature; material: feces | place: Cameroon | collected 2013-10 ...
GCAGCGTCAGATGTGTATAAGAGACAGAAATTATAAAACGAAAGAAAATGGAAAAGAAAGTATTAACCCTCACCGTCAGCAAGAAATGGTACAACATGATTGTTGCTGGCGAAAAGACAGTGGAATATCGGGAGATTAGGCCGTATTGATTGAGACGAATAACTAAGGATGCTGACGGAGATTATTCATATATACATACTGATGACGGAAAGTTTGTTGCTTTAACCCTTGGTAGTGATTTCCGTAGTCCTTACACCCACGTCCTCTTCATCAACGGCTACAGAAAGGATAGCCCACGTATTGAGAAGAAAATTGAGAGCATCACTATTGGCAAACCGAAGAAAGGTCTTTGCCCCGACAAATGGCTTGATACCGAGTTTTTTATCATTAAATTCAAATAGTTATGGTATGGTGTCTTTGTGATGAATGTCCTAAGAAGGATTGCAAGAATAGAAGAAAGCTGGTAGTGATGCCTGAAAATGGTTCTTGCTACAATCCTTTTCATTTGTCGAATGAGACTAAAAATAATAAATCAGAATGGTAGGTTTATGAAAAAATTAATATTAATAGTACTTGCAACTACCCTGATAGTAGGCTGTAAAAATAACGGAACTCCAGTTAAGACAACTGATTCTGAAAACAACTTTAATGTTGTTAAGCTATTTGAGATTGATGGAGTTTCTGTGTACCGTTTTAAAGATGGTGGTAAATCCGTATATTTCACGAATAGTAATAGTAATGGTAAAGTACAATCTATAAGTACACGTACATATTACAACCCAACTACTAAGACTACTATGGTAGATACTGAGACAACAGAAACTATATGTAATAAAGATAGCTTATGAACAAAACAGATTTACATTCATCTTTACTCTTCCTGATGATTAAACTGGAAGAAACAAAGAGTGACCCGATGGCAGACAAAAACTTTGTTGCTGCATTGACGGAAGTACTCAGATATTTCCGTGATAACGGAGAGTTGAAGAAAGCCTACAAAGGCCAAAAGGATTCTTATGTAGCCATGACTAATGGCCCTTGGGCGAAATTAATGATTGGCTACCTCGTCTCAAAAGTGCAAGAAGACGGAGTCGATGTAGAGTTGCCGGATATGGATTCTCTTATTGGGAAGATCTTTTCTGACGAACACATCGACAAGAAATTCACGTATCTCCTTGGAGATAACGAAAATAAAGAGTAGCCTATGAAAGAAGAAATGCAAAAATCCATCATCAAGCTGCAAGTAGCGGTCGAAACTCTGTCAAGACAGAAAGTTATCAATAAAGATGTATATGACTTTATCTATAGAGAAATAAAATCACTATCAGAAAGGATAGATAAGATGGGAAGTATCTAATAAATTTCAATCCCCACCCAGCCATCACGGTTGAGTGGGGATTTTTACAATGAATGTAATTCAAAAAACTTAAAACCTAATAACTAAAACTATAACCTATTTCACTAACCTATCTAAACATTCGTCCAATTCTTTCGGGTACCAAACCTTTTCGGTAAACCCGAGCCTTTTCTTTCCAGCTGGCAACTTCCCGTCCTTCACATATCTCCTGAAAGTAGAAGATGGCAGCCGGGTATATTTACAAGCCTCAGTGAAGCTGATAGCCTCATCCTTGTTGGCCAGCCTGTGAAGATAGTCAAACAGAAAGGCCGACTGCATTCTGTTGACAAGACATCTTCCCGACCTTATCCTGTCGTGAAACTCCATCAGAAGATTATCTATAGACTCCAGTTCCTCGCTTATCTTCACCATATCAATGCCGTTTATACAACTTCACACCAATCACGAAAAGCATCACAAGTAAAAGAACAGAAAACACTTTTCCGAGCGCGACAAATATTCTTTCGCCCCTGCTCATCTCCTTCTCTACAGGGTAAGCTACGTTCACACTGTCACGCTTCCAGATAGTGTCCGTCTTTACCTTATATATATGATGATATCTGTCCCTGTATGCCGTCTTGTTTACGTATAGGGTATCACCCTTTCTCTCCACATATACCGAGTCTCTCAGGTACACACTGTCCATTCTGACTGTCGTGTCCACCCTCGATATATACTCCGTATGTACCTCAGGCACGCTCACATACTTCGTCTTACAGCCACCGAGCGCCAGCCCCGCAAATATCAATATCACTGCATACCACTTCATGCGCACAATACCTTTTTACATATTGACAACCATCTTTTTCTGCTCGCCAGGCCGTTGGTTCCTCCGTTGATACGTTTCGTCACTGCCACCACGTCGTCCTTGTCGGCCAGTTCGTTAAGTCCGTGCTTCCACCACCACCATGCGCCACTCTTTGTAGCGCCAAGAGGTTTTTCTATCAGTCCCGGATTATCCATGATGTCACCCTTGCAATATCCCGAGTCCTGATAAGCCTTGTAGTTGGCTCTGCCAGTGATGTGCATCAGCCCTCTGCCCTTATATCTCGCGCCATCGCCCTTCGTGGTGTTGCCAAGCATCTTTCCAAGCCTTCCTTCCTCGTATTTCTTGAAGTACGATGGCTTGCCGAGTTCTCTCATACATCTCATCCCGTTGGTCTCATGGCATACCTGTGCCATAAAGTGAGCCAGTCTCAGGGGTGTATTGATATGAAAAACATCACACCACTCGTTGATATAATGCAGAAAGTAGCTTACCCTGTCCCAGTCTCCCAGGATCTCATACATCTGCTGTCTCGTTATCTTCATTCCTCTGCCTCCTGCTGCTTCTTTAGCACCTCAGCAAAAGCCTTTGCCAGGTCGTCTTTGTTCTCCAACAGTATGCTGATGGTCTTTTCCTGCTTGCGTATCTCTGCCTTCTGCCACGATTTCTCTCTCACGCTCATAAACTCACAGAACACGCAGTATCCTGCCCATATCATCGAGAACACCGGGAACGGCATCACGATACAGGCTATCAGGTCTATGCACACCGTCACCATGAATGGCGAGAAATACTTCCTTGCCTTGTCGCAGGTCTTCTTTAGCCCCATGCTGGTCGTAGCCTCTCCGTTCTGCCTCGCTTTCTTGATGCCGAAAAACAGGTCTACGGCCATAGATACGATAAGAGCACCCATACAGATAGCTATCACCAGCGCCGATCTGTATAGATGCTCTTGCAAAAATGTATGTATAATCTCTGTCATATCTTTGTTTTTTGTTGGTCACAAAGATATGCGCTTTTCTTTTACCTTTTTCCCTTAGTAGTCTTACTATCCCATCATGTACCAGAATATCTTGTCGGTTGGGTGGACAGTATCCTCGTCCGTCAGAAAACTTACCGACAACTCGCTCATCCTCCCCATCAGACTGCCTTTATCCTTCGTCCATTTTCTCACCAACTCTATGTGGTTCGAATACATCAGGTTTATCGTCACAGCAAAGTCCCAAAGGTTGTAATCCGGTATTTCCTTCCCCACACGTACGTACTCGTTTTTCACGTCCTCGTAGCTCACAAATGGAGCATAGCTCCTGTGTGTGTCACTGTCGTAGTAGTACATCTGTGCTATGCAGCCTCTCGCTGTCGACTCGTCAAAGTGGCTCACTCCGTTCTTATAGTACTGTATGGCTCTGTAGGCATTTTCCTCCTGTTCCTTACTCATACCGCACTCTCCTTCTTCCAACATTCTAAGCGCATTTCGCACCTCGCTCAAAAGCAAGTTTAATGAATCCATAAACGTAAAGTATTATTGTGAATATAATGAATATATGATGTGCCTCTATCTGTTCCGGGCGTATCATCCAGCTATGATAGTAAATTCTGATGGCGTTGATGCCGAAAAAATAAAGAAAGGGTATTCTGAATATCCAGCAGTATTTGTAGAAATAACTCGCTGGCAGCATGGCAAGCGGCATATATACATAAGCCAGTATATAAAGCCATATCACGCAGTTGCCGTTCATATCTGTGTCAAGGATAATGGGACGTGAACACCTCGAATAGTCCCAGACTCCGTACCAGTGACCGAGCATTAGCGGGATGGGCATCCACTTCACCCCAATCTCATACAGCTTGAATATACCTCTGTCAAGCCAGCGCGAACGTATCGCACGCCGCTCTTCTTCCGAAAGCGGCCTTTCTTCTTGTTCTGTTTCCATAACTTTCAGTTTTTATTTATTTTTGGTTAGTTTGAGTTAATTATAAACCAAATACACCTTTTACGTTACAATTCGCTGCAAATATAGACATTTTTACAACAATTCATTGCTAAAATAATATCTTTTTAGAATGTTTAACGATAAATATACTACTACTTATTTGGATTTTATCTAAATAAGATGTATCTTTGCAGCGTACTATAATAAAAATAACCTATGCCAAGAAGAGGATTTGAACTTACGGTTGCTATGAGGCGAGATTTACTCCACGCCTACCGACAGGTCTACACCAACTGTCATTCTCAGAAAGAGGCTTGGATCAAGACGGCTTGTCATGCTGCCCCTCGTTTCTATGTCTCACCCAAAACGGCTTACAATGTCCTTAGGTATATGGTACGGGGAGATTTTTCCGTTGTCGACTCCAAGAGTCCGCGAGAGCAGCGTATGTACTACGAGTTGTTCCGACGACTCGATAAGCTGTCTCAGCAGAAGGAGTTCATCGGCAAATCACTGTGGTTCATCACCCCATTCTTGGTTTCTCAGTCTGCACCTGAGTTCTATGCCAGCATAGAGACGGTGCGAAAGGCTATTAGTTGCGGAAAGAAATATGGAGAATACTATCATCACAAAGAAATCTTTGGCAAAGACAAACTTTCTGATAAAGACCTTGCTCACTTGCGTAAGTCTGGCGGTTTTCATCGCCAGTCCAGATAATGCAGGGTTCTTCCCTGGCAGCAGCTTCGGCTCTCATCTTACATATTCGTTTTGTCACGCCAACATATTCCATCTTGCAGCCAACCTCGTTGTTCTGTGGTCGTTGCGCAATCGTATATGTCTTTGCGCCAGCTTCTTCGCAGCGGTTTTGGCGAGTTTCTTGCCAATGCATGTTTTACAGCCCACTGTTGGTCTGTCGGGAGTTATCTTCGCTGCCATAGGCATCATGTGGGGAAAGACGGGCAGATTTTGGGATTCCTGCCAAATGGTTATGCCTTTCATCGTTCTCACGATGCTCATGCCGGGAGTCAACGGCATACTCCACCTCTATGCTTACATCATTGGTTTTATCATCGGACGTATTGTTACTAAATATTCACACATTCCATACTTTTGAAGTAATTTGATATTCACTATTAAAAGAGGCGGCTGCTCGTGATGAGTAGCCGCCTCTGTTTTTATCTCATTTTGTCCTCTCTTCGCTTCTGCACTTCTACCAAGGTTCCTGCGTACGAGTCTGCTGCTTGAAATCCTGTTAGGGTGTATCTAATCTTGAAATACGCCCAAGGCTTCCCACCAAGGCTGTTCAGTTCCCTCCAGTGCTTGGCGTTGTTGCTGCCCCAAACTTCCAGCTTCACCTTGCCGTTGTCCGATGTGTCCATAAGGTGCTTCACGGATCTCAGCGATTTCAGTGTAACGCTTCCTCCCAGCTTTAACGCCCTTGTCGTAAAGCTGCCATCATACGTGTTGCTGTCCTGGCTGATGTCTGGCTTTGCGGTAAGCGAATAGATGTTCCCGTCCGTGTCTTGTATCAGATTGTCTGGGTAGTCGTTCACTACCGCCTTGGCCTTCACTCCGTTCTCTACTGTCGCAAAGGTCTTGTCCACCATATTGTAGATATACTGCCAGGGATAAATCTTGCTGTATATTCTCAGCAGCGAGTCTCTGTAGTCGTAGGCTATAAGAGCGCTTTTCAGATAGTTCGCAAAACCTCCGTCCTCCATATTGGGTCTTCCACCTTTCAGCTGTTCACTCATAGGTGCCGTTTCTGCTCCGCTCGCCGCCATCAATCCCTTCTTAGATACAAAGTACACCAGTTTGTCAGTAGGCACAAGTGGAGAGTTCTCAAGACATACCTCTCTCGATATGGGGTGTATGCTGCCATACATACCTTCATTCGTCACGCTCATGGCGTATATGCCTTCTGATGTAAATACCATCAGTGGGTATTGACCAAACTGTCCCTGGCTGATAGCCTCTGTGTTTGCAATAATTCCCTCTATGCTTCCTGTTCCTACGGTGTTGTCTCCGCTCGCCTCAAATAAGAACGGATTGTTCACCACAGAAGTGTAGATGTTTGAGTCCAGCGTCTCGTGGGCATTCTGATCCACCTCCGGCCTTGCATTGCTGTCCTCAAATCCGTCATACGTTATTCTCGGGAATGGCAGTTTGTCAAAGCAGTATGCTCCGTTCAGCCTTGGGTGTGCTTTCAGCTTTATGTGGGCTGCGTTCCCAGTGTCCTTGTCTATAATCCGCATTTCTGTTGCATTTGGGTCTGGGTAGTATATCCAGCTGCCAATCATCTCTGGTAAGGCCGTGTAATACCCGTCTGCTTTCACCCATGCGTCCATACCGTTAGCTACGATATGTGTGTATACTTCATATTCCTGTTCGTCAGGGTAACGAATACCACCCATTCCCGGCGGGTCTGGCATATCTCCTTTCATAATGGGTATAAAGTCACTGAAACCGCTAAATGGTTTTCTCGTCACACCTGTCATATTCAGACGGTTGTTGTATGGGTACACTTTCTTCGCCACCATAGTTGCCCATCCGTAGTAGTCATCCGTCTTTAGCTGCTCTTGCTCTGTCAGCGTTTCTACCACGTGTTTTTCTATGGGAGCATATTCAAGTTTGCCGTTCGCCTCATCTGTCTTTATCGCAAAGAGTTTATAAAACTGTGTCTTGCCCAGCAGCTCTTCTATGATTTTTTGATCCGTCTTTACCGCCTTTGGCATGATGACCGAACGTGCCTTGTATGTATCATAGGTAAACTCGTAACTATAGTTGAAGTCTATAGTAATGCTGGGCTGCAGAGGCCCCGGAATGCCTTTTTGTTGACCAGAAACTTGGTTCAAATAACAGTACCCATCCATCTCCAATGGTTCCTTGAACTCAAAATCACCGTCAATATCAAAAGGCCTTACTTCATCGGAAGCAAACACCACAATCTCTTTCACGATGTCTTTCCAGTTGTCAGCACCCTCTATAGAGGCTCTATAGTATAGGTAACTATGCCCGATGGAGTATATAAAAAAAATAGCTGCACTACTATTAATGTTCTCTAAGTCTAATGTCTGCCTGTTAACAGCTTCTTCATATTCTTCCCCACGGAGACGGTATGGTGCTATTTTGAAGTTTCTGTTGATTGTCGGACATACAAGAATAGGATTGCTGATTCTTGCATAAGAACCATCGTGCAGTTTTAGAGCATATCTTACAAAGAATGGGAAACAGAACTCGTTCTTTTCTTTTTCCATCTTTATTACAGACGCAACATGACCCTGTACGGCTGTTTGGAATGCTTTCATCTTGTCTACATCGTTTACTGGCTTATAAGTCCAGTAGGTGGAGGTTTTACTGGTCGTTGTGCTGGTCAGGCTTCCAGAGTCGTCGTAGTAAGCTTTTTTCTTGCTTGTTTCGCAGAACTCACTTATATTGAGAGGAGTTACCCTGCCGTTGCTTTCTATCAGGTTGGTGGCAAACGTACTGAACTCCACCTTTGGCTTGGGGAGTTCTGTTCCAAGGTCTACATACTTCGTACCTTTGTATAACAGGTAATGTATGCCGTTCTCCGTAACACATATCAACGTATTGCCCACACTCGTTATCTCAGAAGGTTCTCCTATACTAAACGTCTGGCCGCTATCCTTGTCTATCCCGTCATCCGTCATTTTGTAGCAGATGATAGACTGCGTATGCTCCAACTTTGTGATAAGGTTTTTGTAATCGGCCATCTTGTGTACATACATGATTGTACATGATGTTTGGTCGATTTTCACTGGCTTCTGTATCGGCTTCATCTCTCCGTCTCTGTAGATGAATCCGTCACAGCGCTCCAGCTCATTATCCTCACTCATCAGGTCGCTCGGCACATTGGTCATACCCTTGCCGAAACTCAGTACTTTTCTTTCTGTATTCCTTTCCATAGTCTTTCGTTTTTAGAATTTTGCCATCGAGTGTACGCGGTCTCCCTTAGGCGTGTCGCTCTTCTTTGGCATCCACCTTGGTTTCTCCATGTCGTTGGCGCTCACCCATAGACCTATTGCTGTACTCATCAGCACATCATCATGGTTGCCATTACCTACGATGTTGCCAAGACTGCCATCGTCATGACGCTCGTATATCCTCAACTCATGATACATCTCCCTGTCTGGCTCCTTCCACAGCATATCGTCCACATACTGCTCCAGGTTGTCTATCACCCATCCTTTCGTTAGCTTGTTCGTTTGAAATCCGTACTTCGCCAGCACATTGTCCTTCACGTCCTCAGGACTTGATGTTCTCTGATACAGATTGTCATAGTAATAGGCTATCTCGTTGATGATACTTCCAAAGTGATCGCCCTCTGTGTTATTGTTCTTCTCGCGGTCTGCCGTGTTGCTTTCTATCACCAGTAGCGCATCGTCATAGAAGTGGGCCAGTGCTGCCGCCATCCATGCTATGCGGTCGTGCCTCTCGTGCCCTCTCCATCTCGCCACCACCTCTGGCTTACCTTTTATCGTAGGTATCATGCCGAAGCGGTCTATCACCGTCATCACCGTATAGTCAGATGTCGAGGCCTTGCCGCCAATATCCACGCTCACCACATATCTGTTCTCCACCTTCAGCTTGTTGGGTGCCGCCCATATTTTCAGGCATCCTGTCCCGTCATTCCTTATGCTGATAGACGATTTCTGTATGGTGCTGTCGTTCTTGTTCCCGTCCACTATGATGTCTGCTGTGTACATCGGGTCTTTCTTGTAGCGCTTCTGCAGGTCGTCTATGCTGTATGGATTGAACACGAGGTTGCCTGAGTTTCTAAAGGCATCCTCCTCGTCTATTGGCGCCTCCGTAGCACAGAAGGAGTGTGTGGTGAACTTGTTGCGGAAGTTCCTGTACCACTCTATGGCCTGCATACAGGCTCCCTTCTCCCACATTCGCCAGAAGAATTTACCCGTCTCTCTGTATCCTCTTGGGTTGGTGCTCCTGTCTTTGTTCTGCAGCAGCCATCTCGCAAAGGCTCGCTCGTCCTTCACCTCCTCCATGTCGTGCTCTATAAAGTAGCAGGGTATGAAGATAAACGAGTAGGCATCATTATTGTCGGGGTTCATGGCGAGCTGGCACTTGTCATAGAAGAAGCCTGAGTTTCCTTTTCCTGTACTCTCAAACACCTCAAGGTTATCTTCCTGATTTCTGATACCTCCAGAGATTGACGAGATCACACCCTCAGGGTCGTGCTCTGGCGTTTTCTTCCAGTATGCCACCTCCGAGTAGTGGGCGCAGTGGAAGTTGCTTCCTCGCACTGAGTCGAAGTTTTCAAATGACGCCACGGTCAGCGTACTTCTTCTGATGGCTCTCATTCCGTCCGTCACCTGAAAGTCATCGGGCGAGTTCTCATAGGGCGAGAATTGTAGCTTTGCACCGGGACAACCCACTGTCCATCCTGGCTGGTTCTCCAAGGCCTTTCTGTACATAGCCTTTATCTTCTTGGCCGTATTCTTCTGTTGAGCCAGCACAATAGCATTCCATCCATCCCTTCTGTAGTCTTGTATCCACTTGATGTATAGCTGCGTCAGGGTTGAGCCGCCCCATTGTCTCGCTTTCAGTATCACCACTCTGATGGCTGCTCCACTGGTACGCAAGTCCTCAAATATCTTTAACAGCTTTCGTTGCGGATAGTTCAGCTTGAAGGGGACCATATTTCCCGTTATCTTGTCCTCTATCTTGTCGGTGGCGTACAGGGCAAACTCTGGGTCTTCTCTGAACCTTACCTTCATAATCTCAAAGGTCAGTATCATGATGAGCTGCTTGGTGTATCGGCTTCCCTCATCATAGTCACGTCTCCACACACGGACTATAAATTCCCTCAGACTGCCCAACTGCCTTAGCTGCCTGTACAGCAATGTGCGCATACACTCCTTCGGTACCCACATCTTCTTGATCATAAAGTCCGAAAGCTCCAGCGCCTCCCTATGTTCAAAGTCATAGCAGTTCTCACCAGTCCATGGGTCATACGTGCCGTAGATTTCTTCGTATCTACGTCTGTTCTCCCTTACCAGTTCGTCTATATCTGTCTCTTTAACTATCGCCATCTGCCAATGATTGTAGTTCCTCAAAGTCGGCGTCCTTTATCTCTGGCACCTTCGACACATCTATCTCGTTGTTCTCTCCTACCTTGGTCATGCTCAGCGCTGCCAACTGCTTGAAGTCCTCGTCCAGTCCGTGCGTCACACTCACCTCGCTCTGCTTTGGTATCATGTGTTTCATCAGGTCTTTGTATATGGTCGCATAGGTCTTGGGGTCATACTCAGCCAACTGGTTCATGCAGTCCTCAAACTTCTCTTGGTGACGGGCAAGAAAGTCCCTAAGGAACTCCTTTTGGGCGCTCTTTGTGGCTGGCAGTATGCGCTTGGCCTTCTCGCGCTTCTCTGCCATTATCTCTCTCACCGTCTTTACATCGCTGTAGTCCTCCATGTGCGTTAAAAGGGTTTATAGGGTTTATGCACACTACCGGGCTTCGTGGCGTTCGATGCATCCAGTATGTCTAATTCTGCATCTTCTACCTCTGCTGCCTTGTCTGTCGTCAGCGGATCCTTGCTCGTCAGTGTCAGTTTGAAATATTCATACAGCGCTCCTGCCGCTATATAGTTATGTATGGCCTGCACTAAGGAGTCATATCTCGTATCATCCCAGTAGTCTGGCATCCTTAGCCATATCTCCTGCTCGTCCCACTCCTTGATGGCATTGTCTCTTACCGTCCCCTCCTTTTTCATCAGATAGGCGCTCAGCAATCCTTCTGCCTTCTTCATGTACTTGTCAAACCATCGGTAGAACAAAGGTCGCTCGTGGTCGTTCTCGCTTGTCGGCAGGGTGTCTGCCTGTGCGCCATTAGCACTCCTCCTGCTTCTGCTCAGCAGGTTGGTAGTCGCGTCTATGTCATACCACAACTGGTTGGCATAGACAAAGATGTGCTTGTCTGTGTAGTAGCGGGCCGTCACAGACTGTTTCGGCGCAAAGGGGTTGGGCGTTGCTTCCCATCCTCTTTCCCTGTCATGGTGCATGGGGTGTAACGTGTTGAATTCCATATTACTCCTCCTTTGTTACGGTTATCTCCACTTCCCTCTTTAGGTTGTCGCTATGACGGGAGAAAAGGGTTACGGTTGTCACACCTGTATTTATAGGAACGAGACAGAAAGCATGAGGCTCAGCACTTCTTTGTACCTCAAGAATGCTTGGGTCGCTGCTTCTGGCTTCAATATCATCCACTGCGCTATTGTCTATAGTGTATGACAGTGTAGTCTCTTTGTTGCCAAGTTCTATGGTCACGCCGCCTCCATTGTCGCTTCCATCTACCTTTGCCGTCAGCGTCTTGGTGTACGGTATGGTTGGAACGGACGGACCGCTCAGTACAAAGCATCTGCGAATGTTCTGCTCGTCAAATGTCAATGACTGCAAGTAAGGTTCTGCCTGTTTGAGATTGGTAGTCTTTATCCACCACTGGTATATCATATAGTCCTCTACATACTTTGCTACCAATCTTGCCAAAGTATCAGAGAGTGTTCCGTTACATCTGCGTGATACGACAATAACAAACTCTACTATATCATCCTTCTTGTCGTTGTAGTAGATAACGTTATCGCCTGATGTCTGAGCGTTTGGAGCCAAATAGTCTGCCAATATGACCTTTGTAATCTCCAATGCTGATTGAAAATCGTGCGTCAACGTATTTTCATGCACTGCTTCGTCGCCAGCAGCTTCGTTAAAGCTCATTTTGATGGCTCTGTCGTCTGTAGCACCATCTATCTTGGCCTTTAGGTAGGTTGCCCTCTTTACCTCGTTAACTACTACCGATTTGATAATCTGAAATTTTAAAATCATATCTTTCCTTATTTAATGGTTTCTAACTGTGGATCACTCTCCATGGAGCCTGTCATATCTTTCAGCGTTTTAGCTCCTGCAGAAGGAGCCTCTTTGTCGAACACAAGTTTTATAGCATCTTTCAGAAGCATATTTGCCTCGTCCGAATACACTTTGGCTTGCTCTGTACCACTCAAAGTCAGTACCATATAGGTTGTGTATGCCCTTACATATCCAAGAAAACAGCTTTCAAAGGCATTCTTGTGTCCGTCATTCAGCCTGGTTACATTGAACGTAACTAATGCAGGAAGAGAAGAATCTATGTAGGTTTTCACAACAGGAGCCAGTTCTCCCGCAAAACTGCGAATTGCTGATTCTATGTATTGCCTTATCACCGTTTTCTCTACTGCTGATAGTGTAGTGCTTCCAAACAGAGAATCGCCTGACTTGTCTTTCTGCCTCTTTGCGATAACAGAAATCTGCTTCATCACATCGCTTTCGATGGAATCCATACTGATGGTTATCAATTTTGTCTCTTCTGCCATATCTCTTTATGCTGATTGTAAATACTCTTGTGCTTGGTTCACCGTTTCTTGGTTGGCTCCCTGCACTACTCCGTTCTCTATCTGTCCACCTCCCTGCTGTGCCGCCATCTGCTGTTGCTGTTGGTACATCTGTTCAAGCTGCGCCTGTTGCTCCTGTACACTCGCCAACAGCTTGTCCGCAAATGGAGCATTGATGTTCTGCAGATACTGCACCACGTTGATAGCACCCATTTGCAGCAACTGGTCAAGTCTGTCATTGATCTGCGACTGATAAGTGGTCGAAGCGGCTGCATTTTTGATGCTTGTCTTGAAGTGTACGTCTCTTGCCGTATATCGGTCGTAGAATATGGTGCTGTTGTTGTCCTTGTTCAGTATCTTCCTGCCGTTCTCGTAGAACTGCTGTATGGTCATACACTTCTTGGTGGCGAGCTTCTCTGCGAACACGTCCATATCCGATAGGATTGAGTACAGCGAGGTGGTGGCGTTCTGTGTCTCCTGTGCATATCTCGATGCCGATGTTCCTGCCGATGGCGTCTTGCCCTGCAGCGCTCCGCTCACGTTCGACACTTCATGTATCAGGTTCAGCTCTATCTGCAGCAACTCGTTGGTGCCAATGTTCACCGCATTAGAGGTGATGATGTCTGGCTTCACTTGTGGCATATTGGGTCTTGGTGTGTAGAAGCATAGCCCGTCATACTCCACTATTTCTTCGGCAAACTCTGCCGGGCTCTTGCCGCCAAGTACGGTGGTTGGTATCATCCACACACCCTTCGAGCTGCTTCTTATCGCCATGTCGTTCATCACAATCAGGCGGTTGATGTATCTCTGCTGGTCTATCACGTTCGCAAAGAAGGGGTGTATCTTGCCATTGAGATACGGGAATAGCTTGATTGTAAACGGATGACTCTTATAGTCGTATGGGGTTTCCCCCTTGCACAGCACGGTTCCGTCTGGTGCCATATAGGTGTAGTACCAGTATTTGTCCGCTACTTCTTCCGATACGATATAGGCTCTCTCGTCTTCTGGCACACCCCTGTCGTCATACATCTTCTTGCGCTTGATGTTGTCCGCTCTCAGCTTCTCTATCATGGCCGTATCGTCCATGTCTACCTTGAAGTACGAGTTGTTGGCGTTCGTGCCTATAGGGTCAAAACATTGCAGGCGCATCTTGGTCTCAGTAGTCCATACCTCTATCACTCTCACGTAGTGGTTCGACTTATTGGTGTGGTCAAAGCTCACGTTACAAAGGTTCTTTTCCTCGTTGAACTCATAACCCACTCCGTCATCGCTCACGTCTTGTATAGAAAAGATACTGTCAAGATCGTCTATCGTCAGCCCAAACTCCGGTCGCGCAAATTTCTGATACAAATCTTCTCTGCTCACGTCATGCAGGCACCCTATCAGGCTGATGTCCTCATGTCTCGGGTCGCTGCCGCACTCGAAAAACATAAAGTCAGGCTCCATAAGCTCCGTCCATGCGTCAGGAAGATCAAGCTGCTTCGACTCCCACCCCTCTCTTGCGTACATTTGTCCACCTATCACATAGTCCTTGATGGCATGATTCAATAGGTCTTGCATATACGTTGACTGCCAGTTGCATTGCAGGGTCGCACTCATCATGTCGTTGATAGCTCTTGAGTCGTTGTCCCTGGCAAAGCACACGGGTTCTGTTCCTTGCTTGGCATAGAGGCCGCCTATTGACTCCAGTATGCTCGCCATCACGTTATTGCTCATCGGCGTAGTGTTCTTTCGCTCCATATACTCCCGTTCAGTCATGTAGACGTAGGAGCCGTGATCCCACACCTTGATGGTATCTCCCCATTGGTCCCCCATGCAGTATCTCATGGTTCTCGCCCTCGTCTCTCTTACCCCGCTCAGGCTGTTCCATGCACTCCTGCATCGCTGCAATAGCTCCATGTCGTTACCATGCGCTTGCCTCGATGCCCGGTTGTTTACCGAACTGTACAGCTTCTTTCCAGGCATTACCCTGCTAAGAGTCAATATCCTTGCTTTTGTCATTTTTATATACAGATTCTTGTTGTTTTAGCGCAAAAATAAGAAATGTATATGCTCTCTTTGCTCATTGTTCCCCCTGTACGATTACCCTTGGTTACTAACGGAAAACCAAGCCTGTTTTTTCATGATATTTGCAGAAATATTATTTACATAATTATTTTTGAAAATGACAAAGGAAGAACAAGCTAAAATGATGGAAACAGAAGAGACAACCAACGCCCCTTCTGCCGGAATGGAGCAAGAAGCTCCTGCCGAGGATGAGCGCCCTAACCGTACGGCCTTCTCCAAGCGTTTCTCTAAGCGTCATTCCGACATCGACTTCGAGGACAAGGAGGCTCGCTATGGCGCCATGAACGACGATGCCGATATGCTCTCAAAGTACGAGGATAGCGGAAAGGCTCTCTCAAAGATGCTCGACAGCAACAAGTGGCTGGCGGCTATGGTGCTCGACTCTACACGGAAGAATATGCACCCATTCGAGTGGATGGCTTCTCAGGGTATCGACATCAAGGCGGCTCTCGAAGACGAGGAACTGGGCAAGAAGGTAGCTGCTCAGATTTCCAAGTTTCAGGAAAAGGTGGCTGAACAGGAGAAACACTCGCAGCAGCTCGATGACAACCTCCGAAAGTCTTACGAAACGTTACAGGGATTAGGACTCTCTGACGAGGAAACCAACGAACTGTGGGGCAAAGTGTTTGGCGTCATACAGGATGCTGAGGAAGGCAACATCTCTGCCGAAACCTGGAAACTCTTTAAGAACGCATACAACTACGATGCCGACATCTCTTCGGCTCGCGAGGAAGCTGCCATGCAGGCTCGCAATGAGAAGATACAGAACAAGGTGCGCTCCTCTAAGACAGAGAGTGGTATGCCTCCTTCTCTTGCCAATGCCGGAAGCGGAAACGAGCCTGCCAAGACTACAAAACGTGAGAGTTTCTTTGATGGCATCAGAAGCAATTAACAAATAACATTTTTAAATAGTATATAAC
>ERZ1026870.896-NODE-896-length-15373-cov-4.423619_pt1 | contig 15373 bp, 12 predicted proteins | sample MGYA00380165_ERZ1026870 | MGnify/ENA primary metagenome ERZ1026870 (study PRJEB33269, sample SAMEA4719801) | human gut metagenome | biome: human-associated habitat; feature: organic feature; material: feces | place: Cameroon | collected 2013-10 ...
GAGCACGACGCGGGCGCCGTTTTCTGCAGCCTGAAGGGCTGCGGAGAGACCGGACGCGCCGGCACCAATGACGACGAGATCGGCCTCAAGCGACTCGGCTGCGACGTTCGTCATGAAGTTCGTCATGAGGACGGCCGAGAGGAGAAAGGCGGAAAGCTTCTTCATACAAAAACGAATCAGGTGACGGGATGGTGTTCGTGGACCTTGACGATCTCGCGCTCCACGATCAGCGTGTCTCCGGCCATGCGCTGCACGACGCGTAGGTCGATCATTATATGGTCTCCCGCGCCGATGCGCCCCTTGAAGGCCTCATCCTTCATGACGGCGTCAAAGGCATGATGTTCGCCGAGCGAAATGCGGATTCTGTGTCCGTCGAGCCAACCCGACGACTGCGCGATGGCGGAAAAGGTCATGACCTGATCTGTGAGGCGCCTCACGAAGCTCGATCGCTCGAAGAAGGCCCGTTCCGCAGCGGTGAGCACGAAGGCCCGGTTTTCCGTCGAACAGGCGAGGGTCGTGACGCCCAAGACCGAAAGCGCACCCGCGAGCCTCGAGCAGGCCGTGCAGCAGTCCTCGTCGCGAAAGCCCATCCATGCGACGCCGGAAACGACGAGACACCTCTCGCCGTCCTTCACCTCAAAGCAGCCGATCTTCGGATTGAAGGCAAAGGTCGCATTCATGTTTCCTGCGAGCCATTTCTTGAGCATGAGAATTTCGAGCAGCCCGTCGACGAGCAGCTCGGCCGAACAGGGGACGAGCTCGACGTAGTCGTCGTCAAGGCAATCAACCTGGTTGTCGAACGTGCGCCGCACGCGAACGTTGAGTTCGAACCGGCCTCCCTCAAACTTGAGAATGGAGGGTTCCGCCTCGACGCCCTCGGGATTGACGAGACGGTTGAGAGCCTTCAGGGCGTCGCTCAAGGCGAGAAGAGAAGGGGTAAGCGTTTCTGCGAAAAGTGCTCCGGCGTCAACGGACGGTCCTTTGTATTCGATCGTGAGGGCGACGTTGCTCTCCTGCATGCCAATTCTCCATGGATTTTAGACAAACGGGCATGATTATATAGAGGAAAAATTCCCAGTCAATACCTTTATACTATCGTTACCCCTATGTCATAAGGATGCCTTCCGGCATTACATTATGATGATCGCAAAATTCCCTTACCCAGAGGACAGTTATGAAAAATGCGACCACACGCCCAATGCGCCGCAACGACCGCGCGACAGACGAAGCCTTCGCCCGAAGGGTCGCTTCGGAGGCCCCGTACGGCACGCTTTTGACGGCAACTCCCACGGGAGAGCCGTACGGCGTTCCGGTCTCGCCCGTCATCGAGGGCGACAAGATCTACTTTCACGGTGCGGCGGGTGCCGGGCGCAAGTTCGAAGCGCTTTGCGCCAACCCGCGCTGCGCGATGGTGTTCGTGAGCATGAGCGCACCCGACGAACCCGCGTTCTCGATGAACTACGCCTCCGCCCTCATGGAGGGGCGCGCGACGCTCGTTACGGACGAGGTTGAGAAGATGCATGCGCTCTGGCTCATCGGCGGGCGCTGGGCGGGAAGCCAGCCCATCGCAAAGCGCCGCGCCTATATTGAAGGCGACATGGCGAACTGCGACGTCTGGCGGATCGACGTCGAGGCGATCTCGGGCAAAAGCCGCGACATGCGCCGCTAGAGCCGAGCCTCAAAACGCCGGAAAAGCTTCGGGTGCCTCGAAGTGGACGGGAATTCCCGTTGACGGATGCGGAATGGTGAGCTCGGCCGCATGAAGGCAGAGCCTTGAAGCCTTTTCCTCCGCGAGAATCCCACGGCTTCCGTAGAAACTGTCGCCGTCGATCGGAAGACCGATTCCTGCGGCATGCGCGCAGTGCACGCGAAGCTGATGCGTGCGGCCGGTTTCGGGCCACAGATTGACGACGGCCTTGCGCCGGCCGTCGGGCATGACGTCAATGCGGGCGAGCTCCCAGTCGGTGGCGGCGGGCTTGCCGCCTTGAGCAACGGGCAAAACGCACTGTCGCGGACGATCGAGCCGGTTCAGGGCGAGGGGAAGCTCGATGCGCCCCGAGCGCTCGGAGGGCACACCCTCGAGCCTGGCCGTGTAGCGCTTCATGGCCAACCCTTCGCGAAAGGCGGCGTGCAGGGCCTTTTCCGCTTGAAGGTGCCTTGCAAAAAGAAGCACGCCCGAGGTGTCCATGTCGAGGCGGTGCACGATGCGAAGGGGACCGTAAGTTCTCTCAAGAATCTCTTTCGCCGAAGTCATTTCCCTGACGCCGGGCACCGACGCGAGCCTTGTGGGCTTGTCGATGACGACAATGTCGTCGTCGCAATAAAGCACCGTCAAGGACTCAAAATCAGCTTCATTCGCAATTGCCGGTACGGGTGCAGCGGGCAGGCCCTCGACAAGCCGTTCGTAGAGCAACTTCGCCGCGGCTCTCGGCGGATAAAAGGTGCCGTCAAAGCGCACCTCGTGCCCGGGCGTCGGACCGCACCACCATTCGGCCAAGCCCAGAATGCGCCCGCCCGCCTTGCCCCGGAGCGCGAGCTCGTTGCGGCGGGCCATGAGGGCCACGACCGGACTCGTAAGAGCGTCCGTCACGGCAAAGCGCCAGCCGGCCTTGCGTGCTTCGAGCTCGCGCCCGCCCTGCATTTCGGGGAGGTCGGGGTAGGGCTCGAACATCGTCTTCAAAAAATCCCTCACCGTAAAGGCCTCGCCACGGCCGTCGACGAGCGTGCATTCGGGCACGGCCTCTCGGGGCATGCCCGGCCAGAGATCGTCTTCGCTCAGCGACCGCCAATCGCGCCCGACGCCGCGCGAGGCGGGTTCGAACGCATGGTCCGCATGCTCGCCGGCATCGTCGACCCAAACGAGCACGCCCGCGCGCCCCGTGAAGCCCTCCGGGATCGGAGCGCATGCGGCATGACGAAGAAGCACCTCTGAGGGCGGCACGCCGAAGGGCGAAGGAAACTGCGGACTGTTCATGAAAATCAAGACGAGCGGTTGAGGCAAATCCCGAGACGGGACGCCAAAAACGAAGGGAAGAGGAGGCCGAAGATCGGGCGTGAGAAGCGATTCTACTCAAAGCGCCCCAAGCGCGACAGAAGCCCCGCGTCGCAATAATACGGAAAAGACTCTAGGGGTTTCCACCCATTTCGTCCGTCTTTTGCTGTCCGACGGCCCTCGGCATGAAGGGGAGAGCGCTATGATTTTTCCCTTTCACTCGTCTTTTGCGTCGTCCGGACGCAGGGACGGAGACCAAGAGAGGCCGACCAAGAGCCTCCGAATCCCACGCAAACAGGAGTTCATTCCATGACCAAGCGTCTCAGCCGCGTCTTTCGGTTTGCGCAGCCGATCGTTCACGGCTCGCTCATCCGGCAGATCCTCGTCGCGCTCGTTCTCGGCGCCGCGCTCGCCTTCGTCTGGCCCACGGCCGCCAAGGACGTCGGCATTCTGGGCGAGATCTTCGTGACGGCCCTGAAGGGCGTCGCACCCGTGCTCGTCTTCGTGCTCGTGACGAGCGCCATTGCCAATTCGTCCATGTCGACCGAGATGCACATCCGGCCCGTCATCGCCCTCTATCTCGCCTCAACCTTCGGGGCCGCCATGGCCTCCGTTGCCGTGAGCTTCATGTTCCCGACGACGATCACGCTCACGGGCGCCGCGCAGTCGGCGGCCGCCCCGGGCGAAATCTCGCAGGTCCTCACGCAGCTCCTTCTCAACGTCGTCGACAATCCCGTGCGCGCCATCGCGAACGCCAACTACATCGGCATCCTCGCCTGGGCGGTCGCCGTCGGCATGATCCTGAGAAAGTCCCGCGAGGAAACGCGCATCGTGTTGGGCGACGCCTCCTCGGCCGTCTCCTCCATCGTGCAGATCGTCATCCGCTTCGCGCCCCTGGGCATCTTCGGGCTCGTTTCGCACACGCTCGCGACCGAAGGCTTCCAGGTGATGCTCGAATACGCGCAGCTGCTCCTCGTGCTCCTCGGCGCCATGGCCTTCGTGGCGCTCGTGCTCAATCCCTTCATCGTCTGGGTCGCCACGCACGACAATCCGTATCCGCTCACCTTCATGGTGCTTCGCGAGTCGGGCGTTTCGGCCTTCTTCACGCGCTCGTCGGCCGCCAACATTCCGGTCAACATGGACATCTGCCGCCGCCTCAAGCTCCCCGAATCCACCTACGCCATCTCGATTCCCGTGGGCAGCACCATCAACATGGCGGGCGCCGCCGTCACGATCACGGTGATCACGCTCTCGGCCGCGCACTCGCTCGGCATTGAGGTCGACATGTTCTCGGCGCTCTTCCTCTCCGTCATCGCGAGCGTGTGCGCCGCAGGCACCTCGGGCGTGCCCGGGGGCTCCCTCATGCTGATCCCGCTCGCCTGCGGCCTTTTCGGCATCGACCAGGACACGGCCATGCAGGTCGTGGCCGTAGGCTTCATCATCAGCGTGCTGCAGGACTCGACCGAAACGGGCCTCAACTCCTCGTCCGACGTGCTCTTCACGATCGCCGCCTGCTACCGCGCCGACCGCCTCAAGGCTGAGAACGGCTCGGAAAAAGGGGCGGAAAAAGACAAAGGCGAAGGCTGAAAAAAACTGTAGAATACGGTGTTTTGCCTAATAAGTTCTACTTAATAAGGGGAGTGCGTCGAAATCGCTCCCCGCGCAAGACACGCAAAACACGAGATTCCGGCGCGGACGGTCGCCTTACGCCGTCCGCGCCTTTTTGCAACCCACATTTCCCCCGAGTTCCCTTCCCATGACCGAACCCGACCTGACGCCCAAGGCGCCGCTCGTACGCGAGGACGAGCACCCTCAATTCGAAAGAACCATGAAGGCCCGTCACCTGATCATGCTGTCCCTGGGCGGCGTGATCGGGACGGGCCTTTTCTTCAACACGGGCTTCGTGATCGGAGAGACCGGCGCCTTCGGCACGGTCGTCGCCTATCTGATCGGCGCGCTCGTCGTCTACCTCGTCATGCTCTCGATGGGAGAGCTCTGCGTCGCCATGCCGCAGACGGGTAGCTTTCACCTCTATGCGTCGACCTTCATCGGGCCGCGCACGGGCTTTACGGTCGCGTGGCTCTATTGGGTGACCTGCACGGTGAGCGTCGGCACGTCCCTCACGGGGGCGGGGCTCGCCATGCAGTACTGGTTCCCGAACGTCGACGTCTGGATATGGTGCCTCGTCTACTGCCTCCTGATTCTTGCGATGAACGTCTTCACGACGAAGTTCTTCGCCGAGGGCGAATTCATCTTCTCGCTCATCAAGGTGGTCACGATCCAGGTCTTCATCATCGCGGGCGGCCTTGCGGTCTTCGGCGTCATTCCGCTCGCGGACGGCTCTCCCGCGCCTTACTTGAGCAACATCACGGACGGCGGCCTCTTCCCGAACGGGCTTCTACCGCTTCTCACCACGATGATCGCGGTGAACTTCGCCTTCTCGGGCACGGAACTCATCGGCGTCGCCGCGGGCGAAACGCAGAATCCCGAAAAGGTCATTCCGATGGCCGTGCGCACGACCGTCGTGCGTCTCGTGCTCTTTTTCATCGGCACGATCGTGATCCTCGCCGCACTCCTGCCGCTCGAAGAAGCCTCCATCCTGAAGAGCCCCTTCGTGACGGTCTTTGAGCGCATCGGCATTCCGTATGCCGCGGACCTCTTCAACTTCGTGATCCTCACGGCCGTCATCTCGGCCGCGAACTCGAACCTCTACGCCGCGGGCCGCATGATCTGGGCGCTCGCGCACGACGGCATGCTGCCCGCCTGGGTCTCCAAGCGCACCAAGCGCGGCCTTCCCGTCAATGCCATCATGCTCTCGATGCTGGGCGGCTGGCTTGCGCTCTTTACCTCGGTCTTCGCCGCCGACACGGTCTTCGTGGTGCTCACCGCCATCGTGGGCTTCTCCGTCGTGGCCGTCTGGATCGCGATCAGCGTCGCGCACATCGGCTTTCGACGCCGCCTCAAGGCCGAAGGCCGGTCGCCGCGCGATCTGGCCTGGCACGCGCCGCTCTTCCCCCTCGTGCCGATTCTCGCCATCGTGCTCTGTTCGGTAGCCTTCATCGGCCTTCTCTTTGACCCTGAACAGCGCCTGGCGCTCTACTTCGGCGTTCCCTTCGCCGCAGCCTGCATGATCCTCTATCCGCTCATCGCGCGCCGTCGCGACGAGCGCCGGGCGCTTGCGGCCGAGGCCGAATCCTCCCGCTGAAACCGATGACATCCGTCCATTGAAAACGGGGCGCCCAAGCGCCCCGCCGATCGACGTTCGAAACCGTTGTTCAAAACCGTCGTTCAACAGCAATAAGAGCGGCCTTTCCGCGAGGGAAGCGCCGCTCGTTTTTTATCCGCCGCTGCCTCAGAAGCGTGCGAAGGCATCCTTGGCATCAACGACGCAGGCGAGGGCGAGTTGCGCGAGCACGCGGGCCTTCTGCGGATTGAGCGTGCCCGAGGGAATGAACCCGGCTTCCTGCCATTCGGCCAGCCCCTCAACCGTCATGCCGCTTCCCGTGCGGGAGGCGCGTATGACGAGCACCCCGGCCGCCGCGGCTTCATAGAGCGCAGGCAAAGCCTCTTCGTGGATCGAGCCGTTGCCCGTGCCCGCATGCACGATGCCGGCGGCGCCCGCAGCCAAAGCAGCCTTCACCATGACGCCGTCGTCGTCAACGTGGGAGTAGACGATGTCGACGCGGGGCAGGGCGCCGTGAGCCTTGACGTATGCTTCAAGCGCCTCAAGCGTGAAGGGCGTCGCCTGGGTGTGAGGCTTCTCGGTCCTGCCGATGAATTCGACGTGCGTGCCCGCAATCATGCCGATCATGCCGAGATCGGGCCCGCGGAAGGTGGCGACGTTGGTGGGATGCGTCTTCGTCGCATCGCGCGCCGAGACGATCACGTCGTTCAAGGCGATCATCACGCCGCGACCGCGAGCCTTCGGGTCTGCGGCGATGCGCACGGCGTTGAGAAGGTTGAGCGGGCCTTCGGCAGAGAGCGCCGTTGCGGGGCGCATGGCGCCCGTCAGCACCACGGGCTTTTCGCTCTTGAGAACGAGGTTGAGGAACCAGGCGGTTTCCTCCATCGTGTCTGTCCCGTGCGTGATGACGACGCCCGAAACGTCTTCGCGCTCGAGCGCCTCCTGAACGGCACGCGCGAGCGTCATCCAGACCTTAGAGGTCATCGAGCTCGAATCAATGTTCGAGACCTGCGCGGCCTCGACTTGCGCCACGTCGGCGAGCATCGGCACGGCCGAAAGCAGGTCGGCGACGCCCAACCCCTGAATGCTGTAGCCCGTCATCTGCGTGGCGCTCGCGCCCGAACTGACGATGGTGCCGCCCGTGGCGAGAATCACGACTTTGGAAGCGCACTGCGCCATAAACCGTCTCCTTATTTCTGTACAAATGGCCTGAAGGGTAAAGATGACAAAGGATACATCGTCCCGACCAAGAAGGCCTTGTCCCTCGGCGCCATTCATCACCGCCGCCGTGCCCCTGCCGATCGGTCGCGCCGCAAGGGCAGCCCAAGAAAAAAGGCTCCTGCGCAGAAAGCGTGGAGCCTCTTTAATCAATTCCCTAACAGGATTACTTTACAGTCACGAGCCGCACGAGCTCGAGCGTCATCTCGAGCGACTTGTGCAGGCTCGGGAGCGGCAGGAATTCGGCATAGCTGTGGAAGTTGCACGCGCCCGTGAAGTAGTTGGGCGTCACGAGTCCCTTGGCGGAGAGCGCGGAGCCGTCCGTGCCGCCTCGCATGGCGATCGTGTTGGTCTTGATGCCGAGGTTCTCGGCCGCGGTGTAGAGGAAGTCGACCGGACGCTTGTCGTCGCCCAGACTGTCGGCGATGTTGTCATAGACGTCGGTGATCACCGCTTCGATGACGGCGCGCGGATGCTGCGCGCGCACGGCTTCGACCGCTTCCTTGACGAAGGCCTTGCGGGCTTCGTAGCGCTTTCTGTCAAAGTCGCGGATGTTCATCGTGAGGCGGCATTCCGCAGCGTTGGCCGAGCAGTCCGTGAACCACCAGTAGCCTTCTTTCCCTTCCGTGTGCTCGGGCGTCTGCAGGCGGTCGAACCTATTGATGAGGTCGGTCGCCACGAGAAGGGGATTCACGAGAACGCCCTTGGCGCTCATCGGGTGCGCCGTCACGCCCTCAATGCGGATCGTGACCGACGCGGCGTTGAAGGTCTCCCAGACGATTTCGCCCAAGGCGCAGCAGTCGATGGTGTAGGCGAAGTCGACCTTGAACTTCTCAAGATCAAGGAGTTTCGAGCCGCACAGGCCGATCTCCTCGTCGGGCACGAATGCCACGCGGATGTCGCCGTGCGGGCGGTTTTCACGAATCACGACGGAGAGCATCGTCATGATGTTGGCGACGGCCGCCTTGTTGTCGGCGCCGAGCACGCTCGTGCCGTCCGTGAAGACGATGTCCTGACCCGCATAGGCGGCAAGTTCCGGATGCTCCTCAAGACGCACCCAAATGTCCTTCTCAGTGTTGAGGAGAACGTCTCCGCCTTCGTAGTGAATCACCTGCGCCTTCACGTCGGGCGAGAGGCTCACGGGCACCGTGTCGAGATGCGCGACCCAGCCCACGGCCGGCGCGCCTTCGACGTTGGCGGGCAGAAGCGCCGTCAGAATGGCGTGTTCGTTGAGTTCGATCTCGACGAGCCCGAGCGCCTTGAGTTCCTCGGCAAGAAGCTTGGCGAGTTCGCGCTGGCCTTCCGAGCTCGGGACGCACCCGGTCTTGGGGTCGCTTTCGGACGAAACGGCGACGTAGCGCAGGAAGTTGTCCTTCAGTTCGGAGACGTAGGGAAGATTGCTGTCGGTCATGGCGGCGTGTCCTTGTTGTTATGTGAGCCGTCAATCTTATCAGGCGAGAGAACGAAAAGGCGTTCGGCTTTTTCACGACAGAAGGGACACCGTGCAACCGAGAGGAGTTGAAGGATTCGGCGAACGCATCATCTCAAAGGCGACACTGCCATTCAACCTTTTTGAAGGAAAAGACGTGAGGAGAGGAGAGGAGAGGACACAAAAGAAAACCCCGCCAGGTCTGAATATCCAGAGACAGGCGGGGATGATGCGGTTCGTATGATTCCGTGCTACTTCACGGGCGGATAGACGTAACCCGAATCAAAGCCGATCGGAATGTCGAGGCCCCAGAAGGCGTAGAGCACGAAGGTGAGCGCGATGAGGAGCGCAAACGTGTAGGGGATCATCATGGAGCTCAGCGTCCCGACGCCCGCCTGCTTGCAGTACTTCTGGCAGTACATGATGAGGAGCGGATAGAAAGGGAACATCGGCGTGCAGACGTTCACGGCTGAGTCGGAGACGCGGAAGGCGGCCTGGGTGAGCTCGGGCGAGATGCCGAGCATCATCAGCATCGGAACGAAGATGGTCGAGAGGATCGCCCACTTCGAGGTCGCCGACGTGATGAGGAGGTTGAGAAGGCCGGTGAAGATGATGATGCCCAGAAGCGAGCCCGCCGACGGCATGCCGAGGTCCTTGAGGAATTCGGCGCCCGAGATGGCGAGGAGCGTGCCGATGCCGGACTTGCCGAAGACGTAGAGGAACTGCGCGGCGAAGAAGGCAAAGACCATGAAGCCCAGAAGCATCTTCATGACTTCCTCCATCGACTTGATGACGTCGGTCGAGGACTTGAAGGTGCCCGCGGCGTAGCCGTAGACGATGCCGGGCAGCGCGAAGAAGATGAAGATGAGCGGAACGATGGCCTGCATCACAGGAGACTTCGGGCTCGTGAGCGAGCCGTCGGGCGCGCGGAGCATCGAGTTGTCGGGCCAGCAGAGCGCAAAGAGAATGACGGCAAGGCCGAGGAACACGGTGCAGGCCTTTCGGTAGGCGCGGTTTTCAACGTCGCTCACCGGCGTGATCTTGAGATCCGGATCGTTTGCAAGCCCCTTGTCGAGCGGCATCGTTGCCCAGAGGCGCGGCTCGACGATCTTGTCGGTCACGTACCAGCAGGCCGCGATCACGAAGAAGGTGCCGCCCAAGGCAAAGAAGTAGTTGCAGAGCACGTTCACCGAATAGGACGCGTCGATCGTCTGGGCCGCGGCCTGCGTGAAGGACTGCATGACCGGGTCGATCACGGACGGCGTGTAGGAGGCCGTGAAGCCGCCCGAGAGGCCGGCGAACGAGCAGGCGACGCCCGCGAGCGGATGGCGGCCGGCGCAGTAGAACATCAGGGCCGCGAGCGGCATGAGGATCACGTACACCGAGTCGCTCGCCACGTGGCAGAGAATCGAGACGATCACCACGGCGGGCGTGAGCGCGGCGCGCGGGATGTAGCTCATGAGCTTGCGCAGGAGCGTGTGGATGAAGCCCGAGCCTTCGGCGATGCCGATGCCGAGCGTAGCCACGAGCGTGATGCCGAGCGGCGGGAAGCCCATGAAGTTCTTCACCGAATTCACGATGAGGTCGAGGATGTTCGCCGGCGCGAGCATGTTCGTCACGCTGATCGCGGCGCCCGTCGACGGATGCTTGTAGTCAAACGAAACGAAGGAAAGCGCGAGAGAGATCACGAGCGTGATGACGAGCGCCCAGATGAAGAGCATCGTGATGTGCGGCAGCTTGTTGCCGGCACGCTCGATGGCGTTGAGGAAGCGGTTGAGGCCTCCCGTGGGTTGCGGGGGATTGGAGGTCATTTTTCTTTTGCTGTTGTGGATGGAAGACGGCCCGTTAGTGGCAGTGGCCGAAGGGCTTATTGTACGGAAAAACCCAAAAACCTTCCGCGCGCCGCCCAAAGCCTCTGCGGACGGCGTCCGCAATTGGCACGTTTTGAAGCAAGTGATTCTTATTTGCGACATCCCGAACACCCGAAGGAAAAGACGCCGAAAGGGACCAAATCGAAGGCAGAGAAAAGCGCCCGAAGAGAGCCCGTGCCCCTACGCGCCCCGCCCGAAGACAGTCCTCGCTTCAGTCTTTGCTTCAGACCTTGCTTCAGCGTCGGATAATGCTTCTTCGGCATAATGCGCACGAGCATGGAGGAAGAGCCTCCTCGGGCGCGTCCCGAGATCCTCCCGAAAGACCAACCACACCGAAAGAGGAAGAACAACAAAATGTCCATCCTGCGCACCGCCGCCGCGCTTGCCGCCGCCCTTACGCTTTCCACCGCCTTTGCCGCACCGCCGCCAGAAGTGGCCGAGTTCGAAGGCCAGTGGCGCGGCCGTCTCGTCACGGTCGATGGCAACCCCACGAAGACCAATCTGAGCATCGACAAGTACGGCTGCTTCGTGCTCTTTCAGACCGACGTCAACGGCGCCGCCCAGTCTGCGGGCACCGTTGAGGTGAAGGACGGCGTCATGACGCTCGTCGACGCCAAGACCGGTCCCTACATGGTGCTCAAGGTTTCCGACGACGGCCGTCTCGTGCAGGACGTCCTCGGCAAGCTCCCGAAGAACTGCTGCTTCCTCAAGCGCCGCTGAGAACTCTCCGCCCAATCCCGAAGGCCTCGCTCAAATCCTGAGCGGGGCTTCTTTTTTTGCGCACCCAATCGAGCCGACCGCCGGTACACGACCATGAGACGGGAAAAGGGCGCCCAAGGCGGGCGCGGTGTGCAAAAGCTTCGTGCGGGCTCACATCAAGCGGAATCTCCTTTCGAGGTATTTCGCGCGCGCCCGCCTTCGTGCATAATGTCCTTCTCTTATTAGGAGTTTCCCCCAGATGTCCATCGAGAAGACGCTTCAAACGCTAGCCCATGACGAATTGTCGGACGCCGACATCGTTTATCTCCTCGGCCTCACGGCCCCAGAAGAATGCGAGCTCCTCAGGAAGGCCGCCTTCGACAAAACGACGGAACTCATGGGGAACTTCGTCTACTATCGCGGCCTCATCGAATTCTCGAACATCTGCACGGCGAGCTGCCGCTACTGCGGCATCCGGCGCGAGAATCACGACGTCGCGCGCTACACGATGAGCAAGGAGGAGATCGTCGCCGCCGCCAAGTGGGCGGCCGAGCAGGGATACGGCTCGATCTGCCTGCAGTCGGGCGAGCGCCGCGACAAAAAGTACATCGCCTTCGTGGAGGAGTGCCTTGAGGCCATCCATGAGGCGACGGTCTCGAAGCAGCTTCCCGACGGCGTCGGCGTGACGCTCTCGCTCGGCGAGCAGACGATTGAAACCTACCGGCGACTCGCGAAGGCTTCCGGCAACCCCGCCAACCTGCGCTACCTGGCCCGCTTTGAAACCTCGAACCCCGAACTCTTCAAGGTGCTCCACGGCGCACGCGGCGACCACGAAAAGGAGCTTCAGAACCGCTTCCGCATGCTTCGCGACCTGCGCGAGGCGGGCTACCAGGTGGGCACCGGCGTCATGATCGGCATTCCGGGCCAAACGCTTGAGGATCTCTGCCGCGACATCCGCACCTTCCAGAAGTTCGACGTCGACATGATCGGCATGGGGCCCTACCTCATGAGCGAAGGCGGCGAGCTTCAGGAGTACGGCCAGATGGCGCCCGAAGCGCTTCTGCAGCTCGCGCTCAACATGATCGCGGTCACGCGTCTCGTGCTGGGCCCCGTCAACATCGCCGCCGCCACGGCCCTTCAGGCCATCCGCGACGACGGCCGTGAACTCGGCGTCTCCTACGGCGCCAACGTCGTGATGCCCAACCTCTCGCCCCAACGCTACCGCGAGGGCTATCAGCTCTACGACAACAAGCCCTGCCTTGACGACGAACCCACGCAATGCGCCTCCTGCCTTGAAAACCGCCTGCGTCCGATCGGCCGCCGGGTGGGCTGGAACATGAGCGGCAGCTCCCGCCGGTGGTTGCGCCGAAACGGACGCCCCGACGAGGCCGTCCCCGAAAACCTGCGCATGAAGACCCTGAACGGAAGGAAGATTATTCCGATTGCGGCCGCAAACGTTGCCTACGAACAACATTGAAATCAGGCACCCTCACCGTCCCTGAACGCCCCAACGACCCTCCGAGCCCCGCCGGCCTTGACGCCCCGCGGGGCTTTTCTTTACCCAAAAAACGCTGTCCCGCAATGAATTTCGTCTTAGCGACCGCTCAGGAGAGAAGAGCGGCCGCGTCGCTCATGCATGCACGTCCGGCGTCAATTTGAAGAACAGAGAATTGACCTTTTGATTGCGCTCATTAGAATCAACGCTTTCATCTGGATTCGGGTAAACCCGCCCAAAAGCAGCGGCAAGTCAGCTGTTGCACCCGGAGCTTCGGCATAACCCTCTGCCTTCCCGCGTCCATCAGACCCTCACTCACCACAGTCTTCCTCATGATGTCCGACATCCGCACGATCCTCCTTGGGATCGGTCAATTTCTCTTTTGCGCGCTTTTGAGCTGCCTCGCCTACGGCCTCTATGTACTCAACCTTGAGGTGCGGGTGCCCGTCGAAAGCGTCATTGAACTAGGCCAAGAAGCGCTCCTTCTGGCATCGGGCCTTCTCATGGTTTGGACCGCACGCCGCGAAATAGGGCTCGCGGGCGGCCTATGGCTCGTCGCAGGCTTTCTGCTCACGCTCTTCATCCGCGAGCTTGACGGCTGGATGGACGACATCGCACCTCACTTCTGGGTTTACGTGGCGATCATCTGGCTCTGCGCCGTTGCCTGGCTCGTGAAGGACGCGGGCCTCTGGTCGGTCATTCCGGGGCTCGCGCACTTCATCGGGCACCGCGCCTTTCCGATCATCTGCGCGGGCGTGGCGATCCTCCTCGTCTACTCGCGCCTCTACGGCATGAGGAGCCTGTGGCTCGCCTATGCGGGCGACGCATGCCTCGGGTTTTACTCGGTGAAGACGCTCTCGGAAGAGTCGACCGAACTTCTCGCCTACATGATGATCTTCACGAGCACCGCCTTTTATGCAGGGAACTGCCTGCGCATGCGGCGGCGCCGGGAGCGCGCCTTGAGTCGAAGGACACTCGAGATGCAGGGTTGAGCTTCGTGCTGCTGCCAAGACAAAGACCCGCCGTCCGGAAGGAGGCGGGTCTTTTGCTTGGAGCCTTGAAGCAGGCCGTCACTGCATCTTGGAGAGCATGTTCGCCGCAATGCGCCGCACGAGCGAGCGCGGCAAAAAGCGCGTGATCCAGGCGCCGAACCGGTTGGTTGCGCCCTCGAGCACGACGACGCGCCCCGCCATCATGCCCCTGAATCCGACCTCGGCAACCTTGGCCGGGTCGGCGGACAAGCGCTCGAAGGGACTGTCCTGCTTGAGACCCGCCGTGACGCCGAAGTGCGTTCTCGTCGGGCCCGGGCAGAAGGCCGTGACGGTGACGCCGGTGTCCTTGAGCTCCTCGGCGAGGGATTCGGTGAAGGAGAGCACATAGCTCTTCGTGGCCCCGTAGACGCCGAGGTAGGGACAGGCCTGAAAGGCCGCCGTGGAGGCGACGTTCATGATGCGCCCGCGGCCTTCGCGCTTCATGCGGCGCGCCATGCGAAGCGAGAGCGAGGTGAGGGCCATGACGTTGAGTCGGATCATCTTCTTCAACATCGCCTCGTCCATGTCGACCGCGGGCCCGAACGCGCCGAAGCCCGCGTTGTTGATGAAGATCTCGGGCACGATCCTGCGGTCGGAGAGCCAGCCCGAAATCTGGTCGACGGCGCCCGCCGCCGTAAGGTCAAGCGCGAGCAGGTGGGTTTCGGTCCTCAGGTCGCGGCTCAGCACTTCAAGGGCGTGCATGTTGCGTGCGATGAGGAGGAGGCGGTAGCCCTCCTGGGCTGCGAGCTTGGCGAGCTCCCGGCCGATGCCGCTCGAAGCGCCGGTGATGACGGCGAGCGGCTGAATGTGTTCAGGCATTGATCTGACTCATGAGAATTCCGAGATGCCGAAAGTTTACAACGCCTGCCAAACGCCTGCCCGCCTTAGAAAGCCGGGAATCCGAAAGAACGGGATAAACCCATAAGACAAAGAACCTAGAGCGTTTGCGCGAGCGCACGACAAGCGAAAATAGGCTCTCCGACCGCTCAAAGTGAGGCGCAGGCGCGCGCTATTTCGGGCGCCGGTCCGAACGCGCCCATGAACGGAAGAGGGTGCGGAAAACCCGTTTCGCCGTGACGATTTCTTGGTAAAGTACGGGCGTTCGATTGTCACCATCTCAACCCGATCATCTCAACCCGATTGAAGAAGCTTCCGCCGTGAGGGCGTCCTAAAAGCCATGGAAAATTCTAACCAGCGCCCGCAGGGCCCACGATCCCGCAGCCTTTCGGCCCGAGTCCTTCTGCTCGTGAGCGGCATGGCCGTGCACACGCTCGGCATTGCGCTCATCACGAGGGCGATGCTCGGCACGACGCCCATCAGCACGCTGCCGCTCACGCTCTCGGCCGTTCTCGGCGTCACGCTCGGCACCACGACCTTCGTGGTCAACATCGCCTTCTTTCTCGCGCAGATCGCGCTCCTCAAGTCGCGATTCGAGCGCCGGCAGTGGCTGCAGC
>ERZ1026870.907-NODE-907-length-15223-cov-127.744396_pt1 | contig 15223 bp, 10 predicted proteins | sample MGYA00380165_ERZ1026870 | MGnify/ENA primary metagenome ERZ1026870 (study PRJEB33269, sample SAMEA4719801) | human gut metagenome | biome: human-associated habitat; feature: organic feature; material: feces | place: Cameroon | collected 2013-10 ...
AGATCATGATATTTCTTTATATTGGTTACTATCTATAAATACGTGAACTCTCTGAGGAAAATGCCGCATCGTCTGCCGGCCATTTCCCCAGAGAGATATTTATATCTGAAAATTAACCCAGAACTTCGATTGCCTTGCGAAGACGACGCAATGTCTCCTCCTTACCAAGGAAGGCAGAGATGTCGAACATGCCAGGACCCTTACCCTCACCAACGAGAGTCAAGCGGAAGGCGTTCATCACGTCGCCGAGCTTATAGCCCTTGTCCTCTACCCACTTCAATACGATTGGCTCCTGACCCTCGATAGAGAAATCCTCAATGCCCTCGAGTACCTCAGCGAGTTCGGTCATCTGCTGTGCAGAATACTCCTTCCAGCGCTTCTTGGCGGTCTTGGCATCATACTCTGTAGGAGGAATGAAGAAGAATGAGCACAATGGCCACAACTCATAGACGAAGTTCACACGGTCCTTCATCATGTGTACCACCTGCTTTACTCTATCCAAAGTCTCCTCTACACCATTGTTGGCAACAATTGGTGCAAAGAGGTTGGCAATCTCATCATCACTCTTCTTGAGAATGTACTCGTGGTTGAACCAGATACCTTTCTTGAAGTCGAACTTGGCGCCAGCCTTAGAGCAGCGGGAGATATCGAATGCCTTCACCAACTCGTCGAGAGAGAAGATTTCCTGCTCTGTACCTGGGTTCCAGCCGAGGAGCGCCAGGAAGTTGACCACTGCCTCTGGGAAGTAGCCACTCTCACGATAACCGGAAGAAACCTCACCCGTCTTAGGGTCGTGCCACTCCAATGGGAATACAGGGAAACCAAGGCGGTCGCCATCACGCTTAGAGAGCTTACCCTTACCCTCTGGCTTGAGGAGCAAAGGCAGGTGGGCGAAGCGAGGCATGGTGTCCTCCCATCCGAATGCCTGATAAAGAAGAACGTGCAATGGAGCACTAGGCAACCACTCCTCACCACGGATTACGTGAGAGATTTCCATCAGGTGGTCGTCTACGATGTTGGCCAAGTGATAGGTTGGCAATTCGTCTGCGCTCTTATAGAGTACCTTGTCATCCAAGATGTCGCTCATCACCTTCACGTCGCCACGAATCATATCGTTGACGTGGATTTCCTGTCCTGGCTCAATCTTGAAGCGAACGGTGTACTGCTTGCCGTCGGCTATCAGCTGATCCACCTTCTCCTTAGAGAGAGTCAGGGAATTGCGCATCTGCATACGGGTATGAGCATCATACTGGAAGTTCTGAATTTCGGCACGCTTAGCCTCCAACTCCTCAGGAGTATCGAAAGCGATGTAAGCCTTGCCATTGTCCAAAAGCTGCTGCACATACTTCTTATAGATGTCGCGACGCTCGCTCTGGCGGTAAGGACCATGCTCACCACCGAAGCTCACACCCTCGTCAAACTGGATGCTCAGCCACTTGAAGGATTCCAGGATGTATTCCTCGGCTCCAGGAACGAAACGATGAGAGTCAGTATCCTCGATACGGAACACGAGTTCACCACCATGCTGGCGGGCAAACAAATAATTATAAAGGGCAGTACGAACACCACCGATATGCAATGCACCCGTTGGACTTGGGGCAAAACGCACTCTTACTTTTCTATCTGTCATGTCTTATTTTATAGCTAATTTTAAATTTTTCTGCAAATTTACATCTTTTTTTGCGATTATAATAGTTTTTTTTCGTATTTTCGCACTGTGAATGGGAATTAATCGTAGAAAAGTGGCTTTTTTGCTCAAAACAGAGGAAAATGAGCAGCTATTTCGCCCCATATCAGAAGTTAGTTAACAAGAGTATTCACGACTAAACAAAGCGATACAATATGAGCATATTTAACAATCCGGAGGAGAACTTCTGGCGCAACTTCATCACCAAGGTCGTCCTCATCCTCTTCACCGTTTCCATCATTGTATGGTTCCTGCCACGCAATGAGGGCAGACAGTTCCGCTACGATATAGGCAAACCGTGGATGTATGGTTCTGTCATTGCCACCTTCGACTTCCCTATCTACAAGACTGACGAGTCGATCAAGCACGAACAGGATTCGCTGCTCAAGCAGTTCCAACCTTACTATACGGTGAACACCACCGTGGGTGACGAACAGGTTAAGCGATTCCTCCACGACTTCAGCCAGGGCATCCCGGGATTGCCGAAGGAATTTGTGGGGCTTGTTGCCCAGCAGCTGCATCATGTTTACCAGACGGGAATCGTAAGTACCCCCGAGTACAATCGCATCTACAAGGATTCCACAAGCATGATCCGCATCATCAGCGGCAAGAACGTAAAGAGCGTACCCATCGGTACGTTCTACTCTACCATTGCTGCATACGAGCGCATTTTCTTCAACCAGCAGATTGCCGAACAGCGACAGATTCTATCACGCTGCAACCTGAACGACTACGTGGAGCCTAACCTGATATACGACAAGGAACGCTCGGAGACGGAGAAGACCGATTTGCTGAGCAGCATTCCGCTGGCAAGCGGTATGGTGATGAGCGGTCAGAAAATCATCGACCGTGGTGAAGTCATCACCCCTTCCAACTATCGGGTGCTCACATCCTTTGAAAAAGAGACGAAGCGCCGCAGTTCCACCGAGGATGAACTTACCACCACCATCATCGGCCAGGTACTTTTTATCTTCCTCCTCGTCATCATGTTCACCAGCTATCTCACGCTGTTCCGCAAGGATTACTTCGACAAGCCTCGCAGCATCACCATGCTCTATGCAATGATTACGCTGTTCCCTATCTTCGTGTCACTCATCATGAAGCACAATTTCTTCAGCGTCTACATCATCCCATTCGCCATGGCCCCTATCTTTGTGCGCGTGTTCATGGATTCCCGAACGGCATTCATCACCCATGTCACGATGATCCTCATCTGTGCGGCTGCGGTGAAATACCAGTACGAGTTTATCATCGTACAGCTGGCATCAGGTCTGGTGGCCATCTACAGCCTGCGTGAACTTTCCAAGCGTTCTCAGATATTCATCACGGCCCTGCTGGTCACCCTGAGCAGCGGCATAGTATATCTCGCCCTCCAGCTGATGCAGGACAACCAGGTATTCAACATCGACCGCAGCATGTACACCTATTTCACCGTGAATGGCATCTTCCTGCTGTTGTCCTATCCGCTCATGTATATCATCGAGAAGACTTTCGGATTCACCTCAAATGTCACCCTCTTCGAGCTGTCTAACACCAACAAGGGATTGCTCCGCAACCTGAGCGAGATTGCACCGGGCACCTTCCAGCATTCCATCACGGTGGGTAACCTGGCAGCAGAGATTGCCAACCGCATCGGTGCCAACAGTCTGCTGGTACGTACGGGCGCACTCTATCACGACATCGGAAAGATGACCAACCCAGTGTTCTTCACGGAGAACCAGGCGGGCGTGAATCCCCACGACCAGTTGAGCGACCTGGAGAGTGCCCAGATCATCATCAGCCACGTAACCGAGGGTCTGAAGATGGCAGAAAAGGTGGGACTTCCGGGCATCATCAAGGATTTCATCACCACCCATCACGGCACAGGCCTGACCAAGTATTTCTATGTAAATTATTGCAATGAGCACCCTACTGAGGTGGTGGACAAATCACTATTCCAGTATCCGGGACAGAACCCATTCACCCGCGAACAGGCCATTCTGATGATGGCTGATACCGTGGAAGCAGCTTCCCGCTCGCTCAATGAATACACAGAAGAGAGCATCAGCAACCTGGTAAACAAACTCATCGACGGACAGGTGGCAGAGGGCTTCTTCAAGGAATGTCCTATCACCTTCCGCGACATCGCCCTCGCCAAGCTTGTATTGACAGAGCGACTCAAGGCCATCTATCATACCCGCATCTCTTACCCTCACATGAATACGAAGGCTGAGAAAAATGCAAAGAGTGACACTCCTGAACAGGAGGAAGCTCAAAACGAGGAAAAAATGATAGAAAAGGCGGAAAGCTAAGCACTTACGCCTTGCCTTTTTACATCTTAAAAACTCCTTTTTCTTGCACAATCTTGTAGAACTGTGCAAGAAAAAGGAGTTTTTGCGTTAATATATTTTAAATAAACTCCCGTTTTAATAGAGAAATAGAACATTATAATTACCTTTGCGGACGTTTTTATTTAATATTATTAAAATGAAGAAAGTAAAATTAGTTAGTTTAGCCATTGCGATGGCTTGTGCAGCACCTTCTTTTGCAGGTGGTTTGCTCACTAATACCAACCAGCATGTTGCATTCAACAGAATGATGAGCCGTGAGGCTTCTATCGGTATTGACGGCGTTTACTACAATCCTGCCGGCGTTGTATTCATGGGTGAAGGAAAGCATCTTGCCATCAACTGGCAGTTGGCTTACCAGACACGTAGCATTGAAAATGATTATCCATTGTTCACTAACAATGTGAACAATCCTACTACTCCACGCGAGTTCAAGGGTAAGGCGTTTGCGCCTGTCATCCCTTCTTTCCAGTATGCTTATAATAAAGGCAGATGGTCACTCCAGGCAGGCTTCGCCCTTACAGGTGGCGGCGGAAAGTGTACCTTCGATGATGGATTGGGCTCTTTCGAGAAGATTGTTGCCGAAACTGCTTTGGCAGCTTGCCAGTTAGCAGGTGCTGTTGATCAGGTTGCAGCGCAGTATGGTATTCCTGCCGTTTTCACCAGCGATAAGAACTTCGGAAAGGAAGGCAAATATAGCTACAACAGCTATATGCACGGTCGCCAGTACTACTATGGTCTCTCTCTGGGTGCCGCTTATAAGTTCAGCGACAACTTCAGCGCATTCGCAGGTGTACGTGGTATCTATGCATCTACTAACTACTACGGATATGTAGAAGATATCAAGGTTGGCAACATGCCTCTCTATAAGGTGCTCGACCCAACCAAGGAAACAGCTGCCAACATTGAGTTGAGCTGTGACCAGAGCGGTGTGGGCTTCACTCCTATTATTGGTGTGGATTTCAAGACTGGCAAGTGGAACTTCGCAGCTAAATACGAGTTCAAGACTCGCATTCGCTTGAAGAACAAGTCAGTAAACCAGGTGCCTAGTATCGGTAACCTTCCTGACAACCTCCGCAATGCTTACATCGCAGGCGGTGTACCTGAGCAGGCTGCTGATGCTATCTTGAATAACGCCACCATCCAGGGAGCAATGGGTCAGTTGAAGACCCAGTTCGACACCAAGCTTGATAAGGCTATCGGCGAATACGCAGATGGTAAGAAGATTGCAGGCGATATTCCTGCATACCTGGCACTTGGTGTAGGTTACAGCCCTGTAAATGCCGTACGCGTAAACGTAGGTTTCCACTGGTTCGACGACAAGCACGCTACATCATACAACAATCGTCAGGAGAAATTGGACCGTGGTACCTTGGAGTACAACGCAGGTGTTGAGGTGGATGTCAACAAGAAAATTACCTTGAGTACAGGTTGGCAGAACACCAACTATGGCTTGAGCGATGAGTATATGGATGACAAGTCATTCGTTGTTGGTTCTAACTCTGCTGCCGTCGGTGGTGTTTACCACATCAACAAGAAGATGGATTTGAACGTGGCTTACTTCCACACATTCTATCAGCATAAGAAGACCTCAGAGAATGTTCAGCTCAGTGCAGACAAGAGCATCAACTACACCTCTGACTACACCCGTAACAACAACGTGTTTGCGGTGGGTCTCGATATCAACTTCTAAAGAAGAGGTTGAAAAAAGTAGAATTAGACTTATGTTTCCTAAACATAATAGATCAATTCATAACTACAAACATGCAAAAAAGGCTATCCCTTTCCTTCGATTGGGATAGCCATTTTTTTATTTTGTAGCAGCAATCGTCTGTCTGATTATTGCGGATCCACATCATAATATATCTGCAAAGCTCCATACCTCGGATCTTTTGCCATCATCTGCTGGGCATACTTCAGATATTCGCGCACCTTCTTCTGGTCGATACCATTCTCCAGCTTGATGACAATCTTGCGGATATTCATTGTCTTTACACGTGCCACAGCCGGCTTATCCGGTCCGAGCACTCTTTCGCCAAACCAGCTTCTCAGCGTCTTGCCGAGTTCCAGACTTGCCTGCTGGCAAACCTTCTCGTTCTTATGTTTCAGGTACACGTTGATAAGATGGAAGAACGGTGGATAATGAAACATTCTTCTCTCTTCCAGGATGCCCTTGAAGAGGGCTTCGTAATCATTGTGCACCACCTGACTGATGACAGGAAGCGTAGGATTCTTGGTCTGCAGAATCACGAGTCCCCGCTTGCCCTTTCTTCCGGCTCTTCCGCTCACCTGCGCCATCATCATGAAGGCATGCTCGTAGGCTCTGAAGTCAGGATAGTTCAGCATCGAGTCGGCATTCAGAATACCCACAACCCTCACTTTGTCAAAGTCGAGACCTTTGGATATCATCTGCGTACCTATCAGAAGATTGGTCTTTCCCGATGAGAAGTCGCTGATCAGTCGCTCGTAGGCATTGCGCGTACGGGTGGTATCCAGGTCCATGCGGGCGATACGTGCCTCGGGGAATATCTCGGCTATCTGGTCTTCTATGCGTTCCGTTCCGATACCTCGTCCCATCAGTTCCGTACTACCGCAGTTAGGGCATACCGTAGGCACGGGATAGGTGAATCCGCAGTAATGGCAGGTCAGCAGATTGATGCTCTTATGCAGGGTGAGCGAAACATCACAGTTCTTGCATTTCGGGACCCATCCGCACACCTTGCACTCTATCATCGGTGCAAATCCCCTTCGGTTTTGGAAGAGAATGGCTTGCTCACCATTCTTCAACGCCTCCCTCACCGCTGCCAGCAACTGTGGCGAATAAGCCCCCGTCATCATCTTTCTATGGCGAAGGTCCTTCACATCCACCACCTGAATCTCCGGCAATTGGATGTCCTTGAATCTCGTCTTCAGTTCCACCAGTCCATACTTGCCCTGCTGCGCATTGTAATAACTCTCCATTGATGGCGTAGCCGTTCCCAGCAGCACCTTTGCCTCAGGATACATGCTGGCAAGTACGATGGCGGCACTTCGGGCATGATAGCGTGGCGATGGGTCCTGCTGCTTGAAAGAGTTCTCGTGCTCCTCGTCAATGATGACGAGTCCCAGTTTCTGGAAAGGCAGGAAGACGGCACTTCTCGCTCCCAAGATTACATCATAGGGATGACCCGAAAGCTGCTTCTGCCAGATTTCCACACGCTCCGCATCACTGTATTTAGAATGGAATATGCCGAGCCGGTCGCCAAACACCTTGTGCAGTCGCTCCATAATCTGAACGGTGAGGGCGATTTCGGGCAGCAGATAAAGCACCTGCTTATGTTCCTCGATGGCTTTTCTGATAAGATGGATGTAGATTTCAGTCTTTCCACTCGAAGTCACACCATGCAGAAGTACCACGTTCTTATTCATCATCTTCAGGAGTATCTGATTGTAGGCATCCTGCTGGGCTTCGGAAAGCGGTTTGATGAGTTCGAAATGCGATTCGCCCGAAGTGTTCAGTCTGCCCACCTCCAGTTCATAGGTAAAGAGAATACCCCGGTCGATGAGTGCCTTGACGGCTGCAGCCGTGCATCGTGCCTCGTTCATCAGTTCCTCCTTGGTCACCTTCTTGATGCCTTCCCTGGGCGTATCACCCTCCAGACTGTCCCAGTGGGAAAGGGCAAGGAAGGTGGTTAAGGTCTTCGATTGCTTCAGGGCACGCTGCACCATATTGAGTGCCACGTGCAGAGCCTGTTCATTGCGATAACTGCTAGCCAGCTCCACATAGAGTTCCATCTTGGGTTTGAATTTCTCCGTAGATTTCATGCCCGATGGCATGGCAGCACCAAACACATCGCCCAGGGGAGCCATGTAGTATTCGCTGATCCATTGCCAGAGACGCATCTGCTGGGGAAGGAGCGACGGATATTCGTCGAGCACCGCCTCGATGGGCTTGCAGGTGAATTCCGGCTTTTCCGAATGCACATCAACAACCATCGCGATATACTTCTTGCTCTTGCCCAACGGAACAAGCACACGCATGTTGGGCACCACCTTCTCTTCCATCCCTTCGGGGATAGAATAGGTAAAGGTTCCGTCGAGCGGAAGGGGCAATATCACATCTACGTATCTCATGTTATAACGTTCTCCTTTTCTTTTTACGATCTAATGTTCTGCAAAGATAGCAAAAAAAAAGCAGATACCCAACTAGGGGTACCTGCTTTTATATATTTTAATGTATAAACTTGTGAAGTATACTGTCTAACTTCTCATTAGAACCAGTAACCCAAGGCAATCTGCCAAGAGTTGTTGCGGCTCTTGTCCTTGCCTGCATTGGTAAGTGCCTCGGCAGCCTTGACAAGGCTGGCATCAGCCGACTTGCCACAAGCGATGTTATAGTTGGCTGAAATCTGAAGATGGCTCAACAGGGTAACACCAGCACCTACGTTTACGCTGAAGTTTGACTTCTTCAGAGAATAGCTGCTTGTCTCATTCCACTTGAAGTTCTTGTCACCTACATTGATACCCCACTGTGGACCAGCAAAAACAAAGGCATTTGCCAAACTGCTCAAGCCGAAGCCATAACGCACGTTCACAGGGATGTTGATAGACTGCTGCTTCACGTTGACTTTACCCAGTTCACCATCAGTATCGGCATACTTAACGTCAGCCTCCTTCTGGTCGTACAAGGCTGCAGCATCAAAGCTCAAGCCCACGATAGGCACAGTGAACTTAACCATAGGACCTACAAAGAAACCAGTCTTGTTGGAAGCATCGAATACATCCTCGCTAAACGACATGCTTGTCACATTCAAACCGCCCTTCAAACCGAACTTTACCTGGGCGTTAGCGCTAGTAGCAAACATCATTGCCGCTACCAAAAATACAAGAGATAAAATCTTCTTCATTTTTTCTACCTTTTAAAATTAAAATTCTATTTTCTATTATCACACATATCACACACGTTGTGATTCATTTTCTAATGTCTCTGGCGGCGCACGGTTACTCGTGCCGAACCGCTGGATGCAGAAGAAGAACTGCTGTTGCTGCGCTTCTCCCTTACCTTAGCCTGCTTGCTGGAAGATGAACCGCCACGGCGATTGCTCTTCTTCTCCTTCTTCACCTTGCCCTTTACGTTCTTGTCCGCCTTGGCAATACTGTCGAGCGAATCCTTCTTCTCCTGGTTTCCCCAGAGATTCTTCTCAAATGTAGCCAGTTCGCCCTCAATTCGCTTCTGCTCCTTTACCAGAGCCGAATCGGAGTGGCAATACTGCGCCAAGGTTTGTCCCAACATATTGTTGGTCTTGTAGATTTTTCCTTTATACTGATTTCTCACAAAGTAATCATCCACACTCATCACCGCCGCATTGTTCAGATTACTGGTCATAATCTGCTGCTTGGCAAGATAAGGAGCCAGGTCGTCGTAGCGCACCCAGAAAAGCGGATACTTGGTTCCGCCATCACCGAAATCATCATCACGGGTCATGATAGGACAGAGTGCCAGCACCTTGGTATGGAAGGTGGAAGTACGCTGGTCGAAATAGGTTGACTCCTTGATGTAGTAAGCCTTCACTTCCCTGGAAGGAATATCGCTGTTGTCGAGCGAGATTCTTCCGTTTGCCTTCTTTTCATAATAGATATGATAGTTGTCAAGGAAAGACTTCGGGTCTACCCTGTCTGCTGCCGTAAAACTCTCGTTGCCATCCAGACGATATTGGAACACCGCCACCTTACCGGTCATCATCAATCTGAAGATGTTGGTAAAGAGGTTCATCTGGTTGCCCATAGGCTCCACAGGATAATACAGTCCGGCATTGGCATTATCGGTAAGGCTCAGCTCACGATAGATGTCTCTTCTCCATACCACGTCCTCCTCCATAGGGGCAGCAGTAGGGAAAGAGATTTGTGCACGGGTGGTAATGTTGCCGGCATTCGATTTCTTCGCAGCCGCCTCCTTTGCCGCCTGCTGACGGCGTGCCTGAGGTTGTGCCGCGATGCCCTGCACCATTCCCAAGAGCATGAATATGAACAATATCTTTTTCATTATTTTGAACTTTGAAATTTGACTAATTTACTTTACGATTACTTCCATCGCCGTAGGCAGATTTCTTGTGATACCATCCGGACCCACTGCCTTGATATGCGAGATATAGAAACGGCGGCTGCGGGAAAGCTTTCTGAACTCGTCTCTCTGACGGTCGGAGAAGTTGGAGCCTGCCGATGCCAATGGGATGGCGTTACCCATGTTGTCGAAGAAGACGGTCTCGAAGCTCAACACCTTGAAAGGAATATCCAGCAATCCGTCGTCGATGGCTGCATGGATGCCTGTAGCACCCATCAGGGATGCCTTTGCCAAACCGCCGCCACGGAAACGACTGGTTCCCAATGCCAGGTAAGCCGTTGGATCTGGCAACTTTCTTACATGGAATACGAATGGAGGCATCGTGCGGGTCTGTCCCTTGTCGCGCGCCGTTACACGGATGGTTACGTCCTTGCCCACAGCCGCTGGTGTTGCCACGAAATGACCGTTGCCCTTCGATACGAACGAACCGCCACTCATAGAAGCAGAGATGGCATTGGCTGGCACACCCGGCACACTGATACTGATAGGGTTCTGAAAACCTGCATAGAGCACGTTCATCAGGTCTGCTGCCACTGTTGCGGTGTTAGGCGCAGGAATCACACTGTATTTCTGGATGAAGTTGCGCTTCATCACGTCGCCCTTGGCATTGTTCATCAGAATGTAGCCGGAGAACTGATGTTCTCCCACTCCACCTGCCGTGAAACTATACTGTCCACGGGCGCTGTTCACTCTCATGCCGTTCACGTAGATTTCCGGTTGCTGGGTAGTATCCACGGCAGCCATCACGATATTGGCATTGAATCTTTCGCCCGGATAGAGCGTGGTCTTCTCTGGAATCACGAAGGCATCGAGCTTGTTCACACGGATATCCTTCATGTCGATATTCGCTACCAGGTTGTGCAGCACTTCTCCCTCGGCATAGCGCACGTCGCTCTGAATCTTCGAGAGCAGGGTCACGGCTGCAGCCACTGGCATGTTCTCAAACATGTATTCCTGCCAGTTCTTACCCAGATATTTCTCGCTCTTAGGCACCTGGGTAGAGAAGTTGCTGGCGATGATTTTCTTCTGATGCTCATCGGTCACCAGCTCCAGGATGCGGTCGCGGTAGCGATTCAGCTCCCTATAGAGTTTCTTGCCCTTGCCCGTACCCGGTGCAAGCATCACGATGCCGGCAGCCTCCAGGTTTTCCTTGTTCTTGATGTTGCTCACATCGCCATCCTTACCGTCAGCCTCCTTTACGATAGCAACCTTCAGTTCCTGGGCAAAGTTATAGAGCGCATCGCTCATGTCCTTTACCTGCTTAGCCTTCTCGAACCATTCCCTCACCTTGGTAGGGTTTTGCTTCATCTGGTCGGCAAAGTCACTATAGATTGCATTGTTCTCTGCGGAAGAGTTGGCTGTGGTTCGATTCAGACTGTCTTCCACAATAGAGAATCCGTCGAGCACCTCCGTAGAGACGTTCAACGCAAGCATAGCCATCAGGACGACGTACATCAGGTTAATCATCTTCTGGCGTGGTGAAACGGGTCTTTTCTTTATAGCCATTTATATTAATTTGCTAAATTCAATACTTTTCTTTACTCTTCACTCTTTACCTGAGGAGCTGCAGCACGCATGTTTACGGTCATTGCCTCTATCATACGTGCGTAAATCTTGTTCAACTGCTCAATCTGCTGAGCCATCTTGCGGCTCTGCTCGTTGATCTGGTCGATGGTACCAATCTGCTGGCTGGCACCCTTCAACTGCATCTCGTAAACCTTGCTGATACCTGTGAGCGTACGGTTCAGGTTCTCCATCTCCTCGCTGTCACGGGTCAGGCGGGTACTCTGCTCGTTCACCTTCTCAAGGGTTTCAACAAGCTTCTTCAATTCCTCAACATAGTTATTCTGGGCATCAGCCATCTCTGGGGTAACACCCTGCTGACCAGAAACCCAGGCAGTATTGCCGCCGGCCATAGATCCGCCGGCTACAGTAGCACCTGCCATGGCTGCACCATTCTCCGAGAATCCAGCTCCTGGAGCTACGGCTGCAGCAACGCTCTCGTCTATCTGTTCTGCGCCTTCACCATTCTCGCTTCCTGCAGAAGAAGATGCTGCAGATACACCAGCACCACCGCTAAAGCTTCCGCCGCCGATGATGATGGTCTGACCACCAGAAACAGGAGTTCCTGAAACAGAAGCAGCAGAAGATGAACCAGCTACAGTTGCAGAACCGGATGCAGCAGATGCCGCAGCTCCTTCATTCTCCCCATAAGTAACCTTTCCGGTCTCCAAGTACTCCTCAGTAACATGAGTAGGGATATCTCTTCCGTCGGCTGTCTTGTCAAAAGGACGGTCGAAGGCTGAAAGGAAGAACACAATCGCCTCAGTACCCATACCGGCAAACAACATGAAATTGGCTCCCGGCAAGTGGGTCAACTTAAAGAGGGCACCCAGGATAACGATAGATGCACCCCAGCTATAAGCATAGTTCAGAAAGGTCTGTCCCGGCACACTGTCCATCCATTTCTGCAGATGATATACGATGTTAAACTTACTATATTCGCCCATTTTTATTATCTCCTATTCTTGTTCTTTGATGGTTTCTGTTTTGCACTCGATGTGGTGGCAAGACTGCGCACACAGCGGAATCCGATATACGAACGTGGCTGGTTCTGATATTCCCAGGAGCGCCATGCCGAACGGATAAACGATTCCGGATCTTTCCAGGAACCGCCTCTTACGCTTTTCTTCTTCAAGCGGTAAGGGTCTTCCTTCGCTGCATTGTATTTCAACTCAGGGTTCAGGTCGTTCATGGCATCCACACCTGCCTCGGTATAGATGGTACTGGTCCATTCTGCCACGTTACCTGCCATATCATAAAGTCCGTTTGAGTTTGGCGAGTAGATGCCCACCTTACTGGTTATCAGATTGCCGTCCTTGGTATAGTTACCGCGGTCTGGCTTGAAGTTGGCATAGAAGCATCCGTCTCCGTTCTTCACGTCCTGGTTCTCCCAAGGGAACTCGTTCTGGTTCTTGCCTCTTGCAGCATACTCCCATTCTGCCTCGGTAGGCAGGCGATAACGCTGCACGAATCGGGCTTCAGGACCCAGACCTTTCAGCAGATAGTCGGTACGCCATGCGCAGAAAGCATTTGCCTGTTCCCAAGTAACACCCACCACAGGATAATCATTGTAAGCCGGATTACTGAAATAACTTCTCAGATAAGTTTCGTTGTCTGAGTTGCGGAAATCATTCACCCAGCAGGTGGTGTCTGGATATACATTCACGATGTAGGTGTTGAGGAAGTCCCATGGTCCGCTCAACGGACGGTTGATGGTTTCGCTGATGATTCTTCCCTCATCATCCACATAGGCAGTATCCTTCGAAATCATCACCACCTCGTTGGCATTCACCTGCTCATCGGTATTCAGGTTGCGCTCCTGCGGGTTCAGACGGTTTCTGCGGAGTGCCGCAGCGGTATAATCGTAAATCTCGTATTTGTAGTTCAGCTGTCGCCAGTCTATCAGCTTTTCGCCTGTCACTGGATTGGAAGTATAGAGACTTTCCATCGCTCTCTTCTCATCCTCGTTTGGCTTTCTAGGCAACTGCTTCTTCCAGTTAATCTGTGGAGTTACAGGGTCACCATTCTTATCCTCGGTAATCATGTAAGTCTCGTCGCCGCCATAGGCTGGGTCTGCAAGACGGGTACGGAGGATGGAATCGCGCACGTAGGCGATAAACTGCTTGTATTCTGAGTTGGTGATTTCCGTATCATCCATCCAGAAGCCATCCACGGAAACATCCTTGCGAGGCGTCTTCTGTCCCCACAAAGAATCCTGGGTTTCCAGACCCATCTTCAGGAATCCTCGGTTCACCTTCACCATGCCGTATGGGGCAGGTTCGGCGAAACTTCTTCCGCCAACTCCAACCACCTCACCGCCTCTGCCAGCCATTGAGCTAGACTTGGCGCCGAAACAACCGCTGAGGGTCAGGAGAGCCACCAGCGAGCTGAGGAGCATTATACTTTTCTTCATATTACGGTTCATATTCTTGATTTTCTTCTTAGAGTATTCTTACACTTTGATGTTTGTTTCTACCTTTCTTTACCAGGTTCAGGTCCATCTGGTATCCGATGTAAAGCTCATGGCTTCCGTTGCCGAAGCTCAGCTTCGAGGTGTACCATTCATAACTGTAGCCCAGGATGACGCCATGGAAGGAACCGCCCGCCAGGAAAGTTACGGAATTGTCAGGACTGTAGGTCAAGCCGCCATAGAGCAGACGCTTGTCGTATTGGTAAACCAATCGCCCGGTAACGTCGCCTCTCCATGCCGTTCCGTCATACTTCACGAGGGCAGACGACTTTATAGTTAAAAACGGATTTCGGAGCTTAATATTGTATCCGCCAGTCAAATAATACGTTGCGTCAATCTTAAGCTCATTGGTTTCTCCCAGCTCGATGGTTGGTGAGGTAAGATGCTGTGCAGAAAGTCCCACATACCAGTTGCCGTGCAGATAGTAGAGTCCGGCTCCCGCATCAAATCCGCTACCCTTCACTTCAGATGTGGCGAGTGCAGGGTCGCCTGATTCTCCGGCATCCACCTTGCTACCATCGAAACTCTCGCTCAGGAATCCGGCTTGCAGACCCACGCTCATCGTTCCTCCGAAGAGTTTGGTCTTGTAGGCATACTGCAGGTTGAGTCGCTGATGGGTGAAGAGTCCTATCTGGTCGTTCATCATCGTAGCACCCACGCCGTGATAATTCTTCAGCGCATAGAAAGGCAGGTCGGCTGCCAGATACATGGTTCTAGGATTATGTTCGAATCCGGCCATATCCAATGCGTAAGCAGCCGTTACGTTGAGCTTTGCCTGCTTACCCACTGCCGCAGGATTGTAGGATGGTTCCATGTCGAAATAATGACTGAAGGAAGGATCATACTGTGCTCTGGAAACGAGCACTCCTGTCAGCAAAAAAACTAATATGATGATTCGTCTTAACACAATGTAATAACGTAAAAGCGGGCGAAATATTATAAATCGCCGGGATTATTATATATTAATAAGGTATAGTCGGAAGAGAGACATCAGAAAGATGAAAAAGGCTGCCCCCTGGTAAGAGAACAGCCCTATCATCGACTTTTAATATTCGTCGTCATTCCAGAGGAATATT